>Ga0131853_10011615_pt1 | contig 16133 bp, 9 predicted proteins | sample TergutLab28metaG_FD_92764 | JGI IMG/M metagenome (GOLD analysis project Ga0131853, IMG submission 92764) | Labiotermes labralis P1 segment gut microbial communities from Petit-Saut dam, French Guiana - Lab288 P1 (version 2) (version 2) | ecosystem: Host-associated > Arthropoda: Insects >...
AGCACATTCTGTATATAAAATGTGAATAATACAGGAACCAAATATGTTAGAATTATGAAACAAACTGCATTTTGAAGAGAAAAAAACGGAGAGTATATACCGTGTTTAAAATATTCAGTACCTTTATTTGTTGAATAAATATATAAAATGCAACTTTAGAGGTTAGCGGTGCGGTACGACCACTATAGTTGACATTAGGCGTCAAAAGGTTAATGCGCTTCCTGATGATGGTGTAACTGTAACACCGAAACATGTCAGAGCTGTTTCACTGTAAATTTTAATACTGTTTTTTAAGACAACTCACTAGTGCATCACTTGGTGAATAAATAAAACTGATAATATCAAGATGCACGGTACGAATGTGGAGATTTTAATGTGTGTTTGATACAGATGTAAGACTAGCAGTAATTCCCAGGGGTGTGTATGAATGATTTCCCTGATGATGGCCGAGTACAGAGAGAAAGAAATGTTTCAGAAATAACGCCGTGAACAAACTAATGAAGGTGCAATACAATCCGCTAATGTATAGAGGTGGTGTTAACGTTAGTTACTACTGCAAGTTTACGAACAGTAATAAGTCCAGTGGTGTTATATCAGTTAACATTGTCAGTTTAACAATGGTTATAGGTGTTATTTTACTTTTTAAGTTTTATGTTCAGAATTTCACCATTTATACATAAGATATGTTGAGAAATATGAAATACTTTGTTATAAGCAAAAGTTATGATAATAGTACATACTACATAAGCTCCTGGTGCACTGACAGCAATTGGTGTGTCACAAATGGTCCACAGATGATAGGTTGGGAACACTGTCTTCTCATTGCTTAGGTTGGGAACACTATCTTCTAAATGCTTCTAGCAGACTGAAGGTTCATATTACATTCCTTGCTGTGTGCTTTGATTTAGATGCCCATGCATCCCAAGACACTGATTTTCGAGTTGAAGGTTAAAGTAGGCCATCTGCCATTCTTTGTTCCGTGTTTCAGGTTTCATATTACTACAGATATTTTGCATAAGTTTGTATAAACATGAAAGAATTGTGGGCAAGTGGATTAGATAATTTTGTACCAACTACAGAGGCCATGGAGAGAAGTCTCTTGGAGTTTGGGCTGGCATTGCTTGAGACATCCCTCTTTCTGCCTTCTTTTGTACTTCATGTCCAGCCCTTCAGGCTTGTGTCAACCATTTGTAGGTCCTTGCCACTAGTGGAGGCTATTAGTATAAACATTTATGTGAACAGACTGTTGGCAAGTGTAGGCAATTGTGATGGGGGGCAGGATGGGAGCATAAAACCTTACAGAGATGTGGAGCGATGAAATCCACGCGTCTTGTCTCTCTCTCCTCGGTGTAATTTAAAATTTGTGTATGAAATAGTGATTTCTTTTGTGTGTGTTACATCTTTATCGAACTCAAGAACAAGCTAAACATTAGCAGGGCACCAGAACATCTTAGAGAGGTTGACACTATGTGTTTGGGAAGTCCCAGGTTCATATGTCAGTCGGGTGACTTGCTGTTTTGCCTCAGGCATTCCACAGACTTTTTGCATTTGGTCCAGACATTACTTCAATTTCTTTGTTTGTTCTTTTGAAAGCAATGAAATTGTGAGATGTAAATGTTAATCCTGGTTTGTTGGACTTAACTACGTATTTCATTTTGTGTTTAAGAATCTGTTTGAGGATCCCTGAGGTGTTAGACTAACTGTGACTAGGGGCCAGTCAGAGTGGGAATTTTTGCACATTCTGTCACCCTGAAGATGCAAATTGAAATTGTTTCTGACATATTGATTTTTTTTTTGTGTTGTTGCTAGGACTGTGGACAAAGGCCGTAACAGTATCCTGAAAGATTGTGTCATGCCACTGGCATATCATATTAATTTTTGTTAGGACTGGCACAGTTCTGCTGTATGTGGTACAAGCTGGGGTTGTCAACTTATGTGAGTCAGTTTATAAATTTAGATCTGTGAACAGAAATGATCATTGTTGTGTGTTAGGTTTGTTAAGTAGCCGAATGACTAAATCTGCGGAGCAGACGTCTTCACGAGAAGCTGATAGTTCTGATCCATTCCAATTCCATACATTTTATAGAAACCAAATCTCATTACCATACTGAAAGTTTCCACTTGTCCCTGGGCTGAGCCAGATCAGCCAAGTTTTCATCCCCTTCCCCGATGCAGTTTCTTCAAAATATGCTTTGATATTATCCTCCTTTTTATGTGTAGGCTTTCCAAGTGGCCTCTTTTCTTCAGATTTCCCCACCAAAAGCTTCTATGCACATCCCTTCCCCCCTTTGTGTACCAAATGTTGTCACCGACCACCCCATCCTCCTTGATTAGGTCACCATGAGTTGTACAAATTATGAAGTTTCTCTTTGTATCCTGATTCTCCTGTAACTTGCTCCCTCTTAAGCACGAATTTCTTCAGCTCCATCCTCCATCACCCTCAATGTGTGTGCTTCCGTTAGGTAAGTTTGTTACAGTGCCATGTCAGTATAGAACAAATTGAGTCTAATGGTCGGTTACTTCCTACCAGGTTGAGTACTAAGAATACTTTTCGCTACACATGTGTTACATTTGATTCCTACAATAAACAGGTAGTATTTCTGTGTACTTTGTATGTACATTAAATTTATCTTTGTGCTTTGGTATGTCATTGTGGCGTTCGGAGGGACAACACTGCCCTTTTATTTCAGTTTACAAAGGCTAAATCACCTTGTAAATGAAAGTGTGGTGGAAGTACCTGCATTTCAGTGGGAGTGAGGTAGCAAAGTTGGTACAGCAACTTGTTATGGACTGGAGAGTCCAGGGTTCAATCCCTGGTGGGGAGAAGGGATTTTCTGTTCTCCAGAACTTGTCAAGACTGTACCTGGGCCTCTCCTGGTCTCCTTCAGTGGGTACTGGGGATCTTCTGGGGCAATGAAGAGGGCATGGTGTTGACCACCCACCCCCCATTTAATGCTGCAGTTAGTGCAGAGTAGAGGTGTAACTATACTCTCGCACTGTGCCTTTACCTTACCAATATTGCAAGAGTTACATTCCAGTCTTCTGGGTTGTGACACTTTGTAGCTCAGCAACTGCATTCTGGTGTTCTGGAGGATCCTGCTGCTTCCATTATCCTGAAAATGGTGGCTGTACTTTAATCCATAACACCAGTGTGTGTCTACTAAAGTATGTGGTGTCACAATACAAGATTTGTTGCTTTTAGGACCACATCTTGTTTTAAATTTCTGTGGAATTGCCTGCTTGGCTTCTGTGTGTTACTGTGGTGAATTGCCATCTGCATCTGTTTGGCGAAGTAAAACTTGTTCATTACATTAGTAGAATGGCTGAGAGATCACACTTTTATGTCTTGAACAAATTTCTGTTGCCAACTCAGGCATTGTCTCTTCTGCCTTGAATTTTCCTACATGCCCAGTTAGAATGTACAGGGGCAGTGGACCACAACATTACAATTAAGATTTATCTCTTTACAATAGTGTCTCCTTAACTAAGCTCCATTGTACAGTCCTCCTGGGGATGCTGATATTTGCTGATGGGGTCATGATATTTCCTGTTTGTTTTGAAATATGTAACCAGTATGACACCACATTATTATGGTCCAGTTTAATATTACCATCACACACCTCAGCGTCTGTAAATAGTCTCATTTGTGGTCTTTTGAATTAACATTTTGGAAACTCGGAGTTGACAAAAATGAAATGTGAGTGTTTGACATTCATTGTTACTGGTGGAACATAGTAACTAAGAGTGAATGAAAAAAGAGAACTGTGAAGACCATAAAGGCTATGTTGTGCTTTCAGATCAGCAAGGTTACTACGGGGCTCAGCCACCTTACCCTGCACAACAAGCATACCCTACACAACCAGGTTACCCTGCAGGCCAAAACCAGAGTTATCCTCCTCCATACACAGCTGCTGCTCCGGGCTTTGTAATACCGCCAGCAAGCGCTCCTCCATACGGACAGGTTCCACAGGGCACCGGACAACCGTACGGCACCACAAACCAACAAGCCATGTATGGAACTTCATATGCTCCTGATGATCCCCTCACTGATGGAGTGGATAACTTCAGCTTCAGTGACAAGAGCATCCGTCGTGGGTTTATAAGGTAATGGGATATCACACGTGATTGAATTGGGAGTCTGTGGTACTGATAGAAATACAGTGTCAGTAGGATTTAGTTGCACAAGATTACAGCTTACCGGGAATTTAATAGCTGATTATCCTTGGCTTGAAACTTTAAGGTCTGCTCATAAAGGGATAAGATCATCTGTGATTTGTAGTGCCATTTCTGTATTGATGCTGAGAGTGATTCTTGTCATTCCAGGAAGGTTTATGGGATCCTGGTTGTGCAGCTGTTAATTACACTATCATTCATTGCGTGGTTTACGTACCATGATCCTACCAAACGGTATATACAACAGCACACGGGGATATGGTGGGCAGCTTTTGCTGTAATGTTTGTGTGTCTGATCACCATGGCCTGCTGTGGTGAGGTGCGACGCAAGGCACCCATGAACTTCATCTTCTTGTTTATCTTTACATTGGCTCAGTCGTTCATGCTTGGTATTGCAGCCTCTACATATAGCACTGATGCGGTATGTAAATACAAGTTTTGCCTGTTACATTTACTTTCATTTGGTGGGAAATGAAATAACAGACATATGAGTGATCTTTATTAAATAAATAAAAAGTTACTTATGTGGAGACCATATCTGCCCAGCCATCTGTGTCTTAGTAGCAGTAACGAAACTGTGTGTCAGATTTTCAAGAAATTTGGTACGGGAGAGACAAAAGGTGTTGAGCAAGCTTCAATTCTGTTACAATCGACTCAGTAACAGTTTTACTTCAACCTTTTGACGCCTAAAGTCAACTATAGTGGTCGTACCGCTCCGCTAACCTCTAAAGTTGCATTTTATATATTTATTCAACAAATATAGATACTGAATATTTTAAACATGGTACATACTCTCCATTTCTTTCTCTTCAAAATGCAGTTTGTTTCATAATTCTAACGCATTTGGTTCCTGTATTATTCACATTTTATATACAGGGTGCGCTAAAATTAAAAAAATAATTCCGGCGCCAAAAGGTTAATTAAGGGATACCCATGCTATTGATATGTATTGTCCAATTTTGGGTGGAATGAAGTGTAGAAGCACTCCACGTAATGCCGTTGAGCAGTTTGGTTTGTGAAAATCTGCACTGAAAGCCGTACGTTACCTGAGAGCTGGTTGCCGTCTTTTCAACATGTTTTGTCGGACTTGGATCAGAATTCGGTGCTGGGTATGTCCAAAATATGGAGTGAGTAACTGTTGAGTTTTATGAACATTGAATGTTTTGAGGGCATGGTTTCTGTGTGTATTTTCTATATCTGTTATCTGTTTTGGGTGAAATTTGTTACGAGATCTGTACATAATGCTGTTGGGCAGGTGTGGGTTTCATGAAGATTGGCCCTATACTATTTTTATGAGCATAAATGAAATTGCACATATATGTGTGTACTGTGGAACCATGTGACATTTTTACTTAATCTAATGTTGAATACACAGTTTGAAGTCTTATTATCTTGACCACAAAACTGCAAGTAACGCTAATCTTTTTCTTGATGTTTGTGTGACCGTGCATCGTTGATACAATAATGTAAACAACCAACTAGATGCAACCAGCAAGCAGCATCATCAGTGCTTTATACCACAAGCTGTAAACATAGCCTAGTACTCCTGAGGATGGGCAAAATTATCGCTCGAAACATGTTGAGCTGATTGAAATTATTAATAAATTGTTATTGTTGCATCTAGTTGGTTGTTTACATTATTGTAACACTTATCTTTCTTTGAATCTCGCAGTTTTTTCTTTTTGTCTTGGAGCATAATGTAATGTGTGATATTGTTGCAGGTCCTAATGGCAGTCGGTCTCTGTGCAGCCGTTTGTTTCGGCTTGACCATGTTTGCATTCCAGACTAAATGGGACTTCACGGTATTGGGCGGTGGCCTGTTTGTTGCTCTCATTATTCTGGTAATCTTTGGTATTGTTACAATATTCATTCCTGGCAGGGTAGTGACACTGGTCTACGCTTCATTGGGTGCTCTGTTGTTCTCTCTGTATCTTGTGTACGACACACAACTCATGATGGGTGGCAAACATAAGTACTCCATCTCACCTGAAGAGTATATTTTTGCTGCTCTAAACCTTTACCTGGACATTGTGAACATTTTCCTATTTATACTTACCATCATTGGAGCAAGCCGGGATTAGTTTGGCATTCACACTTTCATGTTTCTCACTTCCGGCAACAAATTGTCAATGTGTAGCACTTCATACTACAGTTCTATCAAAGTGGGGGAAGTTGTGGGAGATCCATTTGGTATATACAAAAATATATGGCACTGAATGTTCTGTATAATAAAGCTAAATTTAGATACTGAGGGTGTTACTACTACTGCTTCTTAGTAGGTACGAAACATAGAGCGTTGTCTTACTGTTTAATTGGAACACTTTCGTAGTCAAATGTTGTCATGCCTTTGAAGTTTATTTGTGCATGTAACAGTACACATTAAAGGTTGATTGAATGTGTATTTTACTGGTTTAGCATCTCTTGTGAAAGGAGATTAAAAATCTTATAGAATCATGAAACAAATTTTTCGCTACAGAAATATCTGTTTGCTTGGTGCAAACGATTTTGGTCAAGGAAAGAAGGAACATGGGTGGTGGGATTGACAGGCCTCCCACCTGCTCTTCCACCATAATCTACCTTGCACTACTGCCTGTCGGCAGCACAGGTGTGCCTTGCCGCATCTGGAGAAAAGCAGTGTTCCCCTCATTATTCACTGTAATTGTTGTTGCCAGCTTGATAAATATTGTACATTTTATAGTAAATATTATAATTAATGAGTGTTCATATTTTCTCAGTGGGAATTCATAACAGACGTGTGCAGAATACAAGTGGTAGTGGCGTGAGTGGTGGAAAGCATGTAGCTGCTAGGTAGATGGGGGTGGTGGTAGAAATTGTGTACATTCTTTCTCTTGCCCAGCTCCGGTTTCATGTACAGTCAACTGTGTGGTAAGATTTGTAGTTTCCACAGTTGCATTGTTGAAGATTTGTCTGGTGTATGACTCTTTGTTACTGGGTTAGCATTTCCCGATGTTCCTTTTAAACATGCGGGAGTGCTAATCCATTGGAAGCATAACATCCTAGAAGATCTGTGTCTTGAAAAGATGCTTGTTGTCATAGTAAATGTGGAGATTACTGACATGGAATTCAGCCTTATTAAGAGATTCTTTTAAACTGGAGGATTTTGAATGTGGTTTCCACTGTATTTCATCTCTGTAAGAAGCATATTGCAACATGCACGAACTTCAGAATGACAACTCTCCCATTTTGTCCTCCCTGTAGTTTTTAAACAGTACATTTGAATTCTTAAAACATCACATTCATATGTTTCTAAATTGTTCATTTTATTTTAAATAGATATAATACACTGAGAACCTGAGGCAATTTGCTGTATTCTAGTTTAAGGTCATCAGTGTTTTGGATATTTTGTTGACTGTGTTTTGGTGGAGAAGATTCTCTGTTGTGTAGAGATATAGCCCAAAAAATAAGGACATTCTCAAAGAGTATGGTTTTTGATGATACAGGCTTGGTTGTGGGTTGTTCGTAATAGACTGTAAAATTATAAAACCCATAAGCTAATTGTGTATTATCTGGAAAGCTAACCGACTGTGTGAGTATGCACTTGAGTCATCATGTGTATAAATAATGTTCTTTTTGTTAAAGTATTATTTCTGTTTGTACACATTATTTTACTAAGATTTTTCTTTCATCTGTACCTAATATAGCAGGAAATTGAAGATAAAGGGTGAAAGCATTGATTGGAATTCCAGACTGTTCAGTTTATTACTGAAGACAGATAAGTCAATGATAAATGAAGCAGTTGAACTGTCATTCAGTCAGGTTCATGCTAATCGTGATAGGAAACGGTACATTGACCAGCGGCAGATATATTTTGCAACTCCAGGGAATTTTTCTAGTTGCTCCCACGTCCAGAATGGCTGTGGCCATCAACTCCGAAACAACAAATCCTTTGGCTTATATTCTGGTTTTGGAGATGTGATGATGTCATTGGGTGAATGGTTTCTGACATTTCAGAGTTGCTACAATCCTTGATATGCCAGGAACCACACACCATTGTCCCAGAAGACTTGAATCCTAATGAGCACCAACTTGAGAATCTCAGATCTCACACAGACCCTTTATTAACGTGTATGAAAATGTCATCACTTGAGGACTCGCTGGTTTGATCTGTGACATGTGCTTTGAGAGTTCATTTGCTTCCAGTTCAGGTTGTTACATTATGTCTTCAGTGTGCATTGCAGTCACCATCTTCAGGCTGAGTAAGGGGCATACAGGCTATATATGGGTCTCACAACATGCATAATACACTCAGAGGGTACCTGTCCACCCACCCACCCACCCATAGCAGAGTCATGGAGAGACTGACAGTTGCTCAGCCAGTGAAGTTTCTACATGTAATGGAAACTAAAGGCTCATTACTGTGTTTACAACAGCCTGCTACTCTTCCCTACTTTGAGGCAGATAATCCAGTTTGTGCCCTTCAATCCCATTTCTGTAAAACTGTTTTATTGTTACCCTTGCATCTATGCCTAGGTCTTCCAAGTGGTCTCCTTTCAGGTTTCCCCACCAAAACCCTGTATGCATTTCTGTTTTCCCCCATACCTGGTACACTTCTTCATTAACAATAACTGGAATGTAATACTGGGCTATATTGGCTATACAGGTAGTGTTGAGCTAATTGCAGCTTTTGTGATCAGTAAATGTGTTGCCATTATTATGTGGGAAACTGTTTGTGGCAGCAGGGCAAGCTGTTGAGGTGAGCAGTATGTTTGAACTGCCTGCCATGCTTTGGTAACTTTACACATGGTATATGAGTATTAAGTTTGGTCAATTTCTCGGGTACTGGTGTTCTAATTAACAGCTTGAGTACATTGATTTTGTGTGAAGATTTCTTCATTTATGAAGAATATCATCTTTTAATATCTGAAACTTTGTAGTTTGGTGTAGACGTACCAAAATCTTGGAGGAATATGCCTCCTTCATTTTTTCAGTGTTCCTATCAATGATTGTATTCGTTGAAGTATCTGCCTTCTGTTCTCAAAGGTGACCGTTCATTGTCATAGCTTACAAAATTAACCCGTAACTGACACTGGCATTTAAATCCCTGCTCCTACTTGGGAGAGAAACATTTTAAATTTGTAGGATCTTTGAGTGTGTTTATGACTGTAACGTGCACTGAAGACTGGTATTGCAGTGTTAAGTATGAGAGATGACACTGCTTTACTGCCAAACATTTAAGGGGTAGGGTGTGTAAAATAAGATGTGGATTTTGGCTCAAAATGCTGATTTGGGGAGAAAAAATGCAATGGAGAAGTGCTGTATTTTCCACAAGAACTGTATTATTGTTTTGCTATGAACTGCTATGTATATTTGAATCATTTAGGTTTGTTACAAAGTAGTATGATGTACAAAAAGTAGCAGAATATCAAATGACTTTTCAACATAAATAAAAATTGTGGAAGATGGACTATTGTGATTAAATGTGAATAAAAAAATCTTTGTTAAATATACCACTCCGTAAGGTATTTGTCTAGAGAATATTCATAAATCTTAAGAGTCTCTGGAAAGTTGAAGGCAACATCAATTAGGCAGTGTAGGCCGTCAGTAACGGGTAGCACAGTTTTATGCACACGCATTTGTGACAATAAAGGTGTGTAATGTGAATCCAGATTCTTGTAGATGTGTATAGGTAATGCTGCAAGAAGAGTGGAAAGAAGTGCACATCAAACCTATCTGTCCTCTGCATGTTAGCAGTTATGGTGATTGTCAGCGTTGCCGATACGAGATATTTGGCTTCATAGCATGGTGTATGAAAAGGGATGCTGTGTGGTTTATAAGACTTGAACACTGTAGGCATATTTAAATGTTATGGAAAATTTTTGTATGTTGTATGTTGCTTTAACTGGAAAATAAACTCTTACAGTAGTGACTTCCGTGAGGTATATGGCATAATGTACTCATGTGAATCCTGTAGAGAACTTTAGGATGTGACACTGTGTCAGTGGGTGAGAATTCTCATTCCTAAACCGATGAAGGTGAAGGTACTACTATTCGTTTGAAACGTTAGGAACGAAACTCGAAGTGACACGGGAAGTACTACTTAAGAATATGGTACAATACGGTGGTAGCAGTTTTCATTCTCTGTTGTTTGTGGCGCTGGGGGCGTTCGTCATCTTCCATGCTTTAGAGTTTTTGACGTTTGGGGGGGGATTCAATCTGTAGTGTTATAGCTGTAATCCATGGCTGGCGTTCGTCATCTTCCATGCTTTAGAGTTTTTGACGTTTGGGGGGGGGATTCAATCTGTAGTGTTATAGCTGTAATCCATGGCTGTATGTGTTAGCGCGCGCGGTGATGGATGTGTTGTGTAATAATTCCCGTTGCAGACGGACAAAAATTTGTTGTGTGAGATAGTAATGGTATTAATGCTGTATACTTGCTGTGTGAGTAGACGTCTGTGCTGAAGGAATCGGTTGAGTTGCGTGCTTACCTCAGTTTCAGACGGACATAGGTGTGTCAGGTCGTGCTGGATTCAGCGCCGTGTTATTATACCGTGTGCTCAAGGAAGGGCGTTTGTTATGTGTTTACCGCCGTTCGAGACAGACGAAGGTTAGGTTTCTCAGTCTCAGGTAGTGCTAGCGTTGGCGCTGTGTTTTTTTCAGTGCGTGTGTGTTTTCCGTGCTTCTTTCCATTCCAGACGTACAAAGTTGTCAGGTACTGATAGTGTCATTGCTGTCACACTTTAATCTGCTTTGGTCTGTTTTGCACATGCGGACTGGAACGCCTTTCCATCTCAATTACGTAGGGCGCCGCATCACTTCTCAACAAATGCGCCCTAGCAGCAAGTTATCCGCTTTGAAGGTTAAATCTGTGCCTACCGCGCAGTAACTTTTAGTGCGGATAATTTGCTGGCGAGGGACATCCTGTTGTATCACATTAAGTAGCTCCACAGCGCGGAGCCATCAACAATAACTGTCGTAACAACGTCGAGATTGGCACAATTCAAATACTTGAAGAACAGGTTGATACCAGTGGAGAAGTGCAGCATGCAATACGTTATTTGTTGCGGGGTGTATACCAGCTGCTACATCAGTGAAATGGGTTTGGGAGAAAAGACGATTACGTGCAGGATATGAAGGTAACAAGGCTCGGTACAAACAGGCATGGATTACTACACAGAGAGAGAGAGAGGGACGATACTCTTCGTCACGGATTAATACCTCTTCGCTGCGAGTGTAGAGTAATTCGCCCTGCACGTCAAACCAAATGCACTAGATCGAAACACATTGCTGTGATGTTAACGCTCCTCAGACGATACTGCCACCTCGTGATGCAGAAAAGTATGTATGTGAAATGGCGGCTGTTTCAATACGGTGTTGTACCAGTGAAGAATTCGTTGAGGACTACGATGTTAAGAGCTTCTCAGAAAACAATTTGGGAAGCTAGAAGCGAAAAAATGTCCAAGGTATGAAATGTGATATAAAGGTTTTTTTAATTTAAGGTATTAATCAGATTTTACTTCTAATTGTACGTCTGCTTTTGTTGCATCCTGGGAGAAGAGTTTAAAAAAATCCTTAGTTTTATTACGCCACAAAGTAAAAGCATAAACGCGTTCCTAAGCCAGAATACTGTGCAGTGAATATGTGTATTTATAGTTCCACACATACTTAACTTCAGCACTAGATGAAGGAGAGTGGTTAGCTTTTCCTCTTTCTCCTGTTACTCAGAGCTCATGGCATCCACATCCACTGGATGTGACATTGGGTGATAGGCTGTAGACATACGTATACATTATATATTATTGTACTGCAAACATGGCAACAATGCACAGCTTTGATATTACTTCCTGTAGAAGATATTGCATTCTAATGATGATGATGATGATGATGTTGGTGATAAATGTGTAGATCTAAAACCTATACAGTAGGAAAGCTGGCTTTATAAGAAGTTTATTACCAACAAATTGCACTTGTCCATGAAAAGAGAACCACTCCTACATGTTTCACCTATTATTTACAGATATCTCCTGTGAGTACCAGTGTCTACTAAAAGACATATACATCATTAACACAGAGCTTTGTCAAATTGTAAATGGTACAGTGCCATTATACCATTACAACACTAATGTATAGTGTTGGTAAAATATGTTATGGCTGTGTTGAAGTTGTGCAGGATTGTTGCTAAAATCCTGTACATCCTTACATAAGGATTTTAAAATTATCTTCAAGTTTAGTCAAGTGGTAAGCCAAGTTAAGTCAGTGTAGAGTGGTGGATAATTGTGAACACTGTTTGATGATTATTGTAATACCTGTACCATGCATCTTTTATTATTTTGTACAGTGACCAACCAATGCACAATTAATGGACAAATTATCACACTCCTCCTACATGTTTTGACACTATTGTGTCATCCTCAGGGAGTTCATCATTAGTACCTTGCCAAGTTACACAAGTATGTCAAATGCAATATTTGGTAATATAATTTATAATTCCAAATTATTTCACATAGGTTTTGTGCTGATGAGACCTCAGTGTTTAAAATCTTGAACATATTAAAATTGTCCTGTTTATCTTGGAATGGGCTAAAATCATTTTGTTGTTATAATGAAGTCCCTCTTGGTGGCAGTTGTATATACAATCTGTATGTTGATGCTGTTGTCTTGCTGGCCTGGTATGTACTGTACATTGAGATTTCAACAGCATAAAACTTATGTGAAATAATTTTGAGTTTTAAACTAAATTACCAACTACTGCATTTAGACATACTTGTGTAACTTTGCAAGGTACTGACTACGAACTCCCTGAGGATGACGCAGTGCTGTTGAAACATGTAGGAGTGTGATAATTTGTCAATTAATTGTGCATTTGTTGGTCATAGTACAAAATAACTGTTCAATGACATACATGGCAGACCACTCGACTAGACTTTAAGACAGTTTATTATTCAAGAAGTTAAGATGCACAGGATTTTAACAACTATCCTGTACAATTTTAATACAACTTAACATATATTGCCAACACCATACGTTAGTGTTGTAATGGTGTACTGGCATTGTATTTTACCATTTACAGTTTGACAAAGCTCTGTGATAATGCTGTTTGTGTCTTTTAGTGTATATTGGTTCTTGCTGAAGGTCACTGTAAATAACAGCCAAAACAGGTGGGAATGATTCTCATTTGTGGACAAGTACAGTTTTTTGGTAATACAATTATTTATGTGTATCAATTGTACAAAACTCCACCATCATGAGAAGGTAGAGGCCATACACCTCCTGGATAACATGGATATAGTCCTCAGACTCCAGAGGAGAAAACCTTTTGAGCTAGTTTAAGTGATAGTGCAAAAGCAGAGACAGTGCTAGCACAAGTGTTAGTGTAAGAGCAGAGCCAGTGCTAGTGTAAGTCTTAATGTGCAAGCAGAGACAGTGCCAGAGTAACTAGCAGTGTAAGAGCAAAGACAGTGCTAGTGCCAGTACACAACAAAACGTGTACACATTATTGTAGCAGAAACAGATAGACTCTAATGGGTGAACTGTTAGGTTTAGTGTAAGATTAATAATTTAGGTTAGAGTAAGATTGCTTATTAGTCCCTGTGACTAGAATGTAAAGAGATAAAGCTCTGAAAGGATATATATATATATAAATTGCACAGAGAATGTGCAGTGTTAAGTTTGGCTTTATGAATTCTGTTAGGAACTAATTTTGTGTGTGTGTGTGTGTGTGTGTGTACATGTACACAAATACAACTACAAGTAGTTCTTCTTTATTGTATGCTATATATATATATATATATATACTCATGTTTCTTACTTACTTACTTACTTACTTACTCCATTAAGCAGAGTCCTTCTTGAGAAGCTAACTGCTTCTCAGCTAGTCAAGAAATTCCCCACATATTATGGAACCGGAAGTTCATTACCGCATTCACAAGTGCCCGCTTCTTGTCCCTATCCTGAGCCAGATCAATCTAGTCCATGCCCCTCCATCCCACTTCCTGAAGATCCGTCATAATATTGTCTTCCCCTCTACGCCTGGGTCTTCCCAATCGTCTCTTTCCCTCAGGTTTTCCCACCAAAAGTTCTTCTCTCACCCACACGTGCTAAATGCCCCGCCTATCCCATTCTTCGCTACTCAATCACCCGAACAAGATTTGTTGAGGAGTACAGATCACTAAGTTCCTCATTATTTATTATATGTAGAAAGAGCAGGTATATGTATATAAAGGTCCGCAACTTTCCATGTTCGACTTGCTACGGGCTGGACGGTCCGGGGATCGAAACCCGGTGGGGGCGAGTTATTCCACACCCATCCAGACCGGCTCTGGGGCTCACTCAGTCTCCTGTACATTGGGTACCAGGTCTTTCCCGGGGGTAAAGAGGCCGGGACGTGGTTTTGACCACCCAACCCCATCGAGCGCCGAGATTAAAGAAAGGGTACAGTGTGCCTCTATTCTCCGTCTGGGCTTTTACCTATAGTTTGTGTTATTCTTGCTTATTTATGCTATGTTAATTTAACTGCGTTGTCAGTAGCTTATAAATTGTAACGTTGGTTGGTAGGTTGATTAGTGAGTAATGATTGGAAGGGCCGTGAAAGGGATCGTGACCCAATGTAACGTACTAATTCCCTATCTGTCTGGATGATCTTAGGAAATCCTTGGAAGGTGTGTTAGGATAGCCGGTCTTCCGTCTAATATTTGAGCCCAGGGCCTACTGAATGCGAAGTCTTGCTGCTCATGATCGTTCCATGACGTGCAATTCCGTCATTGCTAATTGCGTCCATAGTCAGCACGGGAAGGCGCGTCCGGAGCAGACAGCTCCTAGACACGGACAGCCGATAAGGGACCAGGCTTCTGCTCGGGGTGTAGACGGGGGTCTAACAACTTCTTGCCCTAAAGGAGTAATGTGATAAGAAACGTTACACAGGATCTCAGACTCGGACCAAATCGGGGTAAGTGCCGAGCGCCCGCGAACACGGCTTTGTCCCCTCGCTTGTTATTAAAGGGGGGAATTACCGACTGAGAGTGTCAGCCTGTTAAGGAGTCTGCTTAATTGCCCCTCTTATAAGATGAGAGCCGACATAGCCCGGTCTGTATAGAGACTAAGCTACGGGATAGAAGACTGAGGAATCGTAGTTCGATTCCCGTCTGGGGCAGGAGATTTGTTTCTTTTCCCAAGCGTCCAGATCGGCTGTAGTGCTCTTCGAGCCTTCTATTCAAGGGGTAATGGGGGCGTGAAGCTGACCGCTCATCTCCATTTAGTGCCATATTCAGAACAAGTGGAGCTATTCCTCCACTCCCCAATATGTTTTAATGACATGCACAAGTACAACGTTACTTAATGCAAGACTATAGAGTACAAGAAATTATTATCTTTGGATATCGCTGTGTGTTTTTATAATAAACAGTTATTTCCCCAACTGCATTAAGCGATAAGTTTTTGTAATGCGATGGAAGGTGTGACCTGTGTGAGGTAGGAACTGAATTTTGAATGTATTTCTGTGCACTAGAAATCGATTACCATTTTGCGTTGTTCATCTATATCCTAGAGCAAATACTGTGTTGGTACTCAAATTTAACTCTCCACGGCAGTTCTGTCATTGTTAATTCTCTGAAGCCCAGTGGTAATTTTATGTAGCAGCAGGTTCAACACCCACAAATTCTACGTTCTGCCCACACAGTGTTTTTATGTGTTTTGAATGGCTCTGAGAAGAAACAGCGGTTATTCCCTATGGGGCAGTAACTGATTAGTTTTTGTAACTGAGATCGAGAGTGTTTACTGCGCCGTACGGACTGAATCTTTGTATAGAATTCAGGTTATGTGTTTTGTGTGGATCTGTGAACAAACAGCGATTATTTCCCTATACAGCATGAACTGACTGGTTTTTATAACCGAGATGGAGTGTGTTTACTGCGCGGTACGGACTGGGTCTTTATATATAATTCAGGTTATGTGTTTTGTGTGGATCTGAGAACAAACAGCGATTATTTCCCTATACAGCATTAACT
>Ga0131853_10011616_pt1 | contig 16130 bp, 8 predicted proteins | sample TergutLab28metaG_FD_92764 | JGI IMG/M metagenome (GOLD analysis project Ga0131853, IMG submission 92764) | Labiotermes labralis P1 segment gut microbial communities from Petit-Saut dam, French Guiana - Lab288 P1 (version 2) (version 2) | ecosystem: Host-associated > Arthropoda: Insects >...
CAACTACATGTTTCGGCCTGTACTGGCCATCTTCAGGTTGTCTTAGGGGAACTTAAGATCTTACTATAAGCATGCACGCGCACGTGGTGTAGAGATCTCTACATAGGGCCTTATTAGCAAAAAAAAAACCTAATCTAATCAAACCAAAACAAATCAAAAACAGATACAGAAAAAATAAAGGTATTGTGGGGGTGTGCTCGGATTTCCTACTTGAATGACATTTAAAATGGAGTTTTTCAGTAATCCATGACCATGCATTAAACTGATTCTATATAAAGATAAAACCAACAAATGTTTGTGCATAGAATTTTAAACGGGTGTTTGAGATAGTAAAGTAATAGTATTACACCCTCGGTATTGCTACTCTCAGATATTCAGTTTAATTGGGACATGCTGTAAAAAGGGAGGAAAGGAAAACGAGAGTGTAATTACCAGATTTAATAAATGTATGCAGTATTGTAGCTTTTAAACGTTAGCCGGTGGACCAATCTGACAAGCTTCAGACCAGATATAGCACAATAGTAAAACTGCAGGGCTTATTCTTTAGGAATCTAAACTCAGATGGCCAATAAAGTCCCTGAATTACGGAAATCGAAAGTTAATTATGTTATTCATAACATAATATATAAATATACCTTTATATTATATTTGTTGAATGACATTGTTTTAGAAAAACATTACCTTAAGCACTTTCTTTAGAACTTTACGGGCAAATAATATTCGTAGCTACTTAGCTAACAAACAATATTCGTAGTTACTTAGCTAACAAATAATATTCGTAGCTACTTAGCTAACAAACAATATTCGTAGCTACTTAGCTAGCAAAGTCTTGTGAACCCAAGACTTTATTTCGTTAGGGGAATTCTAAAGGACTGACACTTTTGAGACACCAGTTTACGATTCGGTATTTTTTGTAATAAACCGAGTAAAAAGTCAAATATTTTAAATTAATTTATTATTTTCTTTATTCATTGGACACCGGATTTCTTCCTCGGGATTAAAACAACCGTAGCTCTAAGTCCATCGCTTATCTCCTTCTACTGCAGTGCTTGTTCATACCGTGTGGCTTCGTGTCTTGTACAGGTACATAATTACCCTTACATTTTTTAATTTTCGTTAACAAATTGTCATTAATTAAGTAATTCCACGGAAAAAGTCATTTCCAGAAGGCAGTAGTTGCCAATCTAGTTACATAAATCCACATTTTTACGTAATCTGAAAGTTCATTACCTCTTTCACACTATCCCGCCACTGAAATCTACTGTAGGTCGGATTAATCCGGGCCACATTCTCCCATTTCTGCCTTTAAGATCCATTTTACAATTACCCTTCGAAATACGAGTATGCCTCCAAAGGGAACTCTTCCATTCAATATTCCCAGTCAAACGTCCCGTCTCTCTAATCCTCATTATTACGGTTACCCAAATAACATCAGATGAAGTGTCATATGTTACGATGCTCTTCATTACCTAACTTTCTCCACCTTGCAACTTTCGTATTTGTTCAACTATTGTTCTTTTCACACTTCCCTAAAAGGCTTTTAATCTGTTTTTTCCTTAGCCTGCACGACCAAGCCTTACAGCCGTATCAAAAGACAGAAATAATTATTTGTGTTTTGTATGAAGCTGAAGACAGAAGATTCTGAACGGAATCCAGTAACAATATCCTGTTTTAAGCTACCATTTTTTATCCATTTCCTCTTATACTTCCATCTTATCACCCACAATCATCCCCGCATACTAGGTCGCATATCTTATCGTATTTCCTGGACACCGTCAGTACAGAAAGCAACAACACTTTCTGTCTCCACGTAACAGTATTGTTGGTTAGACCGTTGTTGCATGAACGTGACGGCTCAACTTGGGTGGTCTCTGGAGGATGGGGCACGCTATCACACCGACACATCTCCTCTGGGCCAGCCGGCTTCATCCAATTGTATAATTTCTCCCTCATTGATAAAATTGTACAAGAATTTGAAGAGTGACACTGTCGATGAAGGTCTGAAACTTTTTGATGAGCCGAAATGGCGGATTGGGCTTCCTCCTTCTGTTGCGGGACCATTCTGGGTTGTTCAGTTGGTTACTTTGCAGTTCATGCGTTTCGTCGCTGAAATGTTTATTACGTCGGGTTCGAATTAAGAATTGGGGACTGGAGGATGCGAACAGAACCTAACTGCAACCTACATTCTTCTGGGTTTTGACTTCTTGGCACTGCCTCGCAAATCAACTATCCGAATTTGCTGACTTTTTTTTTTGGGGGGGGGGGGCGAAATTCGGACGCGCGTGCTGTAGTTTTTATGACAGGTACATCGTTATTAATTTATAGCTGCCCTCCGGATTACTGAGTTCCAAACTGCTTTGTACGAGCGGCGAATAAACCAATGAAGACGAGTTCTCAGCTACACGCAAAGCAACCAAATTCCAACTTGATGCAACTAGGTAATTTTATTGATGTATTCTTAGCTCGACATGTTTCGGGTACGTACGCTCATCATCAGGAGCATTAGATGTTGAGTTGCAGCATACGGTTCTGAAATGCGATTTATTGTCCATTTACGTAAGATTATACGTAACAATATTTCGGAACAGCTTGCTGCCTCCGTGTTCTGGGTTGTCCTAGAAGATCACAAGTCGTGCAAAACTATCAAAGATAAGCGTGATTTTAGGCTTTCGCCTCGACGTAGATGAGGTCTGCGCTCTTCTGAGATGTTACGCAGCTTACAGTGGTGATTCCATACTGACGTTCCGGGACAACCTATCGGTCCTGCCTTCAAGCTTCAAGATGGGGCCGTTAAGTTGTCCCGAAACGTCGGCACGGAACCGCCACTCTACGCTGCGTAATATTCCAATAGGAGGCAGTTCTCAACAAAGATATAGGTTAAAATTCGGGCTTCACACGTGACGTTTCCTACAGTTCGTGCACTGCACATCAGTTAGAATCACTGTCACGAGTTTGGAGTTCTGATTAAAGCTTAATAACGAAATTCTTCGGACTGCCTACGCTCTGCGTCAGTTACTGCATAGCGAAAGCAAATTGCTCCAAGAATTTGATCCTCCACCCTTCCTTCATAAGTTATTTAGTGACGTCAGTGTCAGATACAGCTAATTAATAATAACTCACGTTCTTTGTTAATCAATATAAGTAGCAGACCGAGAAACTCCAATGTATGTCTTATAGCAGCAGCACAATGTAATTCCGTACCTTTACATTTAATGTTCTCTGTACGACACGCCACCCTGTCTTACAGAGCGTTTGATGGTTTATGTGGTCAGTCATGACATACCAGTGTTATAATATTTTGCTATTGACGTCAGGTTAGAAATATTAGTTTCAGGTTACTATACTCGCATATTTCATGCTGCTATTAGCCCAGCAATCTATATTAAAATAACAGACGACCGTTCCATTCAGCATCTGAGAACAGACACGAAAAATGAACTGCTTCAACACAATGCTGACAGAAAAATTATAGAGATTTTGAAACATAGAGCATCGTAATTTTGTCATGTAGGCTTTTATATATATATATATATATATATATATATATATATATATATTTATATATGTGTGTGTGTATGTATGTATAGATATATATACATATAATACATCTATATGTATAAGCGTATATATATATATATACATACTGTATGTAAATGTTGGTAAGTGTGATGCATGTGAAGGTGTACCTGAAGATAAAGACGTTCAAAGCGACCTTGCTTGGTTTACTTACGCACATCAGTTTCAAAATAATTTATGAAAAAAATCGCGTTTTAGTGGAGTATACACAGGGAGTTTATTTCTTTAAATAAAATAACAAAAAAGGACTGAACACTGCAGAAAGTTCAGCGTTATTACTTTCGCTCTACGGCGAGCTATTTTGTGACGTAGGCCTGTAATAGAGATTTTTACCGTCAACTTTATTGGTGGGTCAAGCTGTATTGCCATGATTTATATAATGTAATTTCATGTGATAATAATGAAAACATTATGATTTTGCCTCATGAGAAATGAGAAGCGAGATTTAGGGAGTTGAAGAAATGGGGAAGAATTTTCAAATCTACAGGCAGACAAGAAAACAACGAACATTCTTTTGAAATATGACGTAACCTCGTTTAGTTGTTTATTTTACTTTGATACTTCGTGTGACAATTTTATTAAGAAGAACGTTTTTATTAGGCCCTAAGTGGGCTGTCCATTGTATGCCGAGAACCCCCACCTCATTAGACCTGCCCCGAAATATTCATTCATTTTTTCTAATAAATTTTTCATTGGGTATCTACATTTATGGGGTACAGACGTTTATGGGGTACAGACATTTATGTGGTACAGACGTTTATGGGGTACAGACATTTACGGGGTACAGACGTTTATGGAGTAGAGACGTTTATGGGGTACAGACATTTATAGGGTACAGACGTTTATGGGGTACAGACGTTTATGGGGTAGAAACGTTTATGGGGTACAGACTTTATGGGGTACAGACATTTACGGGGTACAGATGTTTATGGGGTACAGACATTTATGGGGTACAGACGTTTATGGGGTAATACATTTATGGGGTACAGATGTTTATGGTGTACAGACGTTTATGGGGTACAGATGTTTATGCAAATTTTTATGTTTCCTACTATTTTAGTACAAAGCAAAATGGAATTTAACCCAGCAGAATGGTAATATTCTTTAGGCTTAAAACCCCATCTACTTTGTACTCTTACGTACAACAGGAAACAGTATAATTTACATAAACCCATACATCTTACAACACGATAGCGGAGGTGATAAAACCTACAGTGTAATGTGAATTTTGCGGTATATCCGGTTATAATGTGAAAACTGTATTTCAATAAGTAAGTCAATAATATAAAATTAATGTTATCAAGGAATGACCTCATTGCAGCACATATTTGGCCAACTGCTCTCTCTACAACACATTCCTACACAACATGACATGCTGCCACAACACCTTGTTTGCAAAACGAATTAAATTGTGAATATTGTAATATAACTTTAGCAAGGAACAACAAAGCTCCCTGATGATGATCTGACAAGATCGAAACATGTCGGAGTGTTTTAAAATGTTTTAAAAGTGTTTTATATGAAAGCTATCTAAATGCAGTTGTTGGTTCATAATAGAAGTGATTCTACAAAAATGCACGGTGCAACAATAAGATTTATATTTAACGTTCAAGTTTCTTCGTTCTGTCGGATTTTCTGTGTCAAATTTTGTAGGTCTCTACTTTTCGCGCTGTCTGCATGTCCGACACATCTTGTCCTTATTTATCTGATGTCCATTATAATAGATCCTATGCCGAGATTCTGTGTGATATATAGTGACATGTTGTTTCCTGTCGGCGAGGTGATATTACTCCGCCGCCCTCCACCCCTTCCCCCCGCCCCTTACCAGAAAACTCAAAACTACTTCTTATTTATTACTTACACAACCACAATTTGGAGGCTTCCTCCATCGTGATAATGGTCACAATGCTCGACACATTGTCCAGTGTTTGTCAAGTACGTGGTGGTTTCAAAATATTCCCGGAATCATTTTAATTCTAAGACACACAAAACATACAATCATTTACGCTACATTTCCTTCAAAATACTCTCCTTATGCAACTATACAATTCTGCCAAGGACTATAGATGTATAGGAAACATTCCTGGAAGCCATTTTGAGAAAGCCTTTTCAGCTCTTCTGTCGCATTCTTAACGATGTCAGTAGCAACACAAAAGCGCCGTCCCTTCTATGAGGAGTTCAGTCGAGGGAACAGGAAAAAATCAGCTGGAACCAGGTCAGGAGAGTATGGGGAAATGCTCCAGTGTTGTAACATTGTTCTTTGCTAAGAAATCCTTGACCAAAACTGACCGGTGTGCTGGAGGATTGGCCATCTAATCCACACAAACACGACATACCAGTATTATAGGTTCTTTTATTATTATTTTCCTACGACATGTTCTGGTCGTTCCATTTGACCATTATTAGGTACAGGATACAAGTACATAAATGGAAATGTATACTGCAACAGGGACCTCTCCTATAGTACACATTTCCATTTCTGTACTTGTGTCCTGCACGTGATTACGGTCGAATGGAACGACCGCAGCATATTGTAGAAAAATAATAATAAACGAAGCATAATATTCGAGTGTTGTAAACTCATGATTCCGTGCATCGTAATTCAGTGTTAATAAAAATCCAACCAGATGCAACAGTACGCAGATATTTATTTACTGCAGAGTCACTGTACATGTTTCGGGTGTCACAGCACCCACCATCAGGAGTAATAAAACCTGTAACCGCAACGTCCGGTACAGGTCATAATACTGGTACAGTTACTTCCCTCCAACGTGGCCTGATCAGGCTACGTTGGAGGGAAGTAGCTGTACCCGTACCGGAGGTTGCGGTTACAGTTTTTAGTTCTCCTGATGATGGGTGCTGTGACACCCGAAACATGTACAGTGACTCTGCAGTAAATAAATATCTGCTTACTGTTGCATCTGGTTGGATTTTTATTAACATTCGAGTATTGTGTTTGTGTGTACTTGATTGCTAATGATTAACTGGCACACCGGGATGATTTGCCTACATTCGTGCTGGTACATTGTCGTGAAGCAGAAACCAACTGTTGGTTCTCCATATTTCGGGGCGTTTCCTTGTGATCGCATTCCTACGGCGACGTAGGGTGTAAGTGTACAGTTCTCTATTCACACAAGCAATTCCTCTATATTATACCAGCAAATTCCAGAGACTCTTTGAAGTTATTCCATATAACGAAATGCAAGGAAACGTATTCGGCTCCATGTGGACAACTCGTGTATTTTTGCAGTTTGTGAGTCCACTTTTACTTCTGTTTGAATGAATTTCTATGTACAGTGAATCAACGCGCAGACCAGTTAGAGCACCTGGAATAAACGTTCTTGTGTGCTATTAGATACACATTTCTAAAAAGGAGCTTGCCTTTCCTGACCTACTCTACACACCGCAGATAATTGTAATTGATTTTCTCATGAACCGTACAAATGCAGACTTAATTGTGGGAAATGCTGCAGGAATCGTATTTTAAATTCATAGTGCTTTTGTCATCTCCCATTGGCACGTTTACTCTGAGATCAATAACGTGTCTGCCGCCTGGCTAATAAATACAAATTATCATTCATAAGGGACAACTACATCCTTTTGCCCCAATGTGTAATTTGTGTACGGGGTGTGCGCTTTGTGTAATTTTGTGTTTCATATTACGCGAGACACCTTTCTTCTCTACCAATTCAAATGTCGAAAATCTGCAGGACCATTATACTCCTGTTGCTCCTTCTGCCCTTCATCTTCCTCAGATTCATAATTTTCCTCTTGCTCCTTCTGCCTGTCATCTTCTTCAGATTCATAATATTCCTCTTGCTCCTTCTGCCTGTCATCTTCCTCCGATTCATAATATTCCTGTTGCTCCTTCTGCCTGTCATCTTCTTCAGATTCATAATATTCCTGTTGCTCCTTCTGCCTGTCATCTTCCTCAGATTCATAATATTCCTGTTGCTCTTTCTGCCTGTCATCTTCCTCAGATTCGCACAATAAACTATTTTCCCGTTGTTTTACAGCATAGACACAAAGTTAATAACATGCTTTCTCTTCCGAATTTTTTATTTTTCCTTTCTCAAAGAGAATCATTCTTGTGACTTCGGAAAGAAGAAGCAGAAGACTGGAGACAGCATAATCTCTTACAATCACGTTCTGCGAAAAGACAAATCTTCTAGCAGCCACAAAACAAAAACAGAATATGTGATGTTGGCTTTTACGTACAATGTTAGTTTTCTGTGTTGGGTGGGTGTGTCTTCAGCTGAGTGTACTTCCGGTTCCTCACGGTACTTCGTTCTCAATCTAAATACATGCGAGAATAAACAAAATGGAAAAGTTCGGTTTCGTCACGAAATGTTTATTCTGCCATATCGTATTCCTTTTATGAACAGTACGAAGTAATAAGAATATCAAATGTTTCACACAAACAAGATGAGACATCATACGGCTAATTGGACACGCTGTTTGTTCTACCGCTACACAGACAGTGCACTTATTATTGACAAGACACTCAGAAGTTAGATTCTCGTCTTTCGAGCACTTTTATATCGTTTTAGAGACGGAAACAAGAATTCGTGTGAAAATTGAGTTTGTTACATTCTGTGTACTATGTCAGTTAGTCACGAAGTCTGATGTTGCCGTATCATCAGAGCAGTGGGTTATGCTAGAAAGAATGTAGTTGATTGTAGAACTTCGTTCGTTATAGCATCTGTTCGTTCTAGCCTACATTGAAATATGTGTATTGAGGGGTAATCTGTTCCAGGCCCACAGCCTAGAGCAAAGCTGCCATCCAACACAACCATTTAAACAGGAAAAGTATAATACAAAATTTAAAATATAAGTACAAAAATAATATAAAATTAATTTATTTAAATTTCTTGCACTTTACATGCAAATTTGAAGAGCATTACAAACTTTCCTTAGTGAGAACTGTGAAAATACTTTCCTTAATAAAAAGCATAAACAATCTAAAGCACATGAAGAGCATAAACAATCTTTCCATAGCGAAAACTATAATCGAACTTTCCTTAAAAAAAGCTAAAAAAAATTACGCTCATAAAAAGCACAAATAATCTTCCCCAGTGAAAATATAAACAAACTTTCCCTAATAAAATCATAAAAAATCACATAGGTGGAAGGAGAGGAGTCACCGTTCTTACTCATCTTGGGCGACTGTCCTGACACGTCACCCGCAAGCGCGTGCTACGTCGGCAGATTATAGTCCTCCGCGTTCGTTGTAGCATCTTGATTTTATTGTTAAAAACTGTTCGTTGTAGCATCGTGCGTTGTAGGATACCCCACTGTATTTTAAGTGCTGTAATATGTGTGAAATGGTGTTTCATACATGAACAAAGCCGAAACGTCTGAAGTGCATGCACCAAAATGAATTTACCGTGAGAAAGACGCTTATTTCAAACATAAAATTGGTGAAGTGTGATATAAAAGGCGTAAATGAGACAATCACCTGAGCGGTATGGGGATTGGAGATTCAGATTTATGTCGGAGGTCACGCTGTACTGGTTTGAAAATATTCACCCCCATTCTGAAGGATCGTAGCACCTTCGCCTTTACCTTCTTGCACGTGTCAGTCAAAAGGACAGAATATCGCAGAACATGGAACTGCGTACCCAAACGCAATCTGACAGACGTTACTGTTATATTACACTGCATTGGATCTCGTTAACAGCTAGAGGAGCCAGATAAGGCGAGCACACACAAAAACATGTCAACGAGAAAACGTCCGTTTGAGTATTATACACCAGTGAAGTATGAAAAATGTCGGAATTTAAATGGAAAATTTTTTAATTTCTTATCTCTAGTACTGTTCCCACGGATAACCATGCAGTCTTCGCCGAAAGTCATGGCGCATAACAACTCCTCTTTGACTTTTATTGTTGACATATTGTGGTCCTATTTATAACTATTAAAACATGTGTTACATAATGAGAAGCCAGTAATATAATTAAAAGAATTTACTTTTTATGTACATCTGTATATTTATGTTATTGACAGAAATAATTAATAGACAATAGAAGTATAAATTTATAATCTTTAATACTTGGTAACTAAGCAAACAAGTACAGTTTATAGTTGAATATCTCATGATAGTCTAAATTATTTTTCTCCCACATATTCCGGCCCCTCATGGGCAGTGGTCAAGGCTTATCAGTTACAAGAATTTACGCAGTTACCGTGTTGCATATCACGAAAATAATCACGGATTAATAAGTGTAAGATTTTTTTAACGTGGAAATAAGGGTTGCGGAGGCAATATATGCCCAATATATACTCAATATATAGTCAGTATATACTCGATATACACTCAATATAAGCTTCTGTGTCTGGTTTCACCCTTGAAATCACACGTTTGTCCCTTAGACAAGACCTCTGTCTAAAGGTCTCTTGGTGAAAATATTTAGAAACGTGTACTATATAAAATTATGTGCATGTGTGTGTGTGTGTGTGTGTGCGTGCGCGCGCGTAGGTTCGGGCGTGCGTGCGTGGTCCTTTGTGACTAGTTGCTCGAGTCCCTTTTAATCTGTTCCTGCGGAAGTCAGAATGAGCGTAGTTATTAATATATAATTAACTTTATATTAACACAGTGATAATGACCCTTGAGTGACCGAACCTTAAAAGGAGGCATAGTGTAGAAAATTGTGGGGTGTCCCTAATGAAGTGTATTGTTTGGTTTAATTATTAGGTTTCTGAAATCAAATGTACTGTGACAAGCAGCACCATTTGATATACATTGGTTGTCTGTAGTTTGAAATTCTACAATAAAATTTCTTCCGTTGTCCTTGTTCTTCATGTACTGTGTATGTGCGTGTGTGTTCGAATAGCAACGTGAACAAAAATACAAATTTTTTCGTACAGTTTAATTTATCCGGGGATTGCTAAATACAGTTTTTTTTTTGCGGTAGACTGGTACGAAAGACTCGGACTCTCAGCCTATCAAGTTGGAATCACCAAAACCGCCCACAAACTCCCAAAATGCCTGTTTGCTTCACGGCTGCGCGCTATAAGAAGCCCTCCTTTAGTGTCCTTTGACTTGCAGTACCATATAACGAGTAATGTAAATATGTTGCAGAAAGACACGTAGAGGAAACTGAATAAATAATTACATCGCAAAAGCGGAAGGATTAGAATTTAAAATAAGATAGAATTGAAAACAAATACAATGGCAGCAAGAAAGGGCAAAGAATTTGACCCTTGAAGATGGGAACGTTAGGTTGTTCCGAAACGTCGGCAAGGAATTACCACTACCCGCTGCGTAATAACCCAGAAGAGCGAAGTCCTGAAGTAAAAATAATATTACAAATGGTGCGCGCGTAAGAAAAGGAGCAAGGTGATTTGAAGATTATGGGAAATGACCCAAAGAAACGGTAGGAGAGACGACAGATAATAAAATACTGAGTTACAAGACACCGTAACAAAAATATTTGCCTGTGCTGAAGATGGAGAAAAGAGGTTTCTCCAAAAAAGTCTTGCGTGTCTACCAAATTGCACGTCGTCACATTTCATAAAAATTTCGTCTTCATAACCACCGCTGTGAGAGTCTTAAACCTTAATCAATAAAATCTAAATAAATAAATGAGAGAGAATATTAAAAAATAAAATATGCTCCTACAGTAAAGTCTATGTGCAACAAGAGAGAGAAGTGTGGAAACTAAATTATTTGAATGAAAGAAGGATGGAAAGAGAGAAACAAGAAAAAAGTAAGAAACTGAGAAATAGAGGAAATAAGTAAGGCATTGCTTTGAAGAAGTCAATAACTGAGAATGTAACTTGAAATTCTGAAAAGGGATGGGTGTGATATTAGCTTGCCGAGCAATTTTGGAAACAGCGAATCGCATAGATGTTGGTGGAGGGTTCACCTGAGGCGGGCAGCAGTATTGATACCGCCTGGAACCTGAAACCGTGCCGTATCGTCACCAGTAGAGCAGCGACCAATTTGCATACATTTCACACCAACTTCCCCACCCCAACTAACTCCCAGCCAAACCTTTCCTTCCACTTGTTCGTTTATTTTGTGCTCAGTTCTGCAGCTCTACTCCTCTTGTTTGCTGAACTGACACGTAACTAATTAGAAAGAAACAGGGGAACAAGTTGAAGTGGTTTCGATGCAGAATTCATGATGAGGGGAAGGAGAGTCATGCATAAGACATCCACCTTCTGGTAATCAAGATTTCACAACTTCATCATACTACGATAAATTATTCTGTCCCTGGTTGGTTTATTGAAGGAAAAATTTTTAACAAGTTGATAGGATTATAATATGTTGACACTAGTGTCAGTGGAACGCTAGGCACTGCTATTGGGGAACAGCTCAGTTCAAATTTCAGCCTCTACACGCACTGTTCTGAAGTTTCTCGTGGTGTTCTCTGTACAGAGTGGTCGTTATTCAAACAACCGTATGGGGTGTGCTAAGAGAACTATTTTTTTTGTATGTTAAGACCCAGAATTTTACAAAATTAAAATCGTTAAATTATGTACGTCAGTGTTTCTCAACCGCCGGGCCGCGACCCGGTACCGGGCCCTGGCATCAATTATACCGGACTGCGAGAGGTTCTCCTGGAATTTGTCATTTTAGTTTTCTAAGCAGTTTTCATGAATAAATTTTTTATAGTGGAAGTATTCTGAGAAGAATAATATTCGTGAATGTGTCGAAAACTCAGACCCAGATGTTGGCCTGAGGAAACTAGAATATGCTACAAGATTTCATTAGTCCGGTGATTGATAACTAATTTAAATGTAATTTTATATTTGTCAACATGCCACATCGTATACATAAGTGTATTAATACTCTTTATGATTATTCCATAATTAATTATTAATACTTATGTTAGTTTAAAGTATGAACTTAAAAAAATGGAAAGGTATTTACGAGTAAATTTGTTGGGACCGGGCCCTCGTCTTATGAAAAGAATTTACCGGGCCGCGATCTCACAAAGGTTGAGAAAACTGATATAGGTTTTACTTTTTTTTTTAGGAATTTTAAGCACTAGTCAACCAAATATAAATTGCAGTATACAAAGTGGTCTACATATATGTAATGAACACAGATTTTAATCAGTACCTTTGCAAATTATAGTTTATAAAATAAACTCTTCTTTCACTCTGCGAAAGACGAGTGTCAGGCATGAAACCTACTGAGAAACACATTATATTAGCGAGCAATGTTTTTGTATACAAACACTTTGAAATTTGTGTAAAACCAGTCATTCTTGGTGTTTGAAACAATAAAATTGGCATATATTTGTAGTAAGATATTAGCTGACTAAACTTGTTAGGATACGTAGCTACATGCACTAAGTTGTGTTGTTGTCAACAGGAAGGAGGACACTAAAGTACCGTCTACAGCTTATGTTCCATTGCCGATTATCGCTGCCATATGCTGCCCTTATTTATAACTGTTAACACATTAAATTCTAGTGTAGAATATGTACGGAGAGACTAGCATGCTTTAGCCTATTGTGTAGGTCAAAAGTTAAACGAGTTTGGGGTTTTGTCTAAGAGCTTTTAACATTCTGTTTTCTGCTTGTATAACTTTTTGTGTCCAAAAATACGTGTATCTTTTATTTTAAATATTGGCTAAAGCGAAATATTCGGGAATACATTTTGTGGCGTAATGGTTCCAGTAGGCTGTGAGAAAAGGTTTTATGTTTAGCAATGCCCAGGAGATTTATCTTGTGCGAAGGAATACGTCAGTTTAAAAATTTGAAATATAATTGTCTTAAATCATAAACTGACAGTTTCTCATTTCTCAGTTGGCAGAATCCTTACCCTGAGGAAACGTGATTTCACAGCTGCATGCGTAGACATCTGAATGGAATGATCTTTACACCTTCCCCAGTCCTTGCGACCCTTAAACGTGCATTTCGCAAGCACGACACATATACCTGCATATATAATGTATATATATAAATATATGCATGGCAGCATATGACGCAAGCCGCGAGCCTTCTCAAACTTAATAATTATGTACGGTCACGTTCCTGTCAGTAAACAAATGTAAAAGCAGATATCATAAGGAAAGTACAGTCTGCTGCTATCTTGGAAAGACCATTGTCACAAAATACAGTGGAGTGCCTGGAACTGATGCATCCTTAACCGTCTCTGAGTTTTAACAGGTACAATAAGCGACAAAAGTAACCCTGGCAAAGAAAATAGGCTGTATGTTACACACACACACATACACACACACACACACTTAAAATTACCATTTTGTGATGTGTCTATATTTCATAAGACATGGTTTGCTTATTAAATTCTATTGAAGAAGCGCAATTCTGTACACTTTTTTAATACAATTTCTTTTCATTTCTTGAAGATTCTGACTGATCAGCTGTTATATTAACTGGCCTATACCGCTGTTCACTTTAGATCGAATATGCGGGAGTCAGCTGTATAAATGTAGACCTTATTTTGGCCACTTAACCATTTCAAGACTGATACATAATACAAAAAAATACTTTTCTTTCCATTCTCCCGATTTCCGAAAGTTGTCCTTCTGATAAGAGGAGCATGAAGTTGGGTATGGACACAGAACATGGCTGAAATGATACTGATAGGGAAAAACTGCATTAATCTGAGCAAAAACTAATCCAACGTCACTTTGTGCAAAAGAGATTTTAAATCTTATCGAACTCGAGACACTGCCTTGAATGACCGGCGAGTTTTAATGCTGATCCTCATCATGAATATGTTATATATAAAAGTCCTTGGACTGTCGTGCAGTTGACACAGCCTGTACCCATTAGCAAGACCAGTCCCATAGAGCTCTGTCCTGAAATAACCTGTTTTTATCGTGAGGATCATAAGAGACACGTAAACACGCAGTTTCTATTTGTTACAACAATTAAGACTCATACTTAGAAACAAGCTTTAAACGGTTAGGTTAGGTTAGATTAGGTTAGGTTAGGTTAGGTTAGGTTAGGTTAGGTCTGACCGTCTTAGTAGCAACATTTGTCTGTCTCTTGGCTTGCTCCGATCCTGCACTAGCTCAAAAGAACAAAATATTTTTTTGTATCTAAAATGTATTTTTTAAACTTGTTTATACTCCATCCTTAAATTTGTTCAACTGTACTAGGGTGCTGATAAGTCCTTAGTCCGACCCTGGAAGGAAACAAGCTACAGCGATCAAGACTTGCAACACTACACCAAGACTTATGGCGTAGAAACTATAGGAATATATTGCTGTTGTTTGTACGCCATAAGTCTTGGTATAGTGTTGTAAGTCTTGGTCGCTGTCGCTTGTTTCCTTCCAGGGTCGGCCTAAGCCCGAAACTGGAAGGAAACAAGCGACAGCTTCTTATCAGCACCCCTGTATAATTGGCTTGTTTTTAATGTGTAGCTGTGGTGTGCGTATGTTAATTATTGGGCTGTATAAGGCTATTAGGTAACGTGGGTCTTTACCACGTATTCACTTACCTGACCCACACCAGAAATCAGGTACCATAATGCTAATGTACAACACGCTGTGTGGTGGAGGCCAAACGTTCACTTTGAAGTGAAGGCTCTCATTTAACTGACAAACAAACAGACAGACATGTTTACCGCAACAAGGAAACTTCTGGCGGCAGCGGCATGACAATTGACTGCTGAGGCAAAAGAAAAGAACCACAAGCGAACGCGACACACATCCACCATCTTGTGCTGAAAACGTCAAACTAAAATGTCGCTAGTGGGTAGGGGAGGGTGTTTAATGTTTAGGTGAAGTCATAAATATTAAGAAAACGGGGTTGGAAAAAGGCTGTCCGACAGCACTAAGGATAGAATTACTGTCATGTTATTTTTACAAGAAAAACAAGGAAAAAAGAAGGCGGTTATTCACAAATGCCACAACAATGGTTGCCGGCGCAGTTGTGTGGGTCATATTGACGAGACGCCCCGTCTGTTGTTTTGTGATCACTAGTGGGGTGCTGTTTCTGAACCTTTATCTTACCCTCCGTCCCGACGTATTTTAAGTGAACGGGATGACAGCGAACACCCGACGAATTATATCTTTTGTGTAAGTCCTCGCCAGTCCATCAGTTCACAAAATGTTTTTCTGGCATCGTAAACATTTGTAAAATATACTTAGCTTATCGTATGACTATTTAATTTAGGTGAAGAATCTTTCCGGGCCAAATTCGGGACTTCATGAACCATTGTCGTTTTACCGTATGGAAATTCCTGGCTGAGTTTAACACTACAGCATAGAAGCACAATTTAGTGGTGGTGGTGGTGGTTGTAGTAATAGTAATAGTGATAGTGTTAGTAGTAGTAGTAGTAGTGGTGGTGGTGGTGGTGGTGGTGGTGGTGGTGGTGGTGGTGGTGGTGGTGGTGGTGGTGATGATGATGGTGGTGGTAGTATAAGTAATAGTATCTTGCTCTCAAGGTTAACTCCATATGCGAAGGAAATTATCGGGGATCATCAATGTGGATTTCGACGCAACAGGTCGACGATTGATCATATATTCTGCATTCGTCAAATACTTGAGAAAAAATGGGAGTACAATGAAGAAGTTCATCAGCTTTTCATAGATTTCAAGAAAGCTTATGATTCAGTTAGGAGGGAG
>Ga0131853_10011618_pt1 | contig 16129 bp, 12 predicted proteins | sample TergutLab28metaG_FD_92764 | JGI IMG/M metagenome (GOLD analysis project Ga0131853, IMG submission 92764) | Labiotermes labralis P1 segment gut microbial communities from Petit-Saut dam, French Guiana - Lab288 P1 (version 2) (version 2) | ecosystem: Host-associated > Arthropoda: Insects >...
ACTGTAAAATACGAGAAAGCTATAGAATAGGAGAAACTGTAAAATACGAGAAAGCTATAGAATAGGAGAAACTGTAAAATACGAGAAAGCTATAGAATAGGAGAAACTGTAAAATACGAGAAACCCGTCACGTACGAAATCTCGTTCCCACGATTTTGTTACATTGTATTTTATAATTTTCCTATTCAGGTTTCTGTATCCAGCCTGATGATGGCTACATTCGTATAGCCGACACGTGTATCTGTGTTTACATGTAAAGTAAACCTGTGTATGGCCTGCGATCCTGCTTCTTTTCTTTATACCCAAGCAAATAATGACGTATCACTGTGAAGATAACAAACACAAACTTCTTGGAATAAGTGCGGTTGTGATGTCCTTGAAGCAATTATTCCCAGCCCTTTATCTCGTGAGTCATTAGACGTGTATCGTGAAGATGAACCTCTCAATAAACTGCATGAAATTCTGCCCACATCATTACCACGGCACGCAAACTTCTGTGTCAGCCACGCGCCGTGGCAAGCAGTTTACTTACCGCTCATTTGCGACAAGAGTGTCACAACTCAAAATTTGGCATTTTTGAGTTACTGGTATAGAAAGAAACGTTTGCAGATGCACTTTTAACAGATGCAGTGTCATAACGCAGTTTGCAAAACTCGCCGCTGGAGAGCAGTTGTGTCGTCATTGCATTCATACAAAAATTATAGCACTTCAAAACCTTTAAAAGCTTCTCCTGAAAAATCACAAATTTTGAGTTGTGACACTGTTGTTGTGACACTGTTGTTGTGACACTGTTGTTGCGACACTGTTGTTGTGACACTGTTGTTGTGGCATTCGTTGTGACACTGTTGTTGTGACACTGTTGTTGTGACACTGTTGTTGTGACACTGTTGTTGTGGCATTCGTTGTGACACTGTTGTTGTGACACTGTTGTTGTGACACTGTTGTTGTGGCATTCGTTGTGACACTGTTGTTGTGACACTGTTTTTGAGACACTGTTGTTGTGACACTGTTGTTGTGACACTGTTGTTGTGGCATTCGTTGTGACACTGTTTTTGAGACACTGTTGTTGTGACACTGTTGTTGTGACACTGTTGTTGTGGCATTCGTTGTGACACTGTTGTTGTGACACTGTTGTTGTGACACTGTTGTTGTGACACTGTTGTTGTGACACTGTTCTTGTGACACTGTTGTTGTGGCATTCGTTGTGACACTGTTGTTGTGACACTGTTTTTGAGACACTGTTTTTGTGGCATTCGTTGTGACACTGTTGTTGTGACACTGTTGTTGAGACACTGTTTTTGTGACACTGTTGTTTTGACACTGTTGTAGTGACACTGTTGTTACGACACTGCTGTTGAGACACTGTTGTTGAGACACTGTTGTTGAGACAATGTTGTTGTGACGCTGTTGTTGTGACACTGTTGTTGAGACAATGTTGTTGTGACGCTGTTGTTGTGACACTGTTGTGACACTGTTGTAGTGACACTATTGTTGAGACACTGTTGTTGAGACACTGTTGTTGTGACACTGTTGTTGTGGCATTCGTTGTGACACTGTTGTTGTGACACTTGTTGTAACACTGTTGTTGTGACACTGTTGTTGAGACACTGTTTTTGTGACACTGTTGTTGTGGCATTCGTTGTGACACTGTTGTTGTGACACTTGTTGTAACACTGTTGTTGTGACACTGTTGTTGAGACACTGTTTTTGTGACACTGTTGTTTTGACACTGTTGTAGTGACACTGTTGTTACGACACTGCTGTTGAGACACTGTTGTTGAGACAATGTTGTTGTGACGCTGTTGTTGTGACACTGTTGTTGAGACAATGTTGTTGTGACGCTGTTGTTGTGACGCTGTTGTGACACTGTTGTAGTGACACTATTGTTGAGACACTGTTGTTGAGACACTGTTGTTTTGACACTGTTTTTGAGACACTGTTGTTGTGACACTGTTGTCGGAAATGAGCGATATGTACTTTGAACAATGTAGTAACAACTTACAGCAAGCTATAAAATGTCCGAATTTTGTTAGTCTACAAGTCTCGCATCGTGGCAGCAGCGTTGTGAGATCTGTTGTATTTCACTCAAGAATTACCGGAGCAAAATATAAATGGCCACAATAATTTGAATTTACACACGTCAGAGCACATAATCATGTTTTGAGTTTCTTATATGATAAGTACCCTGTATAACTGTGGGCCTGGTAGCTCAGTCGATATAGCGACTGACTACGGGCTGGACGGTCCGGGATCGAATCCCGGTGGGGATGAGATTTTCCGCCCGTCCAGGCCGGCCCTGGGGCCTACCCAACCTCCTGTACAATGGGTGCGGGTCTTTCTCGGGGGTAAAGTGCGACCGGGGCGTGCTGCTGACCACTCACCCCCTTCTAGTGCCGTGGTCCTGGAAGAGTAGAGCTATACCTCTACCCACCCTCTGGGCCACACCGGGCCTGTAACGGAATCACTTTACCTTTACACTGTATAACTGAGATGGTACATATACGCGTAAGTTAGAAGGAACATGCATATAAAGGTTTAAAGCGAAACAATATTAAATTGGATCTTGACTGCACAGCACGACAAACTGTGGGCTTCTTTTATATGATTCAGGATAGGAACTAGATGCTGCTAGTACTGTGAACATGGTAATGCACCTACAGGGTTCCTTAAAACGAATGTAATTTATTGACTAGCTAAACTACTGTCAGGTGCTGAAGAAGACTCCATCTCGTAGAGATATTTGCTTGTTTATGATGCAGACTCGGCGCACGCAGTGGCGCAGTTGGTTGAGCCGGAAGGTCGTGGGTTCGATTCCCGATGGTGTCACTGGAATTTTTCATTGCCATAATCCTTCCGGCCTCACTATGGCCCTGGGGTCGACTGAGCCTCTAATAAAAATGAGTACCAGGAATATTCCCAGGGGGTAAAGGCGGCTGGTGCGCAGGGCTGACAACCTTACCACCTTTATGTGCCGATTGTCTTGAAATCTGGGAGCCTCAACCTCCTGGAAACCTCGGGGGCTGTACAGGCTTGTAATGGGGTTGCTTTGCCTTTTATGATGCAGACTCATATTTGGTAAAGTTTATACTTGTTTAAAAAAACCAAGAAATGAAGTATATGCATGATACATGAACGTTCATTACCACGTCCACAATAAACCTTTGCAGGACCCTATACTGAAGCAGGTGGAGGTATTTCATATCCACATATTTCTACGACCCTCAGACCTGTTTGAATATTATATTACGTAGCACACCTAAGTCCTGTGTTCTTAAAGATCGGGATCTTCTAGGATGTTACTGCCATGTCGACTGGCGAATAGTTCACCGACGTTTCGGAGGAATGTAATGCACGGCGTAACGTCTCAGAAGAATTTTCGTCACTACCGTTTTGAAAAACGTACTGTCTCTTGTGTTTCCTCTAGGGGTTATCAACCATCACTTTTACGAGTATATAGATTTGATATTTCCGCCTTGCATGCTACATGACTGTCCATCCTATTTCACATAAATGAACTGGCATTAAATCCCGATACATTTCTCTCTTTTTGTACCTAACAACCTTCTCAACGTGTCAAATAATACGGCAGGGAATGTCAGGGGTTTTCATGAATAGTGAATTCCGAACGATGTACATGAAGCGTCCGTGGTCAAATTTAGGCACTATTCAGGCAATTACTTGAAGGGACTGGGGAAGATAAGTCAAACCAATATAGCCTGTTTCTGGGTGCACATCTGGACCCGAGATCTTCCGAATACAAAAGAGGAGTCCTGCCCGTGTGGTCTACCAGGTATAAATGTACATTATGTCACTTTGCTAGAGGCTGATAACGAAAGTGCAAAACGTGAGATGTTTTGTGTTGCGTGCAGACAGCATGACGGGTGACACAGTCTTATCTTATCGGTGTGATTTGGGGCAGATCGGGGGGAGGGGGTTGGCGGAGGGAGGACTTCAGATTGTTCACAGTTCCTAGTCTATCGTCTCTGTACAGGAATGTTGTTTATTTTCTCCTTCGTTTCATCCCCCATTCTCCCCCTTACATATTTTCCGCTAAGGTCGTGTCATGGCTCAGATTCTTAGCCCAAGGTCTCTCACCACCGAGGCACGGGTTCAGTACCAATCTAGCCCACGTAGAATTCGTGATGGCAAAACTGATATTGTGACGTTTTCTCAGAATTTTTTCCGCACCGACACTTTATCATCATCATTATCATCACCATCATCATCATCATGGTACAGTACAAACCATCCAGGTTTGTTCACTCTCGACGGCATGCACTTTACCAATAACAGTGTCGTTAAACAACGCAATTTTTCCGTTACTTTTGTGCTATTTATTTGCAGACTCCCTTTTTTAAATTCCTTCTGTCTTCCACTTTTATGTCTTCTTATTTCCTTGTACGTCGCCCTTTTTCTCCGTGTTTGCACCTCCCTTTCATGTGTTCTTTCTTTATGCCTTTTCTCCAGCGCTAATCGACCTCTGTTTGTTTCTGCCCTGTGTCCATTTCACTGTGTGCCATGCGCTTTAACAAATCTTGCTCCGCCTCGTATCTTTTTCCTCTTCATCTTTTCATTCATTTTCCTGTATTGTACACTCTTCTTATTCTTTTCTGTCCCTCTGTGTCTGTAATTTCTACCGTCTTCCTACCTTTTAGTGATTATTTTCCCCTTCCTTTCTAATGTATTTTCTTTCTTTCTTTCTTTCTTGCGATTCTTCTCATTATTTCATTATTTATCACTCTTGTCCATTTTATTGTTTACGTTTTGCCCAGTTTTATTATTTATGGTATCCACTTCGATCGCATTCGTTATTAATTTTTATTGCTTTCCTTTCTTTCTTTCTTTTTCTTGGACCATCTATGTTTCCTTTTCGTATCTCTCCCCCCCCCCCCCCCCCCATCGCCCTGCTCCATCCCCTTCTTCACCTCCTTCTTCTTCTCTTTTTTCTTTCTTTTTTTTTCTTTTTTTTTATTTTTTTTTTTTTTCCTTCTTTTTTTTTTTTTTCTTGGCCCCTTTTATTTTCCTTTTTTTTCCCTCCCCCCCCCCCCCCCTTCATTCTCTGTCCCTGCCCTTTCTCCCTCTCCATTTCGCTTCTTTATTCCCGTTCTTTCGTACTTTATTCATTTCTTCTTCATTGCATTGCCATTTCACATACGCAGTTTCACTATCTAAACCCCACACATTCCCTGAAACACGTGCACTGTTTTTTGCCACAAGGTTCTACAGACCTGTGACTTAGGCCCTTTACCCTCTCAGCACTGACACTGTCACACTGCACCGCGTCTGCTGTGTCAGGCTGAGAACACTTATCGGGGCCTTCAGCACGGTTTAGGCCGCTCTGTGGGAGTGTCATCTCTTCAGATGGAAACAACTGCGGTAGCAACAACTATAGCTTCAGGCTCAGGCACAGGCACAGGCACGTACAGTCCCCGCAAAATAACCTGAACCCATACTGCTTCTACTCAGCACCCGGAACACACTCGTCAGCACTAAGGCCTCACCCACGTTGGGCTTCCAGAACATTTATGTATAATTATTGGCAACTAACGAAGTTTGTAAAGCCACCACCTAGTCTTTTTTTCTAGGGTTTTAAAAACTTGCGTTCTAAGAATTTTATGTGTTTCAAATGGAATTTTAGAAGGTGTATGTGGAACTCGAATTGTGCAACGGGCTATTCAAAACCGTCGTGACAATAGCTACAAAGACTCCCTGATGATGGCACTTATGTGGTGTGCCGAAACATGTTGCAAAATTGACGGCGTGTGAAGAATAAATTTAGTGCACATGTAGTTGGTTGTACAAGCTAAAGATTTTGCTTCAGTTTGTTAGCACAGGCGCTTCAACTACTGTCACTACGTTACCATTACCCCGCCCTTGTCCGTGTTAGATTTTGTCGCACTAACAGTGCAACAGTGCAAACCTCACAGCACTAATGCACAACTTATTGAACCTATGAAAAGAAAAGTAAAAATAGTATGTTTGTCACTGTTATTAATTAAAAGCCACGCTGTGGAGAACTATGGTAGTGCGGAGGCACGGCTCCACTCGTGCTTATCCGCAGTCATTGACAAACTTCACGTTCTGGCCGCCTTCACCCCGGTACCCATTTGCATTGCTGGCACAACGCCCGTGCCAAGCGCCGCTGTCCGTCGTTAGAACTCGCCGACAGCTGCACTAAAACATAACAGGCCATGCTGTGTTGGAAAGATCTACCTTTTGAAGCATAAAATCCATCTCTATTTTATTTAACACCAACTCGTACTTCACAGTAATCACACTGCACATCCGTTACTAGCATATGTCGATTAAAGCTGGTTAGGGAAATAAATCACATATTTATTCCGAGAATGATGGAAAGAAAACAAACACGCTGTGCGGGTAGAATAAAGGCCCGGGGTTGTATAGAGGGTACAGTGACTAGACTACGGGCAGGGCCGTCCGGGGTTCGAATTTCGGCAGGTACAACGGATTTTTCTCCTCTCCGAAACGCCAAGACCGATTGTGGAACCCACCAAGCTTCCTCTTTAATGAGTCTCAGGGGCTCTTTCTCCCGGGAGGGGCATGAGTCTGACAACTCATCTTCATCTTCACTCAGGGCCGGAGTTAAGAATGAGTGGACCTATACGTTTACTCCCCCCATACGTCTTTATGGGATGTATCTGGAAAAATTTATCGTATTTACCTCTCTGTGGGCAAAATATGGAGAATCTTTCATTGCTGATGCAGGTAATGTGTGCGGTAATGACTCTGCTTTAAGGGGTTAGACAGAATATTTACAGTTTTTAGTTGCCCTGACTGTACCGCCACTCTGTTTGCAAATCACGCACTGTCACACGGTCCTATTCTGAACTTTCAACAAAAAATGTGTTAACTATAGTCCACCGCACTATAAATGGCAACCTTAATGATTTCTGCATTGAACAGTAGGGTTGTTCACTGTTTGTCCGCCGCTAATGGTCAGCTTTGTGTAGGATGGCGCTAGTGTTAATGGACCTTCCAGCACTAGGGTCGAAACAAAAGACGGATGAGCTGCGCGGCGGTTCAAGTGGCAAGCTGATGGGTTGGAGCCATTTGCATGTTGATTCGTGTTCCAACCCCATCACAGCAGCCACCCTCCTTGATAAGGGTGACTGCTGTTGATGGAATCTTACTAAATTCCTACGCCAAAAGGAGATGGGGTTCTGGAATTGATTTGTTTCTGCAAAATGATGTTTACTGCCAATAAACGGGGGGTAATTTAGAATCATACACGACGAGGAACTTCATGATTTATGCAGGACGAAAGCTATTGTTAGGGTAACACAGTAAAGGGGATGGACTGGACATATGGCTGCGGAGACATGAAATGAAAACAGAATTTTGATGCGCAAACATTTTGCAAGATGGCTGTCTGGAAAGGGCATAAAGTGAATTAAACCAGCTCAGGATCGTGTCTAATGGCGGCCATTTTTCACTAGCGGCTTGGAAACGCTGAGTTCCATTGCCTGAGATTTAATAATTTGAGAGAGGATTCGAACCAGTAAACTAAAGCTGTAATTTATTTGTAGGAAGAAAGTCGTCTGGACAACCGAGGTACCGTTGTTCGAGTCCAGGCTGGGGCAGAAAATTAACTTTTTCAAATCGCCCTGAGGGGCTATGCGATCAGTCCAGACTCCTATTCGATATTTACAAGTACGGGCGCTTTCTCCGGGTTTAAAGTGGCCAGGGGGCGAAGCTGATCACTCCGCTGCATCTCTTACCGGGCCAGCGCTTATTTCACAACACTACAAAGGGAGAACTTTACGTGTAAAAAGGGGTTAGTTAAACAGCTTGTGAGGCTGCGGACCGTGTGCAGTGGTGGGCTTTGGTATTAGCGGTGCTGAACCGTTGTGTTCTGCTACCAGAGAGTTTAGTTAATTAGTAAGATGGATCTTATGGAAATAGATTGTGAGGATGGGAGGTGGATGGAGCTGGCTCAGGATCGTGTGCAGTATATATGCACAGTTGTATCTTTAATAGTATACTATATTTGCGACGTACCTGCAACAAAAACCATATTTAACAGCTTTATAATAATATCTGGTTCTAAGTAAATGGCATTATAGTTCTCCCTGTGTTCATGCACGTGGCACCAAAACATGTAGGAGAAGTACCATTAATGTATATAAACAATAAGCATTGTGAATTTAATTAGTACATTTAAAAGCAGTTTACTAACACAAGAATGCACGTGACGAAAAACATCAAAACAGAGACATTAAATTCGATCAGCAACTTCTGGTGCAGTTCGTATATTAGAATTTGTTCTTCTTACAAATTTTCGCGTTCCAGATTTCTTGTACATTTTCTTGTTGTCCACATACGTGCTGCATATCCGACCCATCATATCTTCTTGGTTTAATCACTTTAGCATCAGAGTTCCACCTGGTGTATTGTTCTTCACTCTCCTGCCACAGTCCTTCTGTGTTTATTCCTTTTATCTTTTGTCTGTAACCTCCCAAACTGCGGACTCCATGTCTGTGATACTAAATTAGATATACTGTCCGGGTTTTCTGTTACTGTAACCTGCTACAACAAGTGCAGAACAATATCTTCCCCCCACCCCCCACCCCCCTCCTTCCCATAACCCGATGTCTCATCAAACTATTACTGTAGATACATCCATTGTCAACTTCCCTTCCCTCAGAGCCACAGTATCGTATCGAGTGACAAACTGAGATTAAAATTTTAAACCAATCACTCCCCTTCCCCTTCTACCGTCATTGTCATAGGAGCTGTAGGGAGATATAGAAGGGACAAAAAAGAGGAATTTTTTTACATGCGTTCGAGGATTGTTATAGGGTGTCACAAAAATCTGTGTGAAACGTTCGTGTGAGATTTGGCTTGCGAAGGAATGTCAGAGCTCGGAGATGAGCGTAGAAAGTAACCCGGGTAATGTACGGGAAATGATGGAAGGAAAGAAGAAAGGATGGGGAGAAAAGAAGAAAAAGAAGTAAGGAAGAAATGTATTGATGGTTTATTGGACGACGCTTGCAATTAGTTGAGCAACATAGCATCCAATGGTGGAGTAATTAGTGAATAATGAATAGGAACGGACGTTAAAAGAAGTGGTCGTGGCCTTATTGAAGGAATCTGCAAGTAGGGACTGAAGAGATCCGTGAGAAACCTTAATCAAAACATGTCAGCGGACCAGGATTTCAAGCCGGGATCCCCATACTGAAAAAAAAAAGACATAAATAACGGGTATATGAATACGAATATACATTTTTGGTTATATTACGTTCATTTCCTCTTAGAATGAAAAAATATTTCAGACAAAAGTTGTATAGAAATTCGAAACACATTTTGTGCTAAGTAACCTTTCCCCGAAAATCGTGCCGTTTGTGAGGTAGTGGGGAAAAATATGGAAGAGCCAGACAGGCCACAGATGACATTATAGTAAGGCAGATGTTTTTTGCATGGTGCATGCGGTGGCGCAGTTGGTTGAGGCACTGCGCTACAAGCTGGAAGGTCGCGGGTTCGATTCCCGATGGTGTAATTAGGATTTTTCATTGACATAGTCCTTCCGGCCGCACTATGGCCCTGGGGTCGACTCATCCTTTAACGGAAATGGGTACCACGAATACTTCCTGGGAGGGTAAAGGCGGCCGTTGTGTATGGCTGACAACATTACCACCTTCATGCGCCGATTGTCCCTGAAATCTGGGAGCCTCAACCTCCTGGAACTTTCAGGGCATGTCGAGACCTGTAATGGGATTGCTTTACCTTAGATGCATTTTGCATTCTGGATAACTAAGGCTAAAAACACATAGTCAGAATACGTAATACGTATTGCTTTTCCACTGCAAAAATATTTACCCGAACGCGCCTCGGTGTTTACGTTACACGTACACCGTCTGTCCTGTTTATGCACGAGATGACACCTGTTTCAGTCCACCATAACCAAGTCATACATTGAAATTAACTGGCCAGCTGTGGAGATGAAATGCAATGATTTGGAGACTGTCTGTCTATCTGTCCTATGTATTTCGCAACGATAACAGCGATTAAGCCGAGAGACATGAAAACCACAAACCTGCCAGTGTAGGATATCCGCGCTTTTGTTACGTTCTTGAAGTTGAAGGAATGACACAGCAAAGATAAAAGCCTTATCAAGTCTCTCGCTAGCCACGCTGTTGTAGATGCCTCAATTTGTCGCGGAAATTGCGACAGTGGTGTGTGTGTGTGTGGGGGGGGGGGGGTTCTCGTTTTTTTTACGGGATGTGGCCGGGGAACCTGGTTAACGGGGGGGGGTGGGGGGGGTGGGTTCTCGTTTTGTTTACAGGATGTGGCCTGAGAACCTGATTAACGGAAGTGCTTGTGGGAGGACAGATCATACAGCTACAAAATGTCACGGTCATTGTTACTGTTTGATAATGGTCTGTGTTATTGGGTTCATATTTTAGGTTATTTAAACTTCTAACGATCTGCTTTTGCGTACGTAAACACACGTAGAAGAGTACCCGTGTTATCAATATACAGTAGAACTCCACTAATGCGGAAGCTGGTTATGCGGATCGCCAATTATCCGGATCGGCTTGGCCCATCCGGTAAACATTATCTTACTGTAATTGTACCACATCTTTTTATGGCTTTGAATTTCCCCCAAATTGTCAAATACGTAAAAGGAATTATATGATCCTTGTAAATAACCAACTTGACACTCAATGCTTTTTCGTGTATGACCGTCTGGTATGCAGGAGCATATGCTCCTGCATACCAGACGGTCATATACACAGAGTGACATAAACGACGTGTCGCATTGATACAATAATTCTCCTGATGATGGGCACATGGCTGCCCGAAACATGGGTGCAGAATAGGAAAAAAAGAAACATAAAAGAAAAAAAAATTGTGCGTCAAGTTTGTTATTTACAAGGATCGTAGTAGGATGCACTTTCAACAAAACATAAAAAGCATTAAAGGAATTATATATTGTTTTATTTGTATGTAAATAAATATGTAGCCTAAAATGGCCGTTTGTAGAAATTCTTTTACCACTTCAAACTGCCAATGTAGCCTATTTTCAAAGAAAAATAGAATTATCCGGATTTTCTGCATATCCGGATATCTCGCCGTCCCAATTAATCCGGATATGTGGAATTCTACTGCATAATCGAAACAAAGCACTTCATAATACAACAAGTTTGACATACATGAACTGCATGTTTCGGCACCCAGATGCCATCATCAGGGATTTATTAAAATAAAGGTGTAGAAGCCAACCTACCAGTGTATATTTTGCTCGTTCTTGTAACCCTAATTAAAACGCTTGGTTGTTAGAAAGTATAAATTTGTTAAAATACATAAAAGTGATCGTAATGATGATTTACATAATTATGACGTGTTACAATATATTAATAATAAGCCGCCTCGGTTGTTACTTGAATGTTTTGAAAGCGGTAAATCTGATAAGATACTACCAAATTATTTAATGGAAAGCACGAGACAATCCGTCTGTTTCGTGACGCGGTCCAGAGTCAACGTGGTGAACAGTCTCGTACAGCACAGTACTTCTGGAGAGGCCACAGTCCCTAACCTGTAGAAGTGAACAGTCTCGTGTAGCACAATACTTCTGGAGAGGTCGCAGTCCCTAACCTGTAGAAGTGAACAGTCTCGTGTAGCACAATACTTCTGGAGAGGTCGCAGTCCCTAACCTGTAGAAGTGAACAGTCTCGTGTAGCACAATACTTCTGGAGAGGCCACAGTCCCTAACCTGTAGAAGTGAACAGTCTCGTACAGCACAGTTCTTCTGGAGAGGCTGCAGTCCCTAACGCGTGCAAGTTGACAGTCTCGTACAGCACAGTTCTTCTGGAGAGGCTGCAGTCCCTAGCCTGTGCAAGTGAACAGCCTCGTATGGTAAAGTCCTTCTGGGAGGAAGCAGTCTCTAACCTATGCAAGTTATTCTCCATACTTTTCATGCTGTAAAACTCGAATACCTTCCGTTTTCAAAGATTGCTGGCCTTAAAAGGAACGTAAAACAGGTCCTTATTAAGATCAAGTCTCGTGGGATATGACGTCGTGTCACTTAGCGAAACGGTCGATGTTTGTCGGCCGACAGGGTGTTACATTTATTGACTTGTACTTTTGAACGCACCACTCTGAGGTGTACGCATAAAGTCCGTCAAGCCAATCACAGTTACATTGTGTACTAAGCTAAAAGGTAAAGTGATCCTGTTACAGGCCCGGTGTGGCCCAGAGGATGGGTAGAGGTATAGCTCTACTCTTCCATGACCGCGGCACTAGAAGTGGGTGAGTGGTCAGCAGCACGCCCCGGCCGCACTTTACCCCCGGGAAAGGCCCTGTACCCATTTTACAGGAGGCTGGGTGGGCCCCAGGGCTGGTCTGGACGGGCGGAAATCTAGTCTCCACCGGGATTCGATCCCGGACCGTCCAGTCCGTAGTGAGTCGCTATACCGACTGAGCTACCCGGCCCACTTTATGCTATGCTACAGTGTAGATTTACTGCGACATATGTCGGCTTATATGCAAAAATGGGATCATCAGGCGAACTAAAACGCCGAAGGAAAATTGAAATGTCAATACATTAGGACATTTTTCATTATCATTGCCTGTAACTGAGAACGCATCTTTACATTTTATGCGAAAGAGAAATAAGCCGAAATCGTTTAACCTTGAGAAAAATCGGTATAATTTCCATCACTTAAAGTGATAGAAAAATTTGGGAGATAGAAGATTAAAAATCAATTTAGAGCACTTCGGGTGAGATTGAATAATGTGGTTATAAACAGAGGTTCTTTGCCCATATTTTTGGCTATGAAGGTATCGCATTTGGAAGTTTCATAATGTACTCCGGGATTACAAAGATTTATTATAGGAAAACCGTGGGACACGTATTTACGAAACCTGTACAGATAGAAGGAACAATTCAAATCCCCCCCCCAGTAAGTCATTTTTCATCGTATTTCACATTTCTGCCGCTAGGCGATGCGAGTGTATGTAGTGAGAAAATGGCCGCTCCGGGGGAGAAGTCGTTTTGTGTGTTGGAATGTCACGCGAGTAAGTCTGTGGTTACTGTGCACCGTGCATTTCGTGCAAAGTACGCAAAGGACCCGCCTACAGACAAGACCGTTCGTGCGTGGTATAAACAGTTTACTGAAACTGGGTGTCTGTGCAAGCAGAAATCAAGTGATAGCGCGTTAACCGCTGAAGAACTTCAATATCGTATCGATGTGTGCCGTGTCACCCGTGGTAAACACATCGAACACCTCTAAATGTCAAAAAAAAAAACTTCTTCAGTTTTCCTGTTGCTGTGAACAATTCCATTAAGGTAGGTCCTTTGGTTTTCTTGTTGTAAATGTTTATAATCACAGAGAACATTATGAAACACCCTGTATAAAGCACCGTGCATGTTGCATGTTACTGGTTTTTTTGGTCTAGAGGATTAAAGGTAAAGGTGCTTAATCGGTTGACTAGAAACTTTCATGCAGCAAGCTTATGTTCAAAACCGAGGCAGATATCTGTAGTTATAATGTAACCGGTATAAGTTATTTTTCTAAATATAAACAAGACCGGATATGTACGTATAACATGACATTAAGGCGCGTTCACGTAACCATTGTTGCCATGGAAAAGCAAGAAGTTTTACATATTCTGAATGTGTTTCTGTAGCCTTAGGTATACAGCATGCAATGCGCATGCGCCATTGTTGTATAGTGGTCATATGATTAATACGTGTTGTTTATTGGGAAAAATTAATTGCTTTTGTATGTACATTACTGCATAGTTGTTATATATTATTTTTTACAGAATTACTGCTTACTTCAAGCTAAGGGTGACATGCTTATTTAATGATTGACTGATGTAATCTGGACTGTGCCCGTGGCAAAGTACACCCCGTGACCGGGTGCTGTGCTGAAGAATGATCACGCGCGGCACAATGTCCAGAACCCCCAAAACTTTCCGTAGTTTCTGGATGCTTTAACATAACTGCGAGGGAACTAAAGACACTTCTTCACGAGACGTCAAGCGACGCAGACCACTGAGCACTCGCTAGCGGTACGTTACTGTCCTCCGAGTTCTCGCCTTGCAGTTCACTTACTAGTACACAATAAACCGCCCATATATTCAGCATGGTGAGTTATTACTAGAGCAAGGAACCTTCACCTCCGAGCCCTGACTGAGGTTCGAGCTTCGTCCCCTTCAGACAGCAACATCCACGATACCTTCTCTACCGGGATACAACACCATATTGTTATCTGTGGCCTGCCCGGTCCTACTGTATTTTTCCACATTATCTCACAAACGGCACGGTTTTCAAAAAAGGGTTATTGAACACAAAATGTGTGTTTTGATTTTCTCTACAACTTTTGTCTGGAACATTTCTCATTCTAAGAAGAAATGAGCGAGATATGATCAAAAATGTATATTGGTCTTCATGTTAAGTACCCGTTATTCTTGTCAGATTTTAATTATACTTGAATTCTCTCTACCGATTTTCGAAAAATTCTCAAATATAAAATTTCATGGAAAATCCGCCCAGTGGGAGCCGGTTTGTTCCACGCAGACGTACGGACAGACATGACGAAGCTAATAGTCGTTTTCCGTAATGTTGCGAACGCGCCTAAAACATCACTGTACATGGGATATCTAGTTAGGTTGGTGATTCCCAAACAAATGAGGGTACTGCTGCTGGGGCTGTTGACCAAATTCGGCAGTGAAAGTTAGCTTCCGGTGGATTTCTTTGAACTGCACTAACATGTTGTTTATGTTGGAGAATCGGTAGTCATAGAAGATACTTAAATGAGCATGGTTGTAGTAGTACTTTTTTTATCTCCCTGTGGTGCTGCGGCCCAACGTGGGCCATGGCGTCCTCATTCTTGAGGTTTCTAGATCACACACAGCGACGCATCACAGTTGGTAGGACTCCTCTAGACGAGTGATCAGCTCGTCGCAGAGACCTCTACCTAACAACATACAACACTCACAACAGAAAAACAACCATGCCCCCGGTGGGATTCGAACCCACGATCTCAGCAGGCGAGCGGCCGCAGACCTACGCCTTAGACCGCGCGGCCACTGGGACCGGCATTGTACAAAATATTGTTATTTGTTAATACAGCTAAGAGTGGAGAAAACTACATAATAAGAAGCTTAATGATCTGTACTCCTCACCCAATATTTTTCGGCTGATCATGTCGATAGAATGAGAGGGACGTGACTTGAAGCACATATGGGGAGAGAGGAGAGGTGTATACAAGGTTTCGGTGGGGATCCCTTAGGGAAAGTGACCAGACCCAAGCGTTGATGGGAGGATAATATTAAGACGGATCTTCAGGAAGTGGGATGGGGAGCATGGACTGGATTGATCTGGCTCAAGATAGGGACAGGTGGCGGGCAGATTTCAATGCAGAAATGAACCTTCGTGTTCCCTAAAATGTGGGGAATTTCTTGACTAGGTGAGAACCGGTTAGCTTCTCAGCAAGGACTGTGCTCTATGGAGTGAGTAAGTAAGTAAGTTAATAATCTAAAATATAGTTAAGTTAGTACACTGCAAGAAAGATGTCTGGACAGGTGGCTGAAGAATGCGCTGCCATTGCCAGGCCCTGTGAGGCCCAGAAAGCTCGCCAGATTTTGCTACTTCTGTAGTACCATAATCCATTTCGATCTGCACAGGAACATGTTTGGTGCGCCCCCAGGCACCGCACACCTCTGCAGTCTGCCCATATTCAGCAGCACATGTGTTATGACACAGCCACGTTACACCCTTACCTTCATAACTTTGTCTTGTGTAATGTAATGTGACATGGACTTGAGAGATTTTGGTTTATCACAGCGTTGTTCCTCAGAGGTCACGTCCTCCGGATTCAACCTTCAGCGCGAAGGCATTAGGTTCGTACGAAATTGCGGGCACTGGCAATACTCTCCCAACCACACGGTGTCATATCCTAGAAAACTTGAATCCTCGCGATATGGATTTGACCTTTACCTGAGGGAAAGAGACTGCTTGGATGACCCATACGTATAGACTCCGTGGCCTTAGTCCGCACGCGAACTATACCGACAGAGCGGCCGCCGCCGGTCGGCGAAGTTAGTGCCAACTTCTGCGGATAGAGGGGTGTCACGTGGTCAGCGCAACGGGTCCCCACAG
>Ga0131853_10011619_pt1 | contig 16129 bp, 17 predicted proteins | sample TergutLab28metaG_FD_92764 | JGI IMG/M metagenome (GOLD analysis project Ga0131853, IMG submission 92764) | Labiotermes labralis P1 segment gut microbial communities from Petit-Saut dam, French Guiana - Lab288 P1 (version 2) (version 2) | ecosystem: Host-associated > Arthropoda: Insects >...
CACTGGGGAGACCTAGGCGTAGATGGGTGGATAATATTAGGATGGATCTCCAGGAGGTGGGATGTGGGTATATGGACTGGACTGGGCTGGCCCAGGATAGAGACAGTTGGCGGACGCTTGTGATTGCGGTAATGAACCTTCGGGTTTCGTGAAATGCAGGGAATTTCTTGACTAGCTGCAAACCAGTTAGCTTCTCAAGAAGGACTCTGCACCATGGAGTAAGTATGTAAGTAAGAGTTAGCATGGTGGGAGGAAACATCTGTTGCAGATATTCTGTACAGTAGTCATTATGATGTGTGCAGCTAAACTGTTGCCAGCTCATAACAGGCAGTACTGATACAGCATTACTAGTTGAAATCAGGAAACAAACTTATTTCTGCACCACTCTGGCCTGAGACAGATCAGGTGACCGCCATGCAGAATGGGCAGATACAAGAACGAGAATCTACACTGTAAAATTAGTTGGCAAGTCCAAATGAAGAGACTCATCCAGGTTAAGCATTGCTAGAGACAAGATTGGAAACAGCCTAGAAAATTTTGGGGCTGTATTTAAATTTTCTTGGCAACACACGAATGAAATTAAGGCAGTAAAACTACCAGAGTGTAAAAAGATCTTATTAGAACTGACTATATAATCATAATATTATTATCATCCCTGTCAACACCTTTACGCACGGTATTTACAATTACATACCTCGAACAAACTATGTTCCTACAGTAGAGTGTTGCAGCTGTTCTGTATTTACAGTCTGTGCTACGTGTTATGTTATTTTGCCCGTGAAATATGTTCTATACTGCTACATTACAATGTATGGAATTTTTTTGGGCTTTTGTGACTGTGCATCAGGAATGTAAGGTAAAGAGAGAAACCAACAAGAAGCAACTAATCTGAAGTTTATTTCAATTGTCTATCTCAACATGTTTTGGGCATCATTATGCCCATCTTCAGAACAAGGCCATGTATTACTGCATATGGTGTTCTGTACTGGTTGTGTTCGCTGTGGTTGTGTGGAGCTGTGACGCAAACTGTGTGCACTGTGTGAAAGTTGTTGTTCGACTCAACAACAACTTTCACACAGTGCACACAGCTCGCGTCACAGCTCCACACTACCACAGCCAGCACAACCAGTGCAGAACACCATACGCAGTAATACACGGTCTTGTTCTCCTGAAGATGGGCATAATGATGCCCGAAACATGTTGAGATAGACAACTGAAATAAACTTCAGATTAGTTGCATCTTGTTGGTTTCTCTCTTTACCTTTAATTTACGGAACATCACACTGTTATGCAGGTATGAAACAAGCATCAAGCCAACAATAACTCCTAAACTAGAACATCAGTGATTTCCCTCATAATGGCTGAGCACAGGCCTAAACAAATCGGAAATAACATTGTAAACAGATAAAGGAAGATCCAGTAAAGCGTCCTAGCAAACAGAGATGGCATTGCATTATTTGTCAGGATACGCTTGGAAACAGTACTAAATATTGTCACAAACAAGATGCAAACTTACATGACATTGCCCATTACATTGCCCATGTTCATGTGAACATTAAGGCGAGTGAAATTAACGGCGAACAGTACCAAAGTTTCCCAGGCTGAACCAGACTTCTGCTCCGAAGGGCTTGGTGTATCTGACTGGGCTGAGAATGCTTTGCTGCCACCATCTAGTTGGAAACAGCAAACAGAATGAATGAGAATTCAAATAACTTCAAGTAGGAACGAACACACACACACACACACACACACATGCACAGTGCGATCAGCTGACAGCTGTTGCAGCACTAGCTTCATACAACTGGCAGACATGCCTTCAAACTTGGCAAGCTACAGCTAAATCATAAAATAAATACAATTTTGGTCAACACAGTTACCTTTGGTAATGAATGTAATATATACCTTTATAACACATACACATTCCACCCAGAAACAGCAATCATCAGTTGCCATCAATAAAAAGAAAGGCAGTATTATTATGCCTTTGAAAGGGCCGAAAGGCCCTGCAGATTATAAAAGAATCCATCTTTTTATAACAAAAGATAACTGACTAAAACTGCATTTATCGTTCAGTTTATGACACATAGCAGGACGCCAACTCTATGGATAACAGCCAAATCAGTTCTCCTCAGTAAGGTGAGCACTGAACAGCCATAGAGCTCAGACTGCATTCTGGGAGTGAACAGGGACGCATTGTGGTATGTGAAGCAGCCCACGGTATCCTACTGGTGAAACACTGCACCATGTAGTCGACAAGAGGGGATTGGCGGTCCTGTAGGTCATGTTCAACAGAAACCCTCTCAGTCCAGTTAGGGTGACCAGTTTGATTTGCACAAGAAATAGAGCTGTGGATATTTATACGGCAGTGAACACTATAGTGTGAATCGGCAAGAACAGACCATTAAAAGGTGAAACACCAGGCCTGGACAACAGAAGGCTATGTCCATGGCAGAGAAGGCTTCCAACCCTCAACACAGATGCATGTTGGCTCTTGCATTCAGATATATGAGGACAAATCCTGCACCTCTCATTTGTAAGGACTGACCCACAAAGAATATTCTTGGGACTAAAATTTCCTAGCAGTATAAATGGCAGTGGTGGTCCAGATACAAGGGTGGTTAGATGGATGGTGACTATTGGTAGTGCTTGTGATGCTCACAAATATGGCCAGACTGAGATCGTGATGAGAAGGTGATTATTGAGGGGAAGTGGTAGCCACTCTGCACGCAAAGGGGGCTGTTCAGAAAATGAGAAATAAATAAGTACAAAAATTGTGGGGTGATAAGCAACAATGGTCAGAAGTAACATAACAGAAATGAAAACTGGACAGCCCATTTTCCATCCCACCCCATCAAGAAAAGGACTGACTTAACTTGATGGTCACACAGTGTGTTGTCTTGTTTGTAGTAATGCACTGTTGTCTCAAGAGTGTCATGTTTTACTGTACTATTAGCTGAACAGTACAGTGTTGACTTGTCTGTAGTATTGTAATGCCAGGTCAAGAGAGTGGTGTTGTCTTGTTTGTAGTATCATGCTGCTAGCTCACTACGAAAGTGAAGGTTTTATTGTCATCACAATGTTCACTGTCTGATGGTGAGAACACAAGTGTGTACATAGAAACATGCAATATAAAGGGGCATTGAAAAAGATGGATGGGATTTGAAACCGCTATAACTTAAAAAGTACCAGACGGATTTACACGTTTAGCATCTTAAAATGTTCAGAAAAGTTTAAAGTTTTAGACTTACCTTAGTACATTTCAATATGTGCACCGTTTGTAGCTCTGGAGACGTCCAAACAAAATTCTATCTCCTGCCACTTTTTCTGAATCATGTCTCGTGTTACAGTTTCAATGGCTGATGTGATCCTTTCTTGCAGGTGCTGGTTATTCCTTATCTTCTCAGCATACACAATGTTCTTAATGTACCCCCACAGGAGAAAATCAAGTGGAAAGAGATCTGGGCTTTGACGTGGCCAGGGTATTGGTCCACCCCTTCCAATCCAGGCATCAGGGAATCTCTCATTTAAAACGTCAGTCACAAAGCAACTGAAATGGGTAGGAGCTCCGTCTTGCATAAAAATAACCCTACTTACAAACGCCAAACGTGTAAATCCGTCTAGTACTTTTTAAGTTATAGCGGTTTCAAATCCCATCCATCTTTTTCGATAACCCTGTATATGACTGCCTGTAACTCACATAAGAAATCAAAACCTCTTGAAGCTCCAATCTGAAAACACCAACAATGATAATACACATTTCTCACCTCTAAATCTTGCATGTCGAGCTATATCATTTTCAAAGCTTAACCTCAAACGCTCTCTGTTTGACAGCATCGGGCTTCGTTCTGCAGTAGGAGCAGACCGAGATAAACTAGTGCCATCAGTTACACCTCGTCCACTGAAAAGATAATAAAACTCTCACACTTACACGAAAATTACATTCTTCATAATATGAGATATGTCTGTAATCAATTAAACATGAGGGAATTACTCACAATCATCTCAGTCTACAATACAGCAAATACCTCTACATAACAAGCATCTCTATATGGAAAAGAAATTCATGAGTCATGGTGAAGTGTAATACAATAAAATGTAATATAATACAATGCCTAAGGACAGAACTTCATCAAGAAAGTAGAACTGTGAGATGTGCAGTTCTCACGGCAGTGCCACAAAGTGCTGTGTCCTGGAAGGCCATCATCTACAGTTTGATGGAGCATAATACCTTTGTCATCAGTGTCATGCAGTCCTCTTCATGGACAGCTCAACTGTAAAGATGAAGGTGCTACAACCCTTTAATATGCTGACAAATGACAAATTGCAGAGGATGATACTATGACAGCATACACACATACACACACACACACACACACACACAGAGCAAGCACCAAAACACTCCAGCAGCATGTGCTCGCTGATATAATTTACAGACATTGTCTCATAACTATACTTTGAAGTTAGTATTTTTTCACATCAACACAGTGTGGCTAGGGATATTCTGTGTAAGCACCCCACATGTCCTGTGTAAACACCCCACACGTTTCTGGATAAAATCTCGCTGATATATTCAACTTCTCCATTTTGATGACTTTCCAGATTACCTGCCCTTCATGTCCAGTCTTGGAGCACTGAACGCTGTTGACTTTCACCAGCAGTTCTATTCACTGAAGGCAGCAGGTCAAGTGCTGCATGTTTCATGACACTAAGCAAGAATATCTTGCATCTCATTTTGGTGTTGGAATTCTTTAACTTTTGTACACTGTGAGGACAATCACCAGCCACAGTCCAACCTTCTTTGATGACTTAAAAGATTAAGACAAGGCATGAGTGGCTTCGGTGGTCTTGGGGTAGTGTGCTGCCTTTAAGTACCTGAGTACGCGGGTTCAAACCTGGCTGAAGCCGTCAGGATTTTTCAGGGCGAAAAAATCCTCAGCATGCCTTCCTTCAGAGGGGAAGTAAAGCCATCCAATGCCGTAGATTTACGGCATGTAAAAGATCCCTAAATGGTGTGGAAGTCGTCATTTAGACAAAATTACCGCAACTTTCTCACCCACACAGTTCCACCTTTCGCTGCTAGGATCTCTCGTGTCATTACGGGCATAGAGGCACCTGGCGGCGGAAGTGGGAACGTCTAAAAAGAGGGGGGGGGATAGGGTAGTACAGTAAGCCTTCAAGGGTGTGGTACATCCGTGGCATTAGCTACAGGGCCCTAATGACGAAGAAGGAGAAGGAGGAGGAGGAGAAGGAGAAGAAGAAGAAGGAGGAGGAGGAGGAGGAGAAGAAGAAGGAGGAGGAGGAAGAGAAGAAGAAGAAGACAAGGTATAGTTATCGTCAAAATGGTTGCCTCTAACTTCCTTCCTTCAGCTGTAAAATTTCCATATTGATTGCAGCTTTAGCAGCATGTGTGATAGCACACCATACACCAGCAGTTTCCTAGACTGCACATTATGAACTATAAGCAACCTCTCCACAAAATCATGGCTTCACGAATGGAAAACTGTTATTCTGATTTACATATGTCCTGAATGTGACACACAAAGTATTCATACAGCGGGTGGACTTCATATAATGTTTCACTGTTTCCATCCTGAAATTCAGTGTTCTTGAAATTCTGTGCCACCCACACCTGCTCAAACCTGTTCCTGTATATCAGGTAACCAAAAAAAAAAAAAAAGGATGTTGCCATGTACAGATCGGTGCTTCAGTAATCCCTTCAAATATCATAATTAAACAGCAAAGTGCACAGAATTCAAAACGTAAGAGATTCTTGCCAGATAGGAATGAACAGATAACTGTCTGTGGGGTGAGGTGTGGGGGCATAATGAAAGGGAGCAGAAAAGGTGGCTACAGCACTGTTGGGACTGCAAGGGGCAACCAATCACAAGGTGTTAAGAATTTGTGGAACTTTATCTCCATGCCCTGTGTACTTTCATTGGATGATGCGTAGGGACAGGGAAAGTTCTCCTCATGCACCCATTAATTGGAAAAGGCAGTACAGAGTCAGCACTTTATCTAACAACTGTTCCTTGTCATTTCCTGTTGCTACAATATATACATGAACCGACATAAAATGGCAGTCAGTAGTTGTCTGAAAAATAATGATGCTACAATACTATGCTGCTGTTGCTGTTACTACTACTACTATTACCACCACCACTACTGCTGCTACTACTATTGCTGCTGCTGTTACTACTACTATTGCTACTTTCGCTGCTGCTGTTACTATTACTGCTACTACCACTACTACTACTATTGCTGCTGTTACTACTACTACTACCACTACTGCTGCTACTACTACTACTATTGCTACTGCTACTACTACTACTACTTTTGCTGCTGTTACTACTACCACTGCTACTGCTGCTGCTGTTACTACTACTACTACTTTTGCTGCTGCTGTTACTACTACTGCCAATACAACTACTACTCCTACTACTACTGCTGCTGCTGCTGCCACTGCTACAGGAACAGACAGAAATCACCACACACAGTAGCAGCAGTGTGGCTGTTGTTGTAGTTATGGCTACAGCGACTGTACCAAACCTGTGGTCAGCAGCTCACCTACTGTCCAACATGCCAGATCTTCCCACTGACTGCGAAGCAGGTGGCAAATGTTCATCCTCCTGACTAGAAGCAGAAGATTCTTCTCCTTCACTGTAAGTGGCGCTGATACTAAGGTCACCGAGAAACAGTCGACGCACAATGCTGCGCCGATACCAAGCCTTCGGGAAGGCCAGTATTTCAGTCAGACGTCTCATGTCATATTTGAAAGATGCAGAACCAATGTCTATAATGGCTATGACAGGAACACAGGAATACAAAAGAAAATGTTAATGTTGTTATGTACAGTAACTAGGAAAAAATAATTTAACACAGTTACTATTTGACCAATAGAATATATAAACTAACCAATGGACTAAAAACAAACTATATTTCCTCAGTATCAGAGCACTTTTCTTTGTAGGTGCACTACTGACATTATGAAGCAGGTAAAGAGGGGTGTTCCAAAGTATTGTCACTTTTGATATTTCCACAAACTCTGCACCATATCACATGATGACTATGCTGGCTGTACATAAAATTAGAAAAATGGCTTAATAATAATAATAATAATAATAATAAATTGATGGCTGGATATGACAGCATCTTCATCGTCCAGTAGTAACGACACACATTCTTTCAGAATGACAAGACATCAAATCATGTACAGTGTCGAATAATCCTGTTATTTGTACAGTTTATTTTCATCTGCTAGACCTTGGACACTACTGAGAGCCAAATATAAATCCCAAGATATTGTGACTGTAATAAAGATTTGAAGACTAGAGTGGCTTGGACATGTAAGTAGAATGAATGAGACCAGGTGTGTGTAAAGAAGATTTTTGAAGGAAAATTAGAAGGAAGAAGAAGTAGAGGATGACCCAGACTCGGGTGGATAAATGATGTGGAAGACGATTTAAGGAAGCTCGGTGTGAAACAATGGAGAACGAAAGCACTGAATAGAGAGAAATGGACATCAATTGTAAGGGAAGGCAAGGTCAAACTGAAAGGGCCATAGCGCTATAAGGGGGGAGACCTTGGACTCTAAGGTTTGTTTTAGGTGTAAGTTCAAAAGTGTACTAAACAAGAGTTTGATTTAAAAAATACGATTTAATTCATAATCATCTCTATCATCAAAGCATCATGTTTCTTAACATATTCACACAAATAATAAAATTTTCATCTTTGATAACCTGACCTAAAGTACCTTTCTTATCACTTTAGAGTTGCACCGGCAAGAACAAATAAATGACTTACTGGAAAATCGAATGACAGCTTGGCTCTGGTCCGAACCCTTCAAGCCCTTTGAAGGCTGCTGTTCACACTGGAAGTTCAGTTTACGGCTCCTCGACAAATGGAACTTCACAAATTCAACATTCACACTCAATGAATCTTTGCGTTCGCTGTCTGCCAACGGTGACCACTGTGCTTCTTTCAAACCTAGAAATGACATGAACAGGTACAAAGGTGATGGCGAACGGTCCAGTGGCAGGAATACATGCTGCATTTGATCAAATCTACCACTAACAACAATTACTGTTTTCCTTCATTCATTTTTATGTTTGGAGAAGTGGAGAGAATAAATGGAAATCACATGAAGAAATACACAGGAATCCCTCTCTGATCAGACTTTCCTCCACACTCACATGGTCTAGCAAGGAAATTAACTCTCAAATGAGTCAAATCCACTTTCAAATAATGGTATTATTTTCTGACATTTCAGAGGAACGTACTGCCTGTATCTTCAGGGTGCCTGAAATGGTTTAGTCACTATGAAAACAGAGGCAGTACCTTCCTCCAAAACACTGGAACATGTAATCACCACATGGTGCAAGCACACATGTGTGTGCATGTGCATGCGCACATATGTGTGTGTGTGTGGGGGGGGATATAGAAGTGTGTAAGTATCAACAGTATGCACATATGTAAGAACGAGTGAGAGGTCAGAAACCCATATGGTCAAAATAGAGCAACTTTAGTATTCTGAAGTAAAAGTGGAAAAAAAAAAAGAGGATGTTTTCTACAAGTACAGCCACGTGTAATGTGATATGATAGACTGTACCAAGGCCGGTCATCCAACTCAACTCCCACCAGACAGACATTCATGGAATTTGATATTTGAGGATTTTAAAAAATCTGTCTAGAAAATTCAGGTCTGACAAGAACAATGGGCACTTTATATGGACACTTATGTACATTTATGACAACAATTCGCCGAATTCTTCTTAGAATTAGAAACGTTTCACACTAAACTTGCAGAGAAAATGAAAACACAAAGTTATGTAACATTACCCAAAAAATTGTGCCCTTTGTAACATGGGAAAATATGGTACAGCCAGACAGGCCACAGATGACAACATAATATGGTGCTGAAAAGACGAGATTTGCTTACCAGGTAACGAAGGCAAGAACACAGACACGTGTTCATAATGCTCAACATTTACTGCTTTCCGGAGCAACAATGGTTATGTAAACATGCCTCAATGTTACATTATATGTACACTGGCTGTCTTGCAGTATGTATTGTGGTTCTCCATAAACCTAACATTCATGTGGCAGAAGCAACTTACCAGACTTCTTTCCACCACCATAGGGGTGAAAGATGTAGACAGAGAAATCCGCCAAGCAGCCTGTCACACTCAATCCGCCAACAGCTGATGGAGAAGGACCCATATCAAATCTACTGGATGGGGAGTCTAAACCATTCAGTTGGTGACTTGAAGGCCTGCCGTCACCAAACTCTCTGCCAATGAATGAAGCACACAAATCATCCACTGAACACCAATCTCTGGATCTAAGACAGGCATCAGGTGACACTCCACAATTCTTGCTCCAATTCCACTTCATTCAGTGCAAATTTCAGACTGTGATCATTCCCAAACAGTCCTATCACTAGGGTTTAGATTAAAATTCTGTCTTTTAACGAACAGTCAAGCCCAGCCAAATCATATGGTTAGGTCAAGGAATGATTCCGACAGGGGAGTACTGAGGCATCTGGAGATAAACCCGTCCCATTGCTACTCTGAGTAACACAAATTCAACAAACTTATTTTGGGATGAACCTGAGCCCCCCAAGACAAAAGGCTTGTGACTAACCACCTGAACCATGGCACTGTCAGTAAGGTTTTATTGCTGAGTGAAATGTGTTACATGTGCTTGGATGTGTTGGATGTGTTACATGTACTGAGATGTGTTTGGATGTGCTACATGTGCCTGGATGTGTTGTATGTGTTGGGATGTGCCACATGTGTTGAGATGTGTTGAATGTGCTGTGTGTGCTGAGATGTGTTGTATGTGCTTGGATGTGTTGTATGTGCTTGGATGTGCTACATGTGCTTGGATGTGTTGTATGCACTTGGAGGTGCTACATGTGCTTAGATTTGCTGTATGTGTTTAGATGTACTACGTGTGCTGAAATGTGTTGTATGTGCTTGGATGCGCTGTATGTGCTTGGATGTGTTGTATGTGCTTGGGTGTGCTTCAAGTGCTTGGATGTGCTGCAAATGCTTGGATGTGCTACATGTGCTGTATGTGCTTGGATGCATTTCTACAGTCAGGCTACATACAGAAGCCCTTCCAGAATGCACCAGTTCAAGGCCACATCAATTCTTGTCACTTAATGCTAATATTTTTTCTGTTTTTAAATCCTTAAGCAATCCAGTCACTTTGCATACTATTGAAAGTATTTGTCTAAACACAGTGACAATTCCAACTGTTAAAGCGTGAAATATTTTGGGATATGGTGCAGTGTCTGTTGACCGATAATTAGGTACTAACACTGCAGAGGGACTGCCTGCCTCCTTCATCAGGGCAGTCATAGAAGTCCAGCTGTCTTTAGACTACCCTGAAGATTGACACAGGAAGCTTCCTGAAAACGTAGGTGTCCATGTACCGCTCTACACGGTGTTGTTATATCCCTGAAGGCCACCTGTATTTCAGCACCAATGTGAGAACATCCACTTGTACAGTCAAACAGTAACAATAACTGCAGTTACTGTATTTGCCCAAAATACCAGACAACAGGCCTTTCTGTCTTCAATAATTGGGAAAACGTGCGTGCATGCATGTGTATGTGTGTGTGTAAAGAATATACATCTGTGTGTTTTGTGCAGAAGGACTGTTCATCCTGTAACAGTCTACTCAGATACTAAGCAAAGTGTCACTATGTTGAAAACTTAACAATAACTGTGCATCCAGTAAATGGCAAAAGAGAACAATAATTTCAGGCAAAGTTATAAAAAATTTTTTTATGGACAAGTATATCTAAGGTTGAGTCTGTATTTGGGGTAAATGTAGCAGTCTCACGCTGCATGTCAACAACACTGTATTTGTTCTCTCAGAGACAAGTCTTCTGCAGAACTCACCTATGCAGCTCCTTCAGAACTCACCTATGCACCTCCTTCAGAACTCACCTAAGCAGCTGCTTCAGAACTCACATATGCAGCTCCTTCAGAACTCACATATGCAGCTCCTTCAGAACTCACCTATGCAGCTCCTTCAGAACTCACCTACACAGTTTCTTCAGAACTCACATATGCAGCTCATTCAGAACTCACCTATGCAGCTCCTTCAGAACTCACATACGCAGCTCATTCAGAACTCGCCTATGCAGCTCCTTCAGAAATCACATAGGCAGCGCCTTCAGAACTCACATATGCAGCTCATTCAGAACTCACCTATGCAGCTCCTTCAGAACTCACCTATGCAGCTGCTTCAGAACTCACCTACGCAGTTCCTTCAGAACTCACATACGCAGCCCATTCAGAACTCACCTATGCAGCTCCTTCAGAACTCACATATGCAGCTCCTTCAGAACTCACATATGCAGCTCCTTCAGAACTCACCTATGCAGCTCCTCCTCTGCTCTCTTTGATGAGAACACAATATCCAGAGATGGCAGTTGCAACATACACTCCACTCTTGACACAGGCAGGCAAGAGAAACGAAATGTTGACGGCTGCATGTGGAAGTACACGATGACATCAACGGGGAAGGAAGCATACACGTAGTTGCTGGTGGCAGTTGCAGCAGACCACGAGGTATCTTGGTCTATTGCAAACATGGCATTCACTGGTCCTGTACACAAGACATTTAGTTTCTTTTGGAGCACAGCATACCATTCTATTACAAATATCTACACAAAAAGTAGCTATACATATCAATCTTATAGCCGAAAGGCATTAAGTTTCAGAGCTTTATAGATACACAACATACATTCACATATTGCAGGTATCACGCACATAACCAAGCATGACAATTAACTAGGTCAGGATTTCACATGACAATGCTCCCATCTGTTGGGTGCCATACAGAAACACACAGAAAATTTCTTCAGAACATTTTTAATTTTTAAATCAGCCCAGTTGAAAGAACACGTTTCCATTTTCTATGATATTTACGTTGCACAAGTGTCATGTAACATGATATAAAGGCAATTCAAAAGCAAAATAAGATCTAAATTCCCTTAGATAACAACCAATAAGGTGAAAATATTACAAATTTTCTACTCATTTTTCAAGTACTTGGGTGGGTCAGAGAGCAAACATTCCATGCCTCCCCAGATTTTTTCACTAGTCCAAATATTGTTGTCCCATCTGGAAATTCATTATTAGGATGCACATGGCAAAATGCTTCGCAAACTGCAACAAAACATTTGGTTGCAAATGTGTGTTTAAGAATAAACACACATTCTTCTCGTGAATAGTCATGTTTTTGATTACAGAATTACCACACAACTGTGGCAAGGCATTGCAATAATAGTACCAATACCAACACTTGTGCTGAATAACTCAGCAAAAGTTAGAACTGTTCTCTGCAGCAGCAATGCAGCTTCTTGTAAAAGTCCATTAGTGAAGCAAGAGCTTCTTATATGCTTGTTTCATTATTTGCAAATTTGCTCTTTGGGATGCGACTCATTTGGGACACCCTCTATACTTAGCATTGCAGTACACAGTTCGTTACTGAGCTGCCTCGTTCGCAGCTGGATGGTCACAAAGTGCGCAGCGATTACAGTGATCCTTCCAGTTTTCAATGCATCTGTGGTAGGCCTGTTTTGAAATGGCCTGCAGCTGCTGTGTACATTCAACTGTATCTTCCCAGAATCCTGAGATCTTGTCCACTTTGGGATAATCTTTAGGCTCGAGAAAAAGGAAGAAGTCAGAGGGGGGCCAAATCTGGTAAGGCAGACAGGTGCTGCTGGGGTGCTGTGTTTGAACAAGAGCCACCTGACACGCAGGCCTGGTCACTGGGAATGGCTCACTATAGAGGCAGAGATGCCACAAACTGGACAACATTTGTGAGTCAAGTTCCAATGAAGTGCATCCCAAAGGCATCACAAGACAGTCCTATAAACAGTCTGAGTAACTGAATATTATTCATTCCATGCATTTACTCCATAATCATTCATACACACACACAACAACAACAACATATGCACATAACAGAAATTAAAAGTCATGGATAAGTTTGTACCCTCCTATATATTTAAGCAATTAAATCACCACCTATGGGGAGATCCAAGTACAAAGGAATATATAATACCAACTGCTTACATAATTTATTAAAATTTTAAAATTATAAAATATATGTAACATCAACCATAAAGTGCAATAATGTGCATATGCAGTTATTACAGTCTGGATGTGTTCTTTGTTAAAATTCAAAACCGTTACAATACATGCAGTCACATGCATACGAATGTCCATTCTTGTAAAAGGATCAAGTGTTTGTGATGTGTTTTGGTGTGTACTGTGTAGTAAGTTTGTGTGTGTGTGTGCGTGCGCATGTGCGTAAGTTGTGGGAATATCACATGTAACTGTATACTTATATTACAAGCAGACATCCATCTAATTCCAAGCGTGGTTATGTATGTTACTTGTTATATCACCGACCACGCAGAATGGCAGCTGACTGGTGTTGTTAATTTTACAGCTTATCGGCTCTTTATGATTTATTCAGTAGACAAACTTGCACTGTACCCATACCTGGTGTTTTGGCTTGCTGCAATGTGGATGGAATAGGCTCCAATGTCTGCTCCAGAAAATCCAAGATGTGTGGACTGATAATGGTCTCTTCTGGAATACTCTGCAATGTCATCCATGCAAACAGACTTGCCTTCTTTGTGCCAACCTTCCTTGCCTGAGGCAGAGTTTGCTGTGTTGCTGACTCAGCTGTCGAATGTGGCGACACGTTCTCTTCGTGCAGAGTCCGAGACTCGTAGTGAACCTGGAAATGTGGGAAATAACAAAGTTTCTAGTGTTTTGTGATGTTATGCCATGCTGATGAGCAAGTAGTTTCCAACATTCTAAAGCACTCTAGTTTCTTCAAAGCAAAGACAACTTGAATCTACCGCAACACCGCTGTCAGAACATGAAATCTTGAACAGATTGGGCTGTGATTTTGAAATGACAGCCACTATATTTGTTATTGTTTAGGATTGGAGCTTATTGAGTGGTAAGCTTAGCTTCCTGCATCAACATGCCGCAGATGAGGCAACAGACAACATGCTTAACAGCATGCACATACCGAATCAGATAGAGCGTCTTCAGCCTTCTCATGTGAGCGTCCCACATAAGGGACATTTATATTCATGACCTTAGAAACTGAATGTGGATTAGTGGATGCACATTTCATGAACATGCCAGGGGCAGTACAAAAGCAATGGCTTGCATTTTTGTCTCACAAACTGTAATTATGATTACAATAAAATTGGCACATATCAGCCGTACATCCTTTACAAAGTTGAGATAATTTTTCACAAAGTATCGTTCATTATATAAACACACTTTTTCCACTTCTGCATGACTGCATGCCAATTGTGCAAAACTCTTCGCTGCAGGGTCAAGGCACTTATGCATGCTGTTTCAAGTCATCTTTGTCTGCAAAACAGTGCCCTTGGAGTGAATCATTCAAATGGGCCAAAAAGATGGAAGTCAGAGAGGGGTAAATTGGGACTGAAAGGATGGTGAGATAGAACAGACTACCTCATTGTTGTCATTGCCTTCCTTGTATGCAGACAGGCACGAGGTCTGCCATCATCACACACAAGGGTGGGGGGCTTGATTCATCTCCCTGTTTGGTAAAAACCCTTTAAATTCATTGTTTTATCTTCTTTCATATCTGCATGTATCGCTCAGAATTTATTGTGGCACTTCTTTCCAAGAATTCCTCTAACAAGATTCCTTCACTGTCCCAGAAGTTGCTGCCATGACTAGTTGGAAGATGCAGGACCTGTCACCAATGTCCTTCTCACTGCTCTTAAAGCAACGGACCCAGTGTCTAACAGAGTCAACATCTTCAGCATCGTCACCACACATATTTCTGTGACATTTATGAATCTCTATCGGACTGGAGCCTTCCACAGTGTCAAATTCGGTCACCACTCTCTCGCCTAGCATGTACAGCCACAATATCTGCCACTTTGCATTGAATGTGTGTGACTGACAGGAGCACCGGTGATCCTGGTGAAGTTGGACAGTGCTGTTATCCAGTGGACAGGGAAAGAAACTCTACCTGGCACCATATATAAAGACAAACACAATAGGAGGCATTACTTTTGTACCGACATTTGCAACTATATATGGTTTGTCACAGTCATTGTGATCATTATTGTTGACATTATTGTTGTTGTACTACTACTACTACTACTACTACTACTGCTGCTACATCCTCTTCTTCCTCCTCTTCCTTCTCCTCCTCCTCCTCTTCTTCTTCTTCTTCTTCATATATCATCATCATTGCTGACTTCTTACTGGGAATGGACAGCCAGTGGCAAGGCTGACTCACCAATCCAATTTCAAAGTGGTGGACTTACTTCTTACAGGACTGCTGCAACATTCTTGCCTGTTCTCAGGAAGACTTCTGGTAATGACTGCAAGATATGGTGCAAGTTGTACAAGGAAAACCAGAAATGTCAGACAGTGTGTGAAATCCCTCACATGGTAAGCATAGATTGACATGTCACTGGATGTCTCTTTGACCACATGGTCAAACAGGTCACTTTCATCCACAAGGACATCTGCTAACAAAGTTCTGTGACTTACTTTGCTGTCAAATGGGACAGCACCATGACTTTGCAAACAATGACTGGTTAAAAAAAAACTGGACTCATGCACATGCAACTGTCTGACAAACCAGCACTAACAAAACATACCTATCATTGGATATACCTAATCATATTCATCATATATGATGAAATGGGAAGTTGGCTATCCTGTAGTTTGCTTCAAAATGATAAGAACTATGGAAAACGTGCAAGATACGCAATGCCCACAGCAGTGCTGATAAAGTTACAAGACTTATGAAGTATATAATATTGGTACATACATGCCCTGACAATTCTAAAGATTAATGTAGAACAGCCCTCCAGAACATTGGTCCCCATTTACCAATCAACTTTACATAACACCCTTCCAGAACGTTGGTCCCCATTTACCAATCAACTTTACATTACACCCCTCCAGAACATTGGTCCCCATTTACCAATCAACTTTACATAACACCCCTCCAGAATATTGGTCCCCATTTACAAACCAACTTCACATTACACCCCTCCAGAACATTGGTCCCCATTTACCCATGAACTTTA
>Ga0131853_10011620_pt1 | contig 16128 bp, 12 predicted proteins | sample TergutLab28metaG_FD_92764 | JGI IMG/M metagenome (GOLD analysis project Ga0131853, IMG submission 92764) | Labiotermes labralis P1 segment gut microbial communities from Petit-Saut dam, French Guiana - Lab288 P1 (version 2) (version 2) | ecosystem: Host-associated > Arthropoda: Insects >...
AAATAGTATTGCATATATCAAAAATCCGGTCTGATGCTTTTGTGCTAAGTTTCATCTGGCAACCCTCCTATACTAGACTTTCCTTGGCAAGCCTCTTTGAAAGCTGGTTTGCCAGGGTTATTAAAAAGATGCTTATTACAGTCCTAAACATACCGGCTGCTGTGGCAAGTGAGAAGTTGCCGATGTTTATACCGTATCGTATTACATAGATATCTATAGTCTCGGCTACAGGTCGTGTAAGGTCGTTCATCATCAAGAATGGCAGCTCAAAGCCCACATTTAATACCCAACCGACACTCATTATTAGCAGTACAAGTATTGTCGATTTGATACCGGGCAATGTGATATGCCTCATCTTTGCAAAGCGACCTGCGCCGTCAAGTTCCGCGCTTTCGTATTCCTCTGGGTTGATGGCAGTTATGGCTGCAAGATAGATAATTGTGTTCCACCCTACACTCTTCCAAACATTAGACCATCCTACGATATGCCAGAAAGAGTTTCTTTGAGCCAGGAAAATTATAGGCTCATCAATAAACCCAAAGAACATTAATACCTGATTTAAAATCCCCTGCCCGGATAAGAAATCTCCGATTAGAGATACAGCTATTACCCATGATAAAAAGTGAGGTAGATATGAGATGGTCTGCACTACTCGCTTAAAAATACCAAATCGAATTTCGTTAATAAGCAGAGCAAGAATTATAGCGGTTACAAATCCAAGCACTAGATTTATAAGACCCATTACCAATGTATTGCGAACAGCCTGGAGGAATCTTGGATCTGTAAACATAAAAGTGAAATTATCAAACCCTACCCACGGCTGTTCGGACAGACCAGGGCGAAAGCGTTGAAACGCCATTATCCATCCCCGCAGGGGTAGGTAAGAGAAAATAAATACATAAATTATAAGAGGTATAGTCATAAAGATAAGTTCTCTTTGACGGATTACCGTTTTCATAAAATTACTGTTAGCAAAGCTACGGGCTTTCATAGGTTGCCCCTTCTTTCATAATATAGTTGAAGATAAGCCCCGCCGTCATTGCGAGGATGTCATCGCGCGAAGCGGAAGTGACGAAGCAATCCAAACCTCTGGATTGCTTCGCTTCGCTCGCAATGACGTAGGGCGAGGTTTGCCTTTGAAAAACCCCTAAAACAACAGGTTGCCCTGCGGTTTTAGGGGTCTGATTATCCCCTGATATGGGGCATTAGAAACTTTACCTTGTTTCTACGCGCACTGCAATCTGACGCTCAATTTCTTCGAGCAGAGCTTCATAACCTGTTGCCCGCATTGCCGCTTCGTATTCTGCCCACAAGGCATCAAAGGTGCCTTCCGGTGCTATAACCAAGCGAGATAAGAAGTCTACGTTCACATCATCTATGCGCTGGTCTGCAAGCTGAGCTTCTGAGCCATCAGGCCACACCATACTCCAGAATGGATAGTATACAGGACGTGGTCTTGGGTCGCCCATGAATCCGGCTTCTGTAAGAATGCCAAGTTGCTCGAACAAGTCTCTGTCAAAATCTCTTAAAGCTGCGAAATACTCTTCAGGCTGATCGCCGGGCATTGTTGCATTGCCGCAGGACATTCTGCCCTGGATTTTGGGGAAGTAATGGCGAATTCTATGCCCCAGATTATCATGTGACCATCTGGTATCTGACATAAAGTCACGCGTCTCTTGGAAACGAGCCATACGGTTGTCTGCATCAAAGTACCAATGCTCGCCTTCTATACCCCAGGCAAGGAAACGCTGCACAGGCTCTTGCACGATCCAGTCCATGTATTGAAGAAGTCTTCCAGGGTCTTCGGCGGAGGTGGAAATACCAAGACCGTTGTTGCCAGTCCAACCAGGTACACTCATATAGTTAGGCTCAACACCAGGCCATGTAAGCGCAAGTGGCAGGAATGTGGCTTCGTATCTGCCTTCTGCTATAAGGGAGTTTTGTGCTGCGTTGAAGTTCCATTTTTGGTCAAAGAGACCAAGTACCGCGCCGGATGCAATTGTTGCGATATATTGGTCAAAGTTTCTTGTGAGGGTTTCCAGTGCGATTGTGCCTCTGTGGAACTCCTGGTTGAGGATGTAATAGTAATCTCTAGTCCACGGATGCAGCCAGCGCTGGGCTGCGGTGTAAGGCTCCGCACCAGGCAGCGCAGGGCCCCAGTTTGCATAACCTTGCATGAACATAGGAGGATTGTCGATACAGAAACGCCGCCAGCCATCGGTTAGTACTTCAAAACCAAGGGTTGGTACGCCTTCAATGGTTGGGTTAAGGGTCATGTACTGGTGGATGAAGTCAAAATATTCGTAGATATCTTCCGGTGCACGACCGAAATGTGCGAATACAGACTTCCTTAGCCAGAATGCAGAATCCCAGGTTTCGAGCACGACATGCTCGCCAAAGTGGGTGCCAAAGATATCGGCGATGTAAATATTACCATCCGCATGATGCATTCCGCTCCACCAGCGGTCATAGTGACGACGTAGGTTGGGAGCATATTCTTCGATTAAATCTTGCAGCGGAATGAAAGAGCCGGACTCAATAAAGCGCTCAGACTCACCGCCTACGAAGATGGCATCAGGCATGTCACCGGAGGCAATCATAAGACCAATCATAGTATCAAGATCGCCTACCAGGTGCTCAAAATTAATGCGCACATTTGTCATCGTCTCGACAATCTGGATAATTGGATTGTCTTCATCCGGTGGGGTATCAGGGTCACGGCTGAAAATCGTAAATTCTACAAACGGCATTTCCTCCATACCGGACAGCGGAAGACCATATCTTTCCGCCGCTTCGATGGCTGCCGCCGGGTCGGTTGCCGCACCGTCGCGATCACAGGCTGTAAGTACAAACAGCGCAGCAATGGCAATAAGGATAAGAACCGGAATGCTTCTTTTTTTCATTAATCTTTCCCCTTTCTGAGTTAACTCATAATTTGCATATAGCTTTAACAACTTGCTCGTCAAAAGCCCTAAGCAAACTAGTGAATTGGTGAAATCTTTTGTGAGTTTAGCATGGCAAAATACGGCACGCAATAGAAAAACTACGGATTATGTGTAATTTCCACTATAATTATGTTAGAGTCATAAGCAAATTTTACAGCTTGAGGAGTGAAAAAATGAAAACAGCAGCTTCGTTTGTGCTCAATTCACAAACCGGGTATTTCGAAAATGGTGGGGTCAATATTATGGCTTTCGATGATATTTATCCCGAAGGGCATCAATCGGGGGTAAGCATCATCATGCATGGCAATCGCATTGCCACAAACGGGGATATACGATTCGAGCAAACTCCGGGGCAGTGGCAGCCTGTGCCAAAGCAGATAAAACGGGAAGTTGATGCCAACACCAGCTCCATTGCAACAACACTTCGCTTCCCGGATGAGGATAGGCATCTTAAAGGGTTTAATCCCATGATCTACCCGGATTTTGAGTTTGAGTACAATATCACCGTAAAAGCAAGCGGCAAATCGATAATTGTCACAGCGGAAATAGATAGACCTATTCCTGCACAGTTTTCCGGGAAGCTCAGCTTTAATCTGGAACTTTTCCCCGGCTCACTAATGGGGAAGCCATGGATTATGGATGATAAGCAAGGGATTTTCCCGATGCAGCCAAACGGACCGGTGCTTCAACAGCACAGCAGAGCATATGATCCCATTGAGGCGGATGATGTTATCGCAATACCATACGCCATGGGTAAGCGGTTTACCCTCAGACCAGACGATCCATACAACCGGTTCACGATTGGAATACTAAACGGCGAGTTAAAGCTCTATGACGGGCGTATGAATCATAATAATGGCTGGTTTGTGCTAAGTAGCGAGATACCAATAAACGGAAAAGTTTCATGGGCTATAACTCCAAATATCGTTGAAGACTGGTTGTATACTCCAGTGATTCAAACCTCCCAGGTTGGCTATCATCCCAATCAGAAAAAAAACGCTGTGGTGGAGTTGGATGCAAAGGACAAAAACCGTCAAAAATTAAAACTTTTCAAAATAACCGAAACCGGTTCAAAAGAAGTTCATACAATAAACGGGAAAGAGTGGGGCAAATTTTTACGCTACCACTACCTGGTTTTCGATTTCACTGACATAAAAGAAGAGGGTCTTTATCAGCTTCAATACGGCAATATAAAATCATCGATTTTCAGAATCGCAAGCGATATTTACGACCGGGGCTGCTGGCAGCCGGTGCTGGAGTATTTTCTTCCTGTGCAAATGTGCCATATGCGGGTTAGTGAAAAATACCGTGTGTGGCATGGGCTTTGCCATGATGAAGACGCAAAAATGGCACCAATAAATCACAATCATTTTGACGGATTTATACAGGGGAATTCAACATTAACGCAGTATAAACCAGGTGATACTGTGCCCGGTCTTAATGTCGGAGGCTGGCATGATGCCGGGGATTATGATTTGCGGATAGAATCCCAATCCGGTGAGGTCTATATTCTAGCCCTAACCTACGAAGCATTCGGCGTAGACTACGATACAACTGCCATTTGCCAGGAAACGAAAACCGTCGAAATTCATCAGCCTGACGGAAAAAACGACATCCTTCAACAGATTGAGCATGGAGTACTGTCAATTGTATCCGGGTATCGCTCCCTTGGGCGGCTATACCGTGGCATAATCGAAAGCGAGTTGAGGCAATATGTACATCTGGGTGACAGTGCAAGTATAACCGGAGATCGCTGGGTATTCACAGAGGAAAATCCATTCCGTGAACTGAAAGCGGCCGCGCATCTTGCTGCGGCTTCCCGCGCATTAAAGGGCTTTAACGATGTTCTAAGCGAAGAGGCGTTATCAATAGCCAGGGAGCTTTTTCACATCACAAACTCAGATGATAAATCCAAAATCGCAAAAATCCATGCAGCAACCGAGCTATATCTGGCAACCTCCGATTGGGAATATAAAGATTTTTTATTGGAAGAAACGGAATACATCGCCACCAATATAGATAAATGTGGCTGGTTTATAGTGCGTGCCGACGACCATATGTGCGACGATGATTTTTCCGATAAAATATGCAAAGTACTCCCTGTTCTCAAAGAAGACCTAGACCGACAGGCAGCCGAAACCCCATACGGAATACCGTACCGCCCTCAAATCTGGGGTGCAGGCTGGGGCATACAGCGGTTGGGCATGGAATATTATTTCCTTCACAAAGCATACCCAAGCATCTTTGATCCGGAAATGGTTTTTAGCGCGCTTAATTTTGTCTTGGGCTGCCACCCCGGTTCCAATACTGCATCTTTTGCATCCGGAGTAGGGACAAAGTCCGCAAAAGAAGGCTATGGTCTCAACCGAGCTGACTGGTCATATATCCCCGGTGGAGTGATTTCCGGCACTGCTCTAATCAGACCGGATTTCCCCGAGCTGTTAGAATTTCCGTATCTATGGCAGCAAGTAGAATATGTAATGGGTGGCGGGTCATCGCATTATATGTTTCTCGTGCTTGCAGCAATAGAAATGCTACGCAGGTAGCAAAAAGGGGTTGTACGTCTGTATACGCACAACCCCTTTTTGTAGCAGGTACTACCATTTTGCAAAAACAGGGGAATCAATCCCCAGCAAAGTCATCAGCATCACCAGCTTTCGCTATGTTTCTTTGACGATTATATTTATCTGAATGCCTGTAATCAATAACAAAGCTATTACGTTTACCTAACAAGCTACCTATACCCATTGATAAGAAGCCCGGCATCTGTATCCACCGTAACCGGCAATCCAGGTGCTACAAAGTCTACCGCTCTTACATGTACCAGCAGCAGTGGAATATCCAATGCCTTTGCCACTGTTTTGGCATGACTTGTGTCCATATGCTCCCAAGAGCCTATCACTATGGCTCCAGCTTTTTTTATATATTCCATCATTTTATCGCTGGTTTGGGTACAGATTATTATATCCCCTTGTTCAAAATAGGGGCGTTCGCTTACATCAGGAGTTTTGAATACTCGGGTTATGCCTTGGACAATCCCGCGCTTATTGCCTTCTCCTTGAGCCAGCACATTGCCTACGGTACGTACTTTCATAGTATTGGTTGTACCGGCAACGCCTACTGGCACACCTGCAACGGATATGATTGTCTCGCCCGGTTTTGCTAGCTTATGCTTCATCGCCATTTCTTCCGCGATATCGAATACTTCGCTGTCGCCTATAAACGGCTCGCTTAGTACAGGCATACAGCCCCAGCTTAGGTTTAGCTGGCGACAGACACATTCATCTGCTGTAATTGCCAGTATCGGGCAGGCAGGGCGGCAGCGGGAGACCATTCTTGAGGCAAAACCCGAGTCTGTAATTGGAACAATGCAAGCCGCTTCCAATTCCTCAGCGGTTTTAACTGCTGCCGCGGAAATCGCGTTGGTTACATTGCGCTTTAGGTTGCTATACGTGATTTTACTATAATCAAAGGTGCACTCTACCTCCGTTGCGATACGCGCCATCATTGCAACACTTTCTACTGGATACTGCCCTGAAGCCGTTTCTCCTGAGAGCATAATAACGTCAGAGCCATCGAATATAGCATTTGCGACATCGTTGGCTTCGGCACGGGTTGGACGTGGATTTGACTGCATGGACTCCAGCATATGAGTTGCAGTAATAACCGGCTTGCCTACCCGGTTGCAGCTTGCAATCAGGTTTTTTTGCACAATTGGGACTTGCTCCGGTGGGATTTCTACCCCTAGGTCGCCGCGAGCTACCATGATTCCGTCGGCAACGTCTAATATGGAGTCAATATTATCAACCCCTTCGCGAGATTCGATTTTCGCAATTATATGAATATGCTGACCGCCATTGCCTTCCAATACCTTGCGAATATTCTGAATATCCGAAGCTGTGCGCACAAAAGACGCTGCAACAAAGTCCACTTCCATTTTTATACCGAATTTTATGTCCTCAATATCCTGCTCTGTAAGGGAGGGCAGGTTTACATAAACATCCGGGATATTAATCCCCTTGCGGGAGCTGATAAAACCGGAGTTGACCAGCACACATTTAACATCGGTTTTGGTAAGCCCCGTTACCTTGAGCTCCAATAGCCCGTCATCGATAAGCACACGGCTGCCTACTTGCAAATCCTTGGGTAAATCCGCATATGTCACAGACACTATATCCTGGGTGCCTGGCACATCCCGGGTTGTAAGGGTAAAAGCCGCTCCCTGCTCCAGATAAATCTTATCCGTATCAAAGTTCCCGATACGGATTTCCGGGCCTTTTGTGTCAAGCACTATCGGGATGGGCTTGTCCATTTCCTCCCGGGCTTTTTTTAACATATTAATAATCTTAGTGTGGGATTCGTATGAGCCGTGAGAAAAGTTAACACGGGCGGCATCAAGACCGTTTTTGATCATGAGCTTTATTGTGGCAACGTCCTTGGTTGCAGGGCCGAGGGTTGCCAGGATTTTGGTTTTGCGCATTAAAGCCTCCATCAATGATTATTTTGCTTAGAATATATCATAAATTCCTTACATCACTCAAAACTAATTTATTATAATGCTTATCGCGGGTTTGGCATAACCTATATGCTGGACCATGAGAGTGGGCTTTGCCTTTTTTTTGTAAAATGACTAAAATAGCATCAAGATATGAAAACGGAGGCGAAATGATGACATATGCTATTTTGCTATGCCCGCGACATCGTCGGGTATACTTGGAAAATGCCGGGAGGATGGCTTTTAGCGAGCTGGCTTATCTTTGTGGACAGCTATCAAATATCCGAGAAGAAAGCATTGGCGGGCTGTCATATATTGTTTTTGACGGGGAATTGACCGATGAAGATATCCGGCGGCTGTCCCGGCTTTCGTTTACATTTGCGCTATTTGAAATCAGGAGCGGCTTACTTGCGCCAATAGAAAGAAACTGCGGTTATTTTATCAACGAAGATATCAGTTCGATACTCAAATACAGCGGCAAAACCAGCGAGATATTTACTCGCTTGATGTTAAATCTTGCACTGTCTCACCATGAAACGCCAATAAAACTTCTTGACCCAATGGCAGGCAAGGGCACAACTCTATACGAAGGCTTGATGCAGCACTGCGATGTATATGGCATAGAAATCGACCCAAAGCCAGCAGGTGAGGCATTTATGTACATGAAAAAGCATCTAGAAATGGCAAAGTACAAGCATAATAGCCATCAGGAAAAAATAAGCGGAGTTGGCACAGATGGCAAGAAATTTTCATCGATACGCTACCAGATAGAACTAGCAGACAGCAGAGATAGCATGAAAACCGGCAAATCTCGTCAATTCGAAATGGTTGCCGGGGATACCAGGCATACAAGAACCTTTTACAAGAAGGGAAGCTTCCATGCGATAGTGGCGGATTTGCCATATGGTGTGCAGCACACAGCAAAAAATAAACACCCAAACCAAAGCAGCTCCCGAAACGCAATGGTACTTTTGCAAGAAGCAATGCCTGTGTGGATGCAAGTGCTCAAGCCCGGTGGGGTTACGGTGCTGGCATGGAATTTATTTTTGATTAAACGGGAAGAAATGGAACAGTTATTTGTTGAGAATGGGCTCGTGGTAAAAGATATGGGGCTGGATTTTTCTCATAGGCTAGATCAAGCTACCCATCGGGATTTGATTGTGGGGTTGCGCATTTAGCAGAACCAATTAAATCGGTTTCCAATCCGGATTATTCGCCGGAATATTAGCGTTAACTTGTTCCTTCCAGTCGCATAATTGTTTATACATCGCATCCCGAATTTCCTGCCTATCATTTGATAAATCACAGCACTCGGATATATCATTTTTCAAATTGTATAATTCCAGATTCCCATCTTCGAAAAACTCAATCAGCTTATAGTCACCAATCCGGACGGCACAGCCCGGTGTTCCGCCTTGGTTTGCATAGTGTGGGTAATGCCAAAAAACGGCTTCTCGTTCAAGTTTGCCCTGCCCTGTCAGGGTGGGAAGCAAGCTGATGCCGTCATAGTGCTGCTCTGGTATAAGCGGCAGACTTGCAGCTTCCAAAAAGGTCGGATAAAAATCCGCACAGGTTACGACTTCATCATTGATCGTGTTTGCGGAAATATTGCCAGGCCATTTCACAATAAGCGGAACTCGCACGCCCCCGTCATACATCCAACCCTTACCTTCCGCTAAAGGCAGGTTGCATGTAGGCGAGCCTTCGGCGGTTGACAGCCCTCCATTATCAGATGAAAAGATTATCATCGTGTTTTTGGTAAGTTCCATCTGTTCTATGGCTTGCATTAGTCTTCCGATATTCTTATCCAGGTTATAAATAAGTGCTGCATAGGTTGGATCTGATTGAAGCATTCTCCGTTCTACGCGATTATGTTTTTGCCATTCAAATGGGAAATTCTCGCCCTCTAACATGTGGTTTAATTGGTCAAGCTTTAGCCTTGCGGCTTTTTGCTTGAAATATTCGACATCTTCTTTTATCCCCTGTATGGGCGTATGCACGGCGTAATGCCATAGATTCAAATAAAATGGAGCATTCTTGGTTTCCTTGTTACGGCGTATTAGATTTATAGCTTCATCTGTGAGTCGGTCGGTTAGAAATTCACCTTCCGGTCCGTTATCTAAATATGGGATATTATAGGGGCTGAAATAGCCGCTCATGGGGGCACCCATGTGATTTCCTCCGATATTTATGTCAAAACCATGGTCTGTTGGTAAAGAGCCTTCACCGCCAAGATGCCACTTGCCTACATGCCATGTTGCATAACCGCCTTCGCGTAGCGCAGCTGCTATGGTTTTTTCGCTATGAGGCAAATGATGCTTGTAGGGTACATCCATCAGCTTTCCTCTGTGCGCGAGATCGGGCTCGTCTTCGCGTCCAAACCAGTTGACCCAGTTGGTTATGCCAATGGAAGCAGGGTATTTTCCTGTCATCAAGCTGGCTCGCGCCGGGGAGCATACCGGCGATGTTGAGTATGCTTGTGAAAACCTCATCCCTTCTGAGGCAAGCTTATCAATATTGGGTGTTTCGTAAAAGGTCGAACCAAAACACATCAAATCCCGCCAACCCATGTCGTCTACATAGATCATAATAATATTCGGCTTATTCATTTATTTCCCTCCCTACACATAATCCACAGGCAAATGCCCAATGCAGATTATATCCGCCACAGTCGCCGATTGCATCCAAGACTTCACCGATTGCATATAACCCTTTTGAGTGGTGCGATTCCAGATTGTTTATATGAAAATCCTCCAGCGCGGCACCGCCGCCGCATACCTGTGCGTTTTTATAGCCATTATGCCCTGATATTTGAATCGGCATGGTCTTTAAATTCTCTAAATCAGAATGTTTAATTATCCGCATTCCAAGCTTTTTATCAAGTAATCCCGTAAGATACTCTTCCGGCTTTGTGGATGTATCTTGGTAATAATCAGCCATGTATGCAAGATTATTTTTGACTTCTTCTAAGCTCATATCAGGCAAAAAATCCAACTCCAGCCGGCAATCATCATACATAGAAAATAAATAAGATACCTGCATAATTGCAATCCCGGAAATGCCATAATCAGTAAACAATATTTCCCCACGTTCGGCTCTGAGAATATCTCCACCGCGATATACCCTTACCTCCCCGTCAAACTTCACCCCTTTAAGCCCCTTGATAAACTGGTCGTTTGACCTAAGTTGCACCAGAGCCGGATATATTTTATTTATCCTATGCCCGAATTGTTTAAGTATTTTAATGCCGATATCTGTACCGTTATAAGCTTTTGACCCTGTCGCAACAATTAACTTATCGGTTTTGATTTGTTCGTCCCTGTTGCTTTTTATTATATAGCCATTAGAATTTTTTTCTACTCCATCAACTTCAAAATCTGTGATTATCCGGGCATTGTATTTTGCAAGAGCAGCGCGTAGCAAGTCAAGCACTGAAGAGGCTTTATTACTAAGCGGGTATACAAGATCGCCCTTACTTCTTGTGAAAAGACCGATGGATTTGAAGAAATCCAAAACCTTCGCGCAGCCGTAGCGGGTGACTATTCTTTCTACTGCATCAAGATTATTGCTATGATAATTTTCGCGCGTTATGCTCAAATTGGTAAGATTGCAACGCCCGTTGCCTGCAACAAGGATTTTTTGACCGATGCGAGGCTTTGATTCCAATATGGTTACATTGTGACCTTTTTGAGCCAGGTTAATAGCGGCAACAAGACCGGATGCGCCGCCGCCTATGATTGTTATTTCGCGTACCATGATACCCTCCTTTGTATAAAAATGTGTTTTTGTTCCGCAACCAAACCCTACATTTAAGGGTTAGAATATACATAGTGCTAAAATCTTGCAACAGGGGGGTGGTCATAATCCAAGACCCAAACATACTAGATTTGTTTTTCAACCGGGATGAAGCTGCCCTGGAAGTGACACGACAAAAATACGGAAGGAGCTTGCATCAAGTGGCCTATAATATTTTATTTGACAATCATGATGCTGAGGAAGTGCTAAGCGATACTCTCCACAATGCCTGGGAGGCTATACCTCCTAAGAAACCGGAGTTTTTATATGCGTATCTTTCCAGGATTACTCGTAATTTATCACTCAAGCGGTGGCGGGCAGGAGCTGCCCAGAAACGAGGCGGCAGCCAAGCCGATTTGATGCTCAGTGAGCTTGCGGATATGATTCCCGGTTCTCAAACCATTGATGATGACTTCGACTATAACCAAACGGTACAGGCTATCAATGATTGTTTACGTGAAATGGATGCTGCTAATCGAGTGGTATTTGTGCGGCGGTATTTCTTTGGGGATAGTGTTAAGGAGCTGTGTAGGCAGTTTAAGGCGAGTGAGAGCAAAATAAAATCAATATTGTTTCGTACTAGGCAGAAGTTAAAAATTCATTTGGAAAGGGAAGGGATTGTAATATGAAAAATAATAAAACTGACAAGCTGCTGGCTTGTTTGGAAGATATTGATGAGCGATTTATAACAGAAGCAGCAGAGGCGGTAAAAAACCGCTACGCCAGGAGGTATTCTTGGTTATCAATGGGCAATGTTGCGGCAGTATTTATTGGGGCAGTTGCTATTTTGGGGATTTTAGTGTTAGCTTTTTGGCTGGGTAATATGGGTTATATGCCTGCTCATGATGAAAACAATAATGGCTACTATACCGAGGATTCCCCTACGCTTGTGACTCCAACGCCCGAACCGGAAAAATCTTTACTCTTCCCATATGGGTTACCGCTTCCTCGTATCCATGATTCATGGATTGCCATTCTTTTGGATGAAGGGCAAACTCATATGACCATAAATAACCCGTGGCATGATATTGACCATATTGATGCGTTGCCGGTTTTTCTGCCTCTTATACGTTTAGAAGAACGTGGAACAGGATATTGGCAAGCGACACGAAACGAGCGCATAACTGATGAAGACTGGGATTTACATGTGTACTATTTTCACCGAGCGATAAAAGAACTTGCGTATACACTGGGCATGGATATGGAGGATGTCGATTTTGATGATTTCTACCAGTTTGGAAAAATCACCACATCATATTCCGATGGAATACAGGTTTCTATAGAAGCTTCTACTCTTAACTCACGCATAGTAGTAAGATTTGTTCCTCTGCTGGGAGCAGCATTTCCAGAGGATGCTACCCCAGAGGAGCTTATCATGATATTTCAACATTTAGCCGCTATTTCTCTGCCGCACTTGAGATTACCTGACCAAGGGCAGCTAGGTATATCCCATGGTGCTGATGGGGTAAGAAGATATTTATTTCCCCGGATATTTGACCCGGGGATAACTGCAATAGATGCAATCCTTGCATTTAATTTCGAATGGGTTGAGGTTTCTTTTTTATTGCGGGATCAGCATCAGGAGATATGCGTGTCGATTTCTTCTCTTCCACAGCGTTGCACCGAGTCTCTTCATTTGGGCTATTTTCCTATAATCACAGCGGAAGAAGCGCGAGAGCTGTTGCTTGATGGATATTTTATATCAGAACGAAGTGATAACGAATGGTCTGGGCGCGAAGCGGCTTTTTCTGCATCTGTGGAACTGGTATATCACACTACAGACTCAGATGTAATTATGCCGTTTTACCGGTTTTTAGTTGAGGAGACTGCCTCTCCGTGGAGGAGGGAGACACCGGGGCTTTCACCTGCCTTTGGTCGGTACTATGTTCCGGCTGTACATCGGGATTATCTTGAGCCAATGACCCGCAGAGCCACTCCAGAGAGGTCAACACCTCCAACCGGTCACCGTGCGCTGCCGCCGGATGTTTATTTATGGCTGCACGTCGATTCTGCTTACACAATCATTCCTTTGAATATATCTCGTCTCCAGGTAGACTGTCTGTGGCAGGAGGTATTGGATGAAATTGGAGAACTCGCTCCCAACGAAGCATATCAGTTCCGCACAGCTTGTGGACGGTATGCTATGATTAACGGTGCCCGTAATCTTACAAGCATGGAGGAAATGCGGAAGTATTATCCTAGATTGGGCTTGCCTGAGCTGGATGAGTTCACTCTCATTGAGGTTTTCGTAAATGACAGATCTAATGTTATGATTATCCACGACAAACCAATGCCATCATTTGTGGCAGCTCTCTTTAGTTTTGACCCGCGAGGTGCAACAGAATCCCCTGTAGATGAGATATTTATACGGGAAACGGAGATAGGAGATGCTTCCATGACTTCCGCGTTTTATGCTGTGTATGAACATCGAAATGGCTTGCAGGTTGGGTTTGGAGTGTCGAGCTTGTTCTTCGATGCGCGCTCTGGTTTACCTGACGAGCATGAAGTTGTGGATATGGGTGAATATGGGATAATCTATTTTGTGGGAAGTGACGGGCTTTACTACAAGGCTGTGTATGAGCCGCAAGACCCATGGGGAGTTGCTGTGGAGCTATGGTTCCATCATGGTCCGATTGAGAATAGGTTCAACTATTTGGATTTGCGATATGGAAATTCTCGATTTGGATATGATCGTTTTGGTGATATGTTTGTGGCTGTACCCAGGGAAGACTTGGAAGAGCTGGTACGTCTTTTTAATCCAGCCGCACTTGCTTGGGAGCATCAGTGGCAGTTGATGTCTTGGCAGTAAAATTTTTTATCTTGACAACTTAATAAACATCCACCATAATCACAGCCGGAATAGGAAATATGTGCACTGCCCCTATTCTGGCTGTTTTTATTAGAAAGGGGAACGCTGAATGTCTAAGCAAACTAATAAGGAACTGGTAGTTATCTGCTAACTGAATATTGGGCATAGGTCGAAGCTACGGGGTGATGACGACTCTGTCTTTTTACTATGCCTTTAACCGGTAACCTTTCGTTTATACTGCTGATTGCATGGACACGAGTGGCGTGTCTTTTTTTGTGCTAGGAAATTGCATTTGCAATTTCGCTGCCACCTGTCGGAAACAAAAGCGGCGAAGCCGTTTTGTTTGCCTAAATGCAATTGTACTGGCCATAGCCAGGCAGCTTCTCCGGAGGCTAGCCTTGCTGTGGCTTTTTTATTTTAAGGAGGTCGAAATGACAGGACGAGTAATTGAGCATCAACGTGATATTTATACCGTAAGCATATCTGAGGGTGAGGTAGCTGCAAGCCTCAGGGGCAGTTTCTTTCACGGGGATAATGATTTCCCATGTGTGGGGGACTTTGTATTGATGGATGAAAACTTCCGCATATCGGAGATTTTACCTCGCAGGGCTAAGTTTTCCCGAGCAGATTTCTCCGGTCATGCTGCCGGGTATGTTAAGGCTATCAAAGAGCAGGTTGTTGCTGCCAATTTTGATTATGTATTTATTTTATCGTCACTTAACGCCGACTTTAAGGTTAAGCGCATACTACGATATATCACACAGGCGCGGCAAAGCGGCGGTGAACCGGTGGTTATACTCACTAAGGCGGACTTTGTGGAGGATGTAACAGCCCCAATTGCGGCAATTAGATACGCCGAAAAAAGTGTATCGATACATGCTATATCCAGTCATACAGGAGAAGGTATGGAGGCCTTGGGCGAGTATTTACAGCCTGGAAAGACAATTGTTTTCCTGGGAATGTCCGGGGTAGGGAAGTCTTCTCTTCTTAATGCGCTTATGAACGATGAAGTAATGGCTGTAAAATCCATCCGCGAGGATGATAGCCGAGGTCGTCATACCACTACTCATCGGCAGCTTTTTATGCTGCCATCGGGGGCAATGGTCATTGATACGCCGGGGATGCGTGAGCTTGGGCTATTCCATGCGGAAGAGGGAATTAGTATGGGCTTTGCAGATGTGGAGGATTTATTTTTAAGTTGCAAATTTAGCGATTGCACTCATAAAACCGAACCAGGCTGCGCCGTTCGTGCAGCAATTGCAGACGGCTCACTATCTCATGATAGGTGGGACACCTATCAAACCCAACTTAGGGAAAACCGCTTCGTAGAGGATAAATCTGCATTTATGAGAGAGCGGAACGCGCTTCACAAATCTATGACGATAGCTTACCGGTCGTCAAAGAAGAAGCGTTAGCTGAAAGGAGATTCGAAATGAATGACAAATAAAAAATATTCTTCAAGAGATAAAAACCGTAACAAATTTATGGCTCAGCTAGGGCGGGTTGACCGTGCCTACAGCAGCCCCGATTATACAAGTACACCATGTAATGAAGTATTCACATGTAAAAGCTGCAACCACCTTGTGCTACCGGAGGGAGGAGCCACAAGCCACCGCAACCATTGCCCCAAATGTCTGATAAGCCTGCATCTGGATATAAACCCAGGTGATAGAGCTTCCTTGTGTGGCGGTAAAATGGAGCCGATAAGCGTATGGGTGCGTAAGAACGGCGAATGGGCGATAATACACCGCTGTTGTGATTGCGGTGAAATCAGCTCAAACCGGATAGCGGCGGATGACAATCCTACGTTACTGATGTCAATAGCGGTAAAGCCGCTTGCCATGCCGCCGTTTCCGCTTGGGGATTTGACATCCCTGTAGGCAAACTATAGAATACTTCCAGCAATAGTAAATCATAATTGATAAGCTTAAATTGTATTTCTCTAGGAAAGGAGGAGCTTAGCATGAAACAAGTAAACGTATGTCTTAACACAGTAGAAAAGGTAAAAGGCTTCGTCAATACCATTTCGCCGCTGGATGGCGATTTTGACTTGGTATCCGACAGGTATGTTGTTGATGCAAAGT
>Ga0131853_10011622_pt1 | contig 16126 bp, 19 predicted proteins | sample TergutLab28metaG_FD_92764 | JGI IMG/M metagenome (GOLD analysis project Ga0131853, IMG submission 92764) | Labiotermes labralis P1 segment gut microbial communities from Petit-Saut dam, French Guiana - Lab288 P1 (version 2) (version 2) | ecosystem: Host-associated > Arthropoda: Insects >...
TCTAATTTCGTCAACTGATTTATATCTCATTTAGTCGTCCCCCTTAACCTGCTTATACTTGTTAGGTGTAAATCGTTCCTTCCTTTCTAATGCCATTGCAGTTAAAGCGACCTCTATCGCACTCATAACAGCCCTTTGGGTGTTTTCGCTATATTCATGGAGACCCAGTCCATCATTAGCTGCATTGGCTCCATCCCCAACACTGCGTTTAATCTCCTCTAGTCGCTCTTGAATGTCTCGTTCATCTTTTTTTGTTATTGTTGGTTTCCAATTAGGATCAGGTGTTGATTGAGGAGGAATTTTTTTTTCATTTCCTGCATCAAAACCTAAAATATATTCTGGGGTTACACCTAAAACTTTTGCAAAAATATCAACCTTATTAAGGGGAAATTCTCTCGTTTTATTAAAGTATTTTGATAATCCAGATTTTGCCATGTCCACGCGACGCGCAAGTTCACTTAAGGACAGCCCTTTTTCTTCTTTTAATTTAGTTAGTACGTCTACTATTTCATCATTGGTTCTCATCTTAGAGACCTCCTTTTGTTACACTTAGCGTATCCCGATGAATGTTAATTATACCATTGTTCACTTTAAAGTACAATGCTTTGAGTGAAAAAAGTTCAAAAAAATTGAACTTTATGTTGACAATGGAGTTTAATGATGTTATACTCGTATTGTTCACTATTGAGAACTATGAGGTTTTTTTGATTTTTTTTACCCTTATCGTTCTCCTAAAAGAACAAAATGTGTTTGGAAGTCAAGTTTTAGGCAACTTTCAGGCAGATTTTAAGGAGGTAAATTATGCTACAATGATATCAAATAACTCAATCGTCTTTTACAGACTTTAGACGTTAAAGAAAAGCTGAAAAATAAATTCACAAGCCTGATTAGCTATAAGGGCATGGGATTCAAATATTGATAATACGCTATGTTTTTAGTGTGCAATATGAAGACCCTTGTTTTGTTATGCACTTTTAAGTGCATTGTGCTTAATCAGGCTTTTTATGAGCTGAAAAGTACCTCGGTTTTCTTCATGTGCTGATTATATTCGTTTCCCATGTCTCCCTAGTGAGACGTTGCCCTTATCTGCTAACAAGGCAGAAAGGAAGGTAAAGTAAATGAAAGTAACAATGAAGTACGATCAAGGAAGAAAAAAAGAAGAGGTAGTAGTATTAGAAATTCCTAACCATGAATTCGAACAAATGTTAGAAAATGATTATCGATATCGTGTAGCTAATGCAGTTGATGGTGAAATCGTTGAAAGAAGAACAGTACAAGAAATTTTTGATGAACTAAATAGTGAGGAACTTAGTTCATGGAGAAAGCATAATCGACGTTTAATACCAGTGAAAGCAGGAGATGAAGAAACAAGTGAAATGGATATGATGGATTTAGTGATTGATGTTTCTCAAGTTGAGCAACATCAAAGGCAAGAAAACTATGAAGCTCAGTGTCAATGGCTTCGCGAACGACTGAATCCAGACCAAGCAGAGATGATGATTACAATTTCTTTAGACGGAATGCGAGTTAAAGATTATGCAAATAAGATTAATGATGACCTCTGGAGAGTTTATAAGCGATATGATTATGCGAAAAAAATCTTGAAAGAAGATTTGAAAGATTATCCCCATGTATGGTAAGAAAGCGAAAAATTGAATAAAAACACTTTCTTTAAAATTTTTTGAGTAAAAACCTCCAATTACACCTTCTCCCGTGGCTATAAGTAGAGGGGATGAATTCTTCTCGAATGGTTTGGTTGCACCACGAAGCAACTCTTGCAAGCTGACTCTGATCAAGTCAGAAAAATTTAATATACAACGAAAAATGAAAGGAAGTTTTAAAATGAAAACAGATATTAATGAAATTGTATCAGATAATGAATTTACACATGAGGTTGAAACTGAGTTAATCCAAATATTAGAGCAACCTGAATCAGTTGAAAATTTTGATTGTGAAGAATGTAATGTACTTAGTCAACCTGAATCATCCTTTATTGAACATGACTCAGATGATATTAGTTTAGAAGATATTTATGGTAGTTGCTGCCAATCGCAACTCGCTACCTCGGATGAGATGGAAGATTTATCTTTAACAGAAAAATATCGTAAATAGCTTATTTACCATCTACGACATTTTTAAAAATCTAATTAGTAAAGTGTGTGATATCAGTGACTCCCCATATATCTACCCACTCCCCATCTATATTCTGAGGAGACCAACCTATCTGAAATGTCCGCTCAACGCCATAACTATCATAAAACCTTAAAGCTTTAGCAACGCCAGTACCTCCTTCAACATAATTTTTGATAAGGAATGCAGATGATTCTCCTGCTATGTTGAAATCACCTAGATATTTATGTGTGAAACCTACTTCCCTAGGCCTCACGCATAGTATCAATGTAACAATGCGCAAATCATATAAAGTATTTGAAGTTTCAAACAAGAAATGCCAGCCGGCAAAATTGTTTAAATAAGCGATTAGATCATATTCAAGTTCTGAAATAAGATTATCATCAATCATGGATATTTTTATATTAATTTCTTGAAGAAGTTCACTTCCTTCTGGTGGAATTTGTAACCAACGCCCAATTTGGAGATCAGTGGATGTGTCCATATTGTTAGCTTGTTGGAGTACTTCAACAGAAATATTACGTAATTGAGAAATTGAAAATAGCGTATCTCCTGCTTGGACAATGTGAATGTCATCTGGCGTTCTAGCGTAAAAGCCATAATCACGGCTCCATGAGAAAGATTCCATCCAAATGTTGTAAGTAGGATCAGTTTGATGTGCATGATCAAATCCGAAAACATACCAATGTTCATTACCATCAGAATCAACAAAGTGAAAACCATTTCTCGGATCCATTTTTGGTAAGAAATAATCAGTTAAAACAATTGGTGTATTTGCTGCTACTTCCTCTAATTCAAAAAAAATGTCAGCTACAGCATGAGCACCATAGGGTAAGACACTCATGTCAATGTCAGTATCCAGTAAAGAAAAGTTAGAAATAGGTTGGTTAAAGCGAAAAATCAAGTTATGCCCATGATCTGTAGAAGTTGCACGAGTTTGTGCGTAATTAATTTTAATATAACCTTCCAATAATTCAAGTTCTTCGTCACTAATAATATGAACACTGAACTCTAAAACATCTGTTGTTGAGCCGATTTCAGAGGGTGTGGTTGTTACTGTAGCAATTTCTGTTTCAACAGTAGTAGGACCAGTAGTAGGCTCTGTTTCAGTGATAGGGTCATCTGTATTTGTATTACTACAAGCGACAAGAACAAACAGGCTGGTAATAGTTAAAAATAGAATCAATGTTTTTCGCATCTTAAATCATTCCTCTTTGCAATAATAATAGGATATCACAGTATTCAAAATAAATTTTGACATTAAGATTTTAAACAACACATCAACTGCTATTAGTCTTTTGAACTCCAAAATTCTACAGTAAAGTCATATATTATCCATGGGTCAATATCAAGCATAGGTGTCCACCCGATCACAAAGTATCGGTCCATTCCAGCATTATCAGTGAATTTAATACCAACGTTTAGAGTAGGTATCGTTATATCACAATTAAGTAACAGAATCTGACCTGGGATACTATCTGTTCTAATATATCCAATGATTGGGCTTACGTAAGGTTGTCTAGGACCTGTGCTTAAGTCTTGAGAAAACATTTGTATGTCTTGTACGTCAGAATAAATCTCTACTAAGAAAGTCGAACCAGTTCTATCAAAGTCAAAAATGATATCCGCATCAATTTGATCAATGTCTTCAATGTTGATTTTAGAGATATTGATTTCAATATTTTGGAGTAATGGAAATCCAGCGGGTGGGATTCTTAATTGTGTGCCTACTAGTAAGTGTTCAGGGTCTACAAACCAATTTATTTGTTTTAGAATCTCAACGGTTGTATGATGGATATTTGCGATATCCTCAAGTGTTTCATTTTCTTCTATCAAATGGTGTATTCGTTCTATGTATACGACATCATCATCAATGATAACATCAGAGGTTTCACTATCTTGAATATTGGTTTCTTCGATAGATGTTTCAGTAGCAACAGTTGTTATAGGTGAAGTTTCTGAAACTTCAGGGCTTGTTTCAACTGTAGAACTGTCTGACTCATCACAAGCAACGAGCACAAACAGACCGATAATGGTGAAAAATAAAATCAATGTTTTTGGCATCTTAAATCATTCCTCCTCTTACTGGGAATTAGTATATCACATAATTCAAAAAAATCTTGGTAAAAATGCGGTAAGATTGTGGCAAAATATGAGATAAAAAAGTTCCAAAATCTAATCAGTAAAGTGAGTGCTATCTGATATACCACTTTCCCCTGTTTTATTGGAACGACCAAAAACAAATGTCCTTTCAACGCCATAATCATCGAAAAACCTTAAAGCTCTAATAATGGTAGTACCTCCTTCAACATAATTTTTGATAAGGAAAGAAGAAGATTCTCCTGCTATATTGAAATCACCTAGATATTTATGTGTGAAAATTACTTCTGTAGGTCGCACATCTATTCTCAAATTAACGATGCGTAAATCATATAAAGTATTTGAAGTTTCTATCAAGAAATGCCAGCCATCAGGATAGTCTAAATAAGCAATTAAATCATATTCAGACTCTGAAATAAGATTATCATCAATCATGGATATTTTTATATCGATTTCTTGAAGAAGTTCACTTCCTTCTGGCGGTATTCGCAACATTTGTTCAATCTGGAGGTCAGTGGATACGCCCATATGATTAGCTTGTTGGAGCACTTCAACGGAGATATTATGTAATTGAGAAATTGAAAATAGAGTATCCCCTGCTTGGACAATATGAATATCATCTGGTGTTCTAGCATAAAAGCCAGAATCACGGCTCCATGAGAAAGATTCAGCCCAAATGTTATAAGTAGGATCAGTTTGATGTGTGTGGTCAAATCCGAAAATATACCAATTTTCATTACCGTCAGAATCAACAAAGTGAAAACCACTTCTCGGATCCATTCTGGGTAAGAAGTAATCAGTCAAAACAATAGGTATATTTGCTTCTACTTCTCCTAATGTAGCCAAAAAATCAACAACAACATGCACGCCATAAGTGTCCATTTCAGTGTCAAGCAAAATAAAGTCAGAAATAGGTTGGCTAAATCGAAAAATCAAGTTGCTTCCATGATCCGTAGAAGTTGCACGAGCTTGCGCATAATTGATTTCAACGTAGCTTTCTAGTAATTCCAGCTCTTCATCACTGATGATGTAAATACTTAACTCTAAAATATCTGTTGTTGTTCCGACATCTGAAGAAATCCTTGTTTCGGTAGCAACTTCAGTTTCAACAGTAGGCTCTGTTTCAGTGATAGGTTCATCTGGATTTGTATTGCTACAAGCGACAAGTGCAAATAAACCAAAGAAAGCTAGAAATAAAATTATTTTTTTCAACATCAAAACCACTCCTTCTTGTACTAGTAGTATATCATATGATGCAAAAAAAATCTCGGGAAAAATGTGGTAAGAGTGTGGGAAAAATGTGGCAAAGGCAGAATACTCTCAAACTTGGCATTTTCTTATAAATGACTATGAGCAAAGAGTGAAGAAATAATGAGCTCTAACTCATCGGCCTAGGTAAGCCGTTAAACTGCCTAATAAAAAATATATCGATATGAATGGCTCTGATCAAGCCACTACAGTTTAATAGAATAAAGCAAAGAAAAAATTTAAAGCGAACTAGTTATAAGAACTCTCAAAAGTGGAGAAAAACTAGAAAAAAGTAAGCTTTAAAACCGAAAGACTTATCTTTCGCCAAGGCTGATTATTTCAGTCAAACAATATTTTCACAAATAAAATTAAAGGAGATGACTTTAATGTCAATTTTAAGTATAAATACTTCAACAGGAATTGTAACTTCAACTAATACATCGCAGTTGAGGATTGTAACACAAACAGGTTCAACAGGATGGAACAACAATCTTACTAACGTCGCCCAAACAGTAGGAAATATTAATAGAATTACCATTCATTACACTGGGGCAAATAGTGATGGTCCAGTGGACATGACCTTATCAGGCTTGAACGCAACATGGGAAAATCCAAATCGACCAGAAGGAGCATGGATACTCCCTGGCTATCATTTTGTTATTCGCCCTAATGGAGATGTGTGGCAAATTGGGCGTATAAATAGAGTTTCGTTTGGAGCTGCTCCTCATAACACGAATAATATCCATATTGCTGTAATGGGATTATTCTGGGATGGCGTAAGTGCACGTCCTAGACGCAATGATGGTACTTTAATAGCGAGTGCAAGAGATTTCGCCGAACAACAACGCACAGCATTACAACGTTTGGTTCAGGGTCTTTTGACCAATTCAACTCTTCCGCGAGTTACGGGAAATAACCATGTTTATGGACACAGACATTTGCCTGGACAGACTACTTATTGTCCTGGTATGACTCGTGCGAATGTACATGCTGCAATCACCCCAGTTGCGCCACCTAGAATCACTGTTCAACCAGAAAGTATCAGGCGAGATATTGGCCAGCACGCAAATTTTACTGTCACTGCGACTGGAACCGCAAGAAGTTATCAATGGCAATGGCGAAATGCATCAGGAGGATGGCAAGCAGTTTTGCCAATAAATGGTGCTATAAATATGAACACGCGTGCCTTCACTCAAAACAATGTGACAGCAAACATGGATGGCTGGGCGTATAGGGTAGTTGTAACAAATGCAGGCGGTTCTGTAACATCTAATATAGTTACACTAAGTGTTGGATCTACATATCCAAGTACATTCCGAATAAGTGGGCCGAATACGTTCGTTGGTAGTCTCCCAAATAGCGGTCAAATCGCAAGCATAGGGCCTGGCGGAACTTTTCGTCGAAATGGTGAAAGGCAACTTGCCGGGAACTGGACTTGGCTACGCGGACATCTTTCGGGATTTTCAGCAGTTGACCCAAATAGATTAGTATGGATTGCCACAACACGATTAGAGCGTGCTGCTGGAGGGACAGAGTGCCCTATTACAGATCCAGCAAACTTTGGATTTACAAATGTAAGACAACTACCAGCAGGACCAAATGTTGGAATCATTCCTAATACTATATCAGCTCGTTTTCGTCCAACAGGAGATGTGCAGGTTGTAAATGGGCACAGATGGCGTTTAGGAACTATCATGAACACTTCATTACCGTTTAATAATACAACATTATGGGTAGCGACATCTCAATTCCCTGTGAATTCGCCTTGTCGTTAGCAATCAGATAATAAAAAAGGTAATTTCAAATCAATCAATGAAATGAAGTTACCTTTATCTTTTTATTCAAGTGGACTATTTATTGTGATAGCTTGCCCATGTTCAGCAACAGTCATCCATAATATCTCATCTTCGCCAAATGTGAGTAAACCATTTGCGATTATATTAAATGTCGGTAAGCTTGTTGGTGCAAACAGCTCATACTCCCGTAATCGATAGTTAATTGAAAAAGAATCACCAAATTGTGTTATTGATCTTCTTACTGCCATTTTGTTTCCATTATCCAAATTAATGAGTGCTCGATCATTATGTTGGATTAAATTATCAGTCATCCAAATGATTAATTCTTCATCACTCATTTCATCCACATAAATGATTTCTCTATTATTTTTATTAAGCGGACTATTTATGATAGCCATCTCTCCATCTTCGTCTAAAGACTCCCATATTATCTCACTTCCACTAGAGCATAGAATACCCGATGCGATTGAATCAAATTTTAAAAATCTTGATGGATTAAATAGATCATTTTCTCGTAAATAATAACCAATTGAAATAGGAAAATTTGAATTGAAATTATCTATTGCCACTTGATTACCATTATCTAAATTAATAAGTGCTCGATCGCCTTCTTGGGTTAAGTTATGATTAATCCAAATGATTAACTCTTCATCACTAATTTCACTTACCTCTATGAGTTTATGAGTACCATATATATTCTCAATTATTTTTACCTCAACGTTTAAAATACTCTTATCAATTTCAGACATCGGCATGGGATATTCGTCTTCATTGATGGTGTTGTCAACTTTAACATCTCCGTTAGCATAAGCGGTATCCGTTTCGTCCTCATTGATAATATCAGTATAAGTAATGGTATCTGGTTCATCTGCTGGTAGGTAAGCGTAAGTTTGATAATCATTCTCACAAGCAACTAACACTATCAGCATCCCTATAATTATTAAAAATGTAATTTTTTTCATAAATATTTCCCTTTTTTCTTTGACTTGATAGTCATTATTTTGCTATTATAATATACACCAAAGGTGGGTGAATCGGCTGCGATGATATTAAATATTGGTAATTTTGATGACTCGAAATAATTATTCTCTCGTAACGTATATGATTGCAAAATAATCACTCAATTTTCTTATCGCTAATCGATTCTCGTTATCCAAATAAAGCTGTTTCTTAATTCTAATAGATAGGTTGCCATACACCATCAATTTTTCCGTCAATGAAAGTAAAACGGAATCTGGCTTCAAATTCATAAGGTGTGGCATAGCAAGTGTCAGAAAAAAATTCACGGATATACTGATACGCACGATCCATCGGGTCACAGGAATCACGCACGCCTCTGACTAAGACTGTTGTCTCAACAATGGCAGTGTCACCATCTTGTTCAATCAAAAAATGTGTTGCAGTTTCCCAATCTGGTCCTGCGGCTGGTCCTGAAGCATTTGGTCCAAAACGTCTTGTACCTAAACTTGAACTTACAGTATTAAAAGTATCAATATAGAGGTTTCCATCGTAGTCAACAAAATCAGGAGATTCCCCAAGAAACCCAAAATTTATTTTCTCCACCGTGTAATATTGAAGCAGGTGATTCCGAGTGTCATCGGTATTTTCAAATCCAGAGGTTGGTAATAAGCGTCTAAAGCTCCATCCTAGAATTTCGTGGTTATTCTTCTTCTGAAATATGTTCCTTAGAAAACATTCCTCTAAAGAGGCGTAAATCTTCATTAAACATTCCTCTTGCAACAATTACTTCTCCGAATTCTTCAGGAGCATTTGAAAAGGTTTGCTCATTGGCTTCTAACTTTTGAACACGGTCAATTCTTCCATCAATAAAAACAAAATGGTATAAAACATCTTCTGACATGACATCAAAGGGATATGTGGTACTAAGCCAAGCCCCTTTTGGAACAGTTGTTTCAACGATGCTCTGATTTCCTTCTTGCTCAAGCAAAATGTGTCTGGCACTTTCCCAATTTGGACAACCATAAGGACAAGGTCCATCTTCTCCACGATAATCTCGCATATATAGCACACCATCATATTCAGCTAACATCGTATTTTCGCCAAGCAATTCCAAGTCTATCCAGCGGTCTGTGTAGTACTGTAGCAGGTAGTTACGAACATCGTCAATGCTTGCAAAACCAGAGGTCGGAAAAAGTTGTCTGGAAAAATACCTATCAGCAAGATGGTCGGGCATGTCAATGTCAAAATTGCCTCTATGTTCCCAACTAAATCGTCCTTCAGCATGTCGCCATTCTTGCCAAAACATTTCAGAATTATCGATGATTTCACCGAGTTCTTCAATGGTCCATTGGTGAACTTGCTCAAGTGGCACAACATTTGTTGATTCCACTACAACAATGGTTTCTTGATAAGCATCAGTCTGCTCCAGCACATACTCATCATCTGTTGCTGCCGCTTCCTCGCACGCTATGAGCAAGACCACAAAAGCTAGGGTAAATAAAATTCCAACTAATTTTTTCATAAGTATCTCTCTCCTTGATTGACAGTCATTCTTTTACCATTATAGCACATTCTGTATGAATAATTTCGGTATTTTTAAGGGAAAATTGTGGCAATTATGTGGCATGTGTGACAATTCATTTTCACTACTTGAATTTGACAGTTGTTTAATCGAAAAAATCTATAAAAATTTGAAAAATCCGAGTTTATCGGTTTTTTGGTTTCAACAAAAAAGCAAAAGTATGATCCGTTGAACTTGATTTATATAAATGATGCCGATGGAAAATTAATCGTGTTGAAAAAGGGGTCAAGAAAAAAGGTGTCTGCAAAAATAACAGAAAACATCTTTAGGGCAATAAATTGTTTATGGTAAGAAAGCGAAAAATGAACAAAAACACTTTCATTAAATTTTTTTGAGTAAAAACCTCCAATTATACCTTCTCCCGTGGCTATAAGTAGAGGGTGAAAAATCCTCAAGCAAAAAGAAAGGAGGAAATCAATATGAAAACAATTGATAGAAGAAGCTTTGCTCTTGGTCATAACCATGCCAGAATAAGGAATCAAAACAACATCAGGCGCATTTGCATTCATCATAGCGTAACACCAGAGACCCACACCACCGCAAACTTTGAGAACTGGTGGCGAAATCCTGCATCAGGGATGGGAAATCCTGCAGTAGGCGGCTATCATGAAGTAATCCTATTTAACGGAGATATGGAATTAAACTTTAACCCAACTCAAATCGCTCATGGTGTCGCAAGTCAAAATGATGATTCATACCACATCTGCGTGGTAGGAAATTTCAGAATAAACGGCGCACAACCACGAGCAGCTCAAATGACTTCACTCATCGAGCGGATTAGATTTAACATGAGTCGTTTCAATGTTCCAATTGAGCGTGTCCTTGGTCATAACGAATTTCCAGGCAATGCCAGCAACACCTGTCCAGGACAAAATATGAACAACCTGCGTGACCAGTTGCGCACACCAAGCGTTGCAACAGCACCTGATTCACAACCATCATCACTACCAAACAACATGCACCGAGTAACAACCCGTACAGGCGGATTTATCAACGCAGCTGATGCACAGGCGAATCGAAATAGGCGTACATGGGTAGAGCCGGGAGAGTATCACATCTTCAACCGAGCAAATGGAATGATAAATGTCACTCGCACACCAGGCGTTCCAGGTAGCTGGATTGACCCAGGAGAAACACCCACTCCACAACCCGCTTCAATTATCCGAGTAGGCTCAAGCGTAAGGGTCAACAACGATGCCCAGAGATGGGCAACAGGTCAAGCCATACCAAATTGGGTTCGTGGTCGAATCTACACTGTCCAACAGATAAGAAACAACAGCTCAGAACTCTTACTAGCAGATGTTATCTCATGGATCAACGCAAGTGATGTAACCTTAGTTTAATCACCTTTTGCCCTAACATCGGCCATGGTAGTCACGCCGTTAAACTGCCTACTAAAGTTTGCATATCTGATATGCGGGTTCTGATCAAACCCAACCACTACAATTGAATAATAAAAAAACAAAGCGAAAAACAATGTTTAAAGTAGGCTAACAACAGCTCCCAAGAGATGGAGAACACTTAAAATAAACCCTACTTTGACAAGGAACAGAAGGTGAGGAATCAATCAATATGAAAGGAAACTTGTTATCACATCAAGGATACAACAACCTAAAATCATTCAGACCCATTGAAAACTCAGAGGATTTTTACAACCTTTTATACAAAGCGTCTGATGTCTTACTCCACCTCACCCATCATTTCTACACCAAGAATGATTTCGAAAGTGACGAGGAAGTAAGAAAAACTGCCTACATTAAGGCACTGGCTTGTCAAATTGAATACTTCTACGAAACAGGAGCAACCACAACAACAAGCCTCAACAACATCCCTCAAATGATGGATCTAGGTCGTACAAAAGTAAGCATGATGGCACACGTTAATGAAGAAGGAACGACCGTTCCAAAATCAATCATCTGTCCAGACATCTATCTTTACCTAGATGGAACAGGCTTACTGGATGGGAGTGATCACTAATGGAACTCCGCATTAATCCCAATCTACTTACTCAATCATTTGAGTACCATGAATTCGAAGAAAAGAATACTTGGGCTAAACCTAGCTACAAAGAGCCGATTCTAATCAACAAGGTAAGAATTGACGAAACATTAGAAACAGCCCCAATATCAACAGCAACCAATGGGGTTGCACTGGGTATCAGTCGTGTGGTATGCAAAGCGATTGCCTTTACATACGCCTCAGACACAACCCCATTTATCGAATTCAAAGAACGATCAAAGATCGTCACCAAGAATGACATTTACACCATCAACAAAGTGGTCAAAGTAAATGAACCATTCGAAGATAAACTTTGGAGTGTTGAGCTTGAATTAATTTAATGCTCAAACTCTGAGCATTAAATAAAAGGAGAGCAGAAGCAATGAAAAATTTTATCTACACCCTCGTGGATTATATCAATCAGCTAGAACTGGAATATCCAGTAAAAGTCGGCATCTTTGATGATGAACCCTCACTAATGGTCAGACCAGTCACAGGCTCAGAAGTGATTCACGAATACATGAATGGCATGATAGATATCCGTCTTCCATTCGAAATCAGCATCAAAAGTAAGGACCAAGAAGTTGCATTCAATATCCTGAATGAGGTCATGAACCACATCAAAGACATCGGCAAATTCTTAAATGATGAAAGTAAAGAACACATCTTACTTAACTTAGAAATGGATCAGATTCCAGTTTTCCAAGCAAATGAAGACGGCTACTTTTACTACACATCAAAACTGACAGCTGATTTAACGGTTATTTAAAAAAATAAACAAAAATTAAGAAAGCTGGCAACCCCAGCAAAAGGAGAAAAAAACATGAGAAACAAAAACGCACAAAGACAACATTTCGTAGCACCATTCACAGGAGAAGGCACTGCACCAGCAGTAGCAAACTTCTTACCACTAGCAAAATTCATCACAGAAATCACAGATGGAAGTGACGACATGACTGATGAGTTCGCAGACTATGCAGGAGACGGAACAGTTCAAACTGACATCATCGGGATTCAAGAATCATGGGACATTTCAGGAACATTCGACGCAACAGACCCAGCCCAAGCTTTAATCGCTGGAATGAAGCGTAAAGTTGGAGCTGAACGCAAATTATGGCATTTAATCATTGATTCAAATGGAACAGAAGAAGTAGTCGGTGTTGCCACTGCACTAAGCATCGTTGCAGGAAGTGGCTCAGCTGATGAGCATGAGGAATTCTCTTGTACATTACAGTATGACCAACGTCCAGAAGTACGTGCAATTTAACTACAAGTAAAATAATGTGTTACTAGGTTGAGCTTACGACGAATACGAAATCTAGGACACAAGAAAGTACAACAATGGAATCGGGATTCACTTGAGTGTTTCCCTTTTCCTTAAATTAATATAAAAGAAAGAGGTTGAAGACAAGATGGCAATTAAACTAAATTTAAACACAACAATAATTCCAGTGGAAATTGGAGAATTCAAATTTGAGATCAACATGACTGATGAAAAAGAGAAAAGTTTCCAAGCCAAGTTAAGTGACTTTTTGAAACAAGCGGAAAAGCTAGATGAAGCTAAGACTGAAGATGAAGAAAAATTGCGCACCATGATTGCCGAACTATATGATGAGTTACTAGGAAACGGAGCTTTTAAAAAGCTTTATGCCCACACCCCGAATGCAGGTATTTTATTAGGCGTCTTTATGCAATTGGTGACAGAGTTTACGAAAGAAGCGAGGTCACGTGTACTTCCAAGTTCAGTGTTAAAAATTGTGGATAAGAAACCAAAGAAGCCAGTGATTAAATCTGGCACTAAAAAGTAGCATCATGATTTATGACGCATTAGAAACAGAAGTTGAAATCGAAGGGATCACTTATGAGATTGATATGTCGTTCGATAACATTGTTCTGCTTTTAGATATGATGAATGATCTTAGTTTAAGTGATAGCGAGAAAGTCTATTATGGGATTTATGCATTGCTTGGGGTTGATCTAGATTTGGAAATAGAGCAACAAGCCGAAGTGTTTAAAGGGTTAATTGACAACTTTATTCATTCAGGTGATAAGCAAGACGTTCCAGTGGATTTAGAGGGCAATATTATGCCAGTTGAGAAACAGAAACCGAGTTATGATTTACGACATGATGAGACTTATATTTACACTTCGTTTAAGCAAGCTTATCAGATGGATTTAAATGAAGAACGAGGAAAACTTGATTGGCGTAAGTTTAAGGTATTGCTTCGTGATTTACCGGATGATACAAAGTTAAAACAGATTATCGACATTCGGACTAGACCTTATCCAAAAGGAAAACATGCGTCAGAGGAGCGTAAGAAATTGAAGGAACTGAAACGAGCCTTTGCGTTGCCTGGAGTGGATGTGGAATAAGGCCGAAGGATCTTTGACAACTAGAATATAAATAAGCATAAACAATCATAATTTAGTTTACTCGGAGTGATGAATGCGATATAATATTATCAAATCAATATATGGAGTTGATAAATATGAGCAATATTACAAATCATGAAAGATTTACTATGATACATGAGAATGATGTAGGCTCTGGCGAGCATTCTATCATTAAGGATAATGAGACTGGAATGCTGTACTACATGGTAGAGTCAGGTCGTGGTGGTTTAGGATTAACTCCTTTATTAGATGCAGATGGCAAACCAATCATTGACAAGTAGATACTGAACAAAACTAAATAAGCAATCAAAGGTACTTATGCGAAATCATTGTAAGTACTTTTAATTATGCTCAAAAACAGATAAGGAGGAAAAATAATGAATCAAAATGAAACAATAAGAATTAATCTTGAAATTGATGATCGAGATTTGAGAAATTAAATAATAAGTACAAAAAATCAAAATTTAGTTTACTCATAGTGATGAATGCGATATAATATTATCAAATCAAATTATGGAGATGATAATATGAGCAACATTACAAATCATGAAAGGTTTACCGCAATACATATGAATAGACCACACAATGCTGAAGGAGATCATATTATTATGAAAGATAATGATACAGGAGTCTTGTATTATATGGTACACACTTATTCACGTGATAGTGTAGCACTAACCCCACTTCTGGATGCAGATGGCAAACCAATCATTGACAAGTAGATACTGAACAAAACTAAATAAGCAATCAAAGGTACTTATGCGAAATTATTGTAAGTACTTTTAATTATGCTCAAAAACAGATAAGGAGGAAAAATAATGAATCAAAATGAAACAATAAGAATCAATCTTGAAATTGATGATCGAGATTTGAGAAATTTGAATAATGTCATTTCAGATTTGCAAACAACACTTGATGACTTGAATAGAACATTAAAAGACTCAATTTCTCAAGTGCAAAATACCGTTAGAGAATTTAGTTTTTTTGAAGAAGCAATTGGAATAACCAATGGAATGTTTGATACATTAGTACGAACTTTAAGCGTCTCTACAATGACATTCAAAAATCTCGATGATAATATAAAATTTTTGACAGGGACAAAGAATGCTTTCACAACAGCTACAAATGCATCACGAGCAGCTACAGATAAAAAAACAACATCCTTATGGCTTGCATCTGCAGCCGCAACAGGACTTAAATGGACAATGAAGGCTCTGCCTTTTGTAGGAATTGCAGTCGCTATTGGATCCTTAGTTACAACCATAATGCGATGGGCAGGTTCGACAAACGACACTGCTGATGCAACTCAAAATTTAGAAAATCGCCTAGCTAACCTAAGAAATGAATTTGAAGGTAATCGTCAATCTCATGATAGTACGATCAGAAGTATTCGAGCACACAATCAAACCATGAATGATTTAATTGATACAGTTATAAGGTTATCAGGAAATACAGGTAATTCAGCAGAGAAACAAAATGAATTAATGCGCGCGGTAGACTTATTGAATTTGAGTACATCAGATTACACGCTAATCCTTGATGAAACGACATTCAGTTTAATGGGGAATAGTGACGAAGTTTTGGAAAACATGCGAAACTATCATAACTTAAATGGTGCTATGGGTGAATCAGAAGCTATTCTTGAGGAATTAATATCTCATCATAGCGAATTGAACTATGCTACTTCGATGGTTGAGGAATTAGAACAAACCTATACGGATTTATACGAAACGATGGGGAATTATCGTAATCGAATAGATGAAATAAGCACGATTATGCCAGAGTCCTCTGCTCAGTACCGAGAATTAAGAGAAGAGCAAAATAATCTTGAAGAAGCCTACAGCCAAACTGCAGTAGCTTTAAAAGAATTATCTGATGATTTGGAAGTTCAGCAAGAGGCGTTATACGAAACTCAAAA
>Ga0131853_10011623_pt1 | contig 16126 bp, 8 predicted proteins | sample TergutLab28metaG_FD_92764 | JGI IMG/M metagenome (GOLD analysis project Ga0131853, IMG submission 92764) | Labiotermes labralis P1 segment gut microbial communities from Petit-Saut dam, French Guiana - Lab288 P1 (version 2) (version 2) | ecosystem: Host-associated > Arthropoda: Insects >...
CTAGTGGTCAGAGTTTCTGGCTACAGATACAGAGGTCCCGGGTTCGATCCCCGGCGCTACCAGATTTTCTGAGTAATAGTGGGTCTGGAACGGGGTCCACTCAGCCTCGTGAGCCTCGTGAGGCCAATTGAGGAGCTACTTGAATAAAAAAAGTAGCGGCTCCAGGTCTAGAAAACAGAGATTAACGACTGTGGGGACCCGTTGCGCTGACCACGTGACACCCTCTATCCGCAAAAGTTGGCACTAACTTCGCCGACCGGCGGCGGCCGCACTGTCGATATAGTTCGCGTGCGGACTAAGGCCACGGAGTTTAGTTTTAGTTTTTAGTATGTATTTAGATGAGGATTCAGATATTAATGCAATCGAAATTAAATATCATAGAACCTGAATAACGTAACACACAAATAAATAAGCAAATCGGTAAACAAATATATGCCGGAGAAGAGTAAGTTATAGTCCTGTCTGTACTTAATTAAGCACCAGCAGTTAAACATGTATGGGGCAGTGGAGATATTCTTCTTAACATCATTGGATGGAGGTGAGTGGTTGGCTTTGCTCTTGTCCCATTTACCCCCGGGAAAAGGAGGCTGGCTGGGCCCCACATTTCATCTGGATTCTTTGGAGAATAGATACATTTTTTTCGGTCAGCCTTCATTTTAGCTACTACACTGACAAGTTACCAGAGATACGGAATTAATTATGTAGACAAGGAAACATATCAGCTCTAGAGATTGGTCTGCGTAGCGACGTTTCGGCCAACTTTACAGTTACTTAACGCATTGCAGACCAGCGAATTAGGCTTTCCGTCTTTACCCCGCTCCCAGGCTTGTAGGTCACCTTTCAGTTTAAGGTTAGTTTATTTGTGGTGGACAAATTGGTACTGGAACGAGTTTTGTTCCGAGTGCTTCGGGTTGCCCTTCAGCTGTCATTCCACAAATATTCCATATAAATTCATGTATGATGTCGGGGTTAGAAAGTAGGCACATTAGATGCCGCAGTTCCACAGACATCCCACGAGAATGAAAACGTTTGTGTATGTGTTGGAAAATGAACACGAAAGCCAGCAGCAAAAACAGCAATGCAGAATTTGAAAACATCGAGATGGTTCTTGCCCTGTCGGCATTCTGCATTCCTCGCAACAACTGTCAGCCTCACTCGTGCTTAGCGACGTTAAGGCATATTCACCGGATTGTAGGAGCTGTTTGGGGTTGCATGCCAGACCTAGTTTCTTGGGGTTTATTAGGGGTAGCGTTAGGAGTGTAATCTTCTGTGGGCACCATGGGCCCCCGCAGCGTGTTGTCTGTTTATTACTGACCTTCCCCAACCCACAACACATAGCACACACACCAAACAAGAACACTTATTCATCGTGTCGGAGCACATTCACTCGAGAACTTTCCCCCTCCGTTCACCCCCTTTCCACGGCCATAAGTGATGACACGGTTCCCTCATAAAGTGCTGCAGTCGTGGCAAACAGCGATATTTGAAAAAGGTAAAGTGGCTCGTGTAAATTAATTTTTCTATTTTCTGAAACTCGAAGTGAATATGTTATGGTGGTTAGAAAGAGTTCTTACTGTCTGAGCATTCCAACCATCCATCCAGAGAAGTACAATTTCGTGGTCTTCCTAAGTTTCTCCCGTTACAGACTCTAGGCATGAAGACCTATGTTCAATTCTTGGCAGAGGTGAAGTTTTTTATGCACCGAATCATGAAAACTGGCGTTGCTACCCGCCTGGCCTCTAACAATGGGTTCTGGGTGCTTCACCTCGAGAAACAAGATTCTCGAAGACCACTCCCTTGAATATGGACTTGATTTCGCAAATCCATGGATCTTTACCTTCACGCCGCTTTTCTTCTTTATTGTTTTGTGTTTCTATGCAGTGGTTTCATTTTTTTTGCACATGTCCTCAAATTTGATTGCCTGAGGATTGGTTTCTTCTGGGATAGGACGCTTTCTCACTGGGTAATTAGGACCTTGTCTTGTACAACCTCACTACAGTAAGGGGCTTACTTTAGACGTCAGGCTAGTCTCTCTCTGTCATGCGAGTTTCCTGTCATACATAAGAGAGGGGCTTAGGTTAGACATGAAACTAGTCTGTCTGTGTTATAACACATTTAGGTGTTGCAACAGGGAAGATCCCGTAAGTGTAATTATAATAATTATTTAATTAATTGTCATCTGTCCGTTAGATTCAACATAATCCACGTAACTGACGAGATATATTTAAATATACAAATATACAAACAAACAAACAAAAACAATCGAGAACGCACATTTATGAGATTCGCTTTATGATCTAATAATGCTCATCTTTTGACAAGGTAGTAATTTTTTTCATGTCTGATGGATCCTTCGGTGAAGATAAATGCAGCATTTTCCGCTGTGGCTAAGTAGTGACTTTCTTGGTCAATTTATCGATTATAGTATTTTGGCTATCGACTAATCTAGGAATATTATACATATGAAGTTCCTTATGGACTGTCGAGACAGACAGACAAACCCATACTCAAATAACGTCTTCAAACCTTGGAAGGAAGTTACAGAGAAGGCTCAAATGTCATTATTTCTGTGTGGATTTTGGAGCGTGTTTCACCAAACAGTAGATGCACAATTATGAGAAAGACTACCGTAGAATCCTTCTTCACCCCTCAACCCATCCATTGTAACTTCAGTCCGCAGCGTTTTGCTTTGCGAGTTACGAGAAATTTCGTGAGAACTGACACTAGGGGGTGTTCGTGTAGGGAGCGAAACTAATCGCCTGACTCAGGTAGGGTAACTTCTTGTAATGATCACTGTAGGGGGTGGTAGATATTGCGGGTGTAATAATCAGTGCTGAGCGTCATCTCTTCCACAGCAGGGTAAAACTTGAGCAATTGCACTTTCGAAGGAAGGTAGTTTGAAAGGGAACATGCCATAAATCACTGTTCATTGGTGCCCCAAATACTTTCTTTTGGTCTTCAGCAATAAAGGGCAGAGTAAATGGTGTCAACGTACCATGTCATTTTGGTACAACTGCATAGCAGACCGGGGGGCGGGGGGAGGGGGGAAGGTGTTGTGTCTTAGTTCAAAACGTCAAAATTTCTCCGAGTACTTCGGTGTTACTACGCCAGTTATCATCATACACGTGCTCTATATTCGCGTTCATTCCACAGTATGTCGTTTTTGTCTTGTCCCTGATCACGTCAGCTCTATCGCAGAAAATGTGCACATTTCTTGATAGCTCCTTTGCTCAGGGATACCACATGACAGAGATATTCTGTAGAACACTAAATTTTTGCGAGTACTTCGCTATTTTATTTCTCCTCAGTCGTCATTAAACTAATGTTCCATATTCACTACATCTACCAACAACGCTATGTACTGTAACATTACATCAGGCTCACTCAACCCGTAGCTCGCGGGCCACGTTTTACACACACCTCGGTGTTATGTTGCCTGCGGAGACTTTTGAAATAAGGAAACGTATTTCAACCCTTACTCTGACGAAGGTGATATAAACGCCGAGGTAATTTTGAAAAATCTCGAGCTGTTTGTGTATGGAAACGTATATTACGTGACGGAATTATTTTGTAAAAAAAAAAAAAAATTGCTAAAAATGGTGACACCGTAACCTATATTATCTTTTTGAAATGAAGCCAACTAGGGGCACACTACTTCCTAGTATATTTATTTCAACTTCTCTACATGTTTCGGGCAACTATGTGCCCATCATCAGGAGAACTTACTGTGTCATTGCGACACTGGTATTTTTCACTGTGTATGGGTGAAAAATACCAGTTTCGCATTGATACAATAAGTTCTCCTGATGATGGGCACATAGTTGCCCGAAACGTACTCAGAAGTTGAAATAAATATACTAGGAAGTAGTGTGCCCCTAGTTGGCTTCATTTCAAAAAGATTATGCAGGGATGCACGGAAAACAAAGCATTAAAAATAACCTAATTTATGTTTGTATTTTTTTTGTAAACTTGTAATATTGGTAGTATATATTTTATTACGTGTGATGTATAGGAAAATATACTGATAAAATTATATGTATGCATATTCAGTCTTCATTTTGTGTATTGAATTTCACGTTTCCCGCCAACAGGTCAAATTTTTTCAAAGTTGCCCGCACGAAATAAATGGCTAAACAAAACTGTAATACGCTTGTGTTCTGTTTTATCAGCTCAGAATATACTTGGAACGGACAGAATGACATCTTACAATCCTAATGAAACTTTTAGCCTACTTACGCCTGTAATTAAAAATTATTCTAATGAGATCGCCCTCTTACCTGAATGTGCCTGTGATTGTGTGTACATGTTAATTTTTGAATCAGTCGTTCGATTTCACGGAATTTGGTTTGGATGTTGTGCCATTGGCGGTCACTCAAACGTCATGCCTTTTAATTTCATACAGTATATAGTACCAACATGGCAGATCCTCGCTTTTTTTTTTGGTGTGGGAACGACAATGACTTAACCTGTTAAAGAGTGATACAATTTTGCGTCGTTGAATATCTGTGAGAATCAGGCAGATTTTTTTGTAAGAATTATTTTCGTGTGGAATAAAAAATGGAGGCAGCGTGAGACCTGTGTTTGGATTACGGGTTGATGGTGAAAATTACTGAGCTGTTGGATATTAAATTGGATCGTGATCATAGCTGCATATATCGTGTGGAGGTTTGTGTGTGAACTGGCAGTCGCACAAATTACGGTAGTTAAACATTTGCATATGTGTTTGACAAATTTTGCATAATAGATGAAATATGAACTAAGTAGTAATTTATTTAAAAATATACTAATAATAATAATAATCTTTGTCGTTGCACCGTGCATTTTGTATTTTGTATTTTATTTAAGTAGCATACCAACAAATGCACACATATAAAGGTAAAGGTAAAGCAGTCCCATTTCAGGCCTGGACAGGCCCAGGGGGTTCCAGGAATTAAGATTCCTAGATTTCATGACAACGACACAGGATGGTGGTAAGGTTGTCAGCCTTACGCACCGGCCGCCTTTACCCCAGGAAATACTCCTGGTACTCATTTCTGTTAGAGGCTGAGTCGACCCCAGGGCCATAGTGCAATCGGAAGGATTTTATGTCAATGAAAAATCCACTGACACCACCTGGGATCGAACCAGCGACCTACCGATTTGTAGCACAGCTCCTTAAGCACTGTGCTACGGCAGAATGCCGTGTTGTGTAATGTTATGTTGCGAAGAGTGCCCTGCTACGGATGTGCATTCTGTGCTTCGTTGCGCATCACCCAGCGAAGCACAGAATGCACATCCGTAGCAGGGCACTCTTCGCAACATAACATTACACAACACAGCATGCTGCCACAACACCCAACTTGTAGAACGAAATTAACCTGTGACTATTTCTAATGTGACTTTAGCAAGGAATATATAGGTCCCTGATTATGGTCTTAGGACCGAAACATGTCCGAGCATTTTTAATGTGTAAATTTTATAAATTTTAAATATGTGCAGTGGTTGGTGTAATAATTGAGAATTACACTGTATGTCTAGTTACGCACCACTGTGCATGCGAGCTTTTGAGTTAAATTGAACTTATTTCTCCAACACAAATATACGTTACCTATGTATGACAGCTACGTAACAGGCCTTGTGCCACTAGAGTTCGGGACAGTAGCAAATGAGTCTTTGTGTTTTATATATTTGAATTTTTATTGGGTCTTTGAGTCGTAGAGGATGAGACTAGGCGGCTCATTCGGTAAAGTTACTATTTGCTGGCTAAGTGACGGGGTGAGACTTTCGGACGGAGAAGAGAACATTTTCTTCTCCAATAAATCCCGGTCGGTCTGGGACCAATCCAGCATCCTGCCAAGTGAATATCAGTGGCTTCCTCCTCGGGGTTAAATCACCCGCGTTAAGCAGGTATGTCATCTACACAACTCGTGCAGTTGCGCTTTTCGGTCGTCTATGAGGTACACGACTTGGTGGCTTTGTGCGCGTGCGCAACACAGCAATGTATCTTTACTCCACACGTCAGCCTTGTGGTGTCCTATCTGTAATCACAAGGGGTTAAGGTATATAATACTACACCTGCAGGTGTTCCTTTGTATGAGTGTGAAACATGGTCTTCGTTTTGAGGGAGGTTCAAAAACGTTGCTGTGTAGAATATTTGCACCCAAGTTAAGACAAGGGAAAATATCGTATAGAAGATCATTAGCGAATACTAGATCATTTTTGGGAAATTTAATGAAGAAGGAATACGACGGGGAACTTACGTAGCAGTAATGTGCAGGAAAATGTTTATACCGAAATTACGACATGTGTGGGGGGTGGAGACCCTCTGCTTGTGCCCTTTGTGTAAGATCATTTTTGTTCGTGTGAGAAGAGTCAAGTGCAGAAGATCGTGATAAATGCGTCTCTTGGCAGCAAGGCACAAAGCCATCATGACTGCTGTAAAACTGTCCCGATCGAGACAAAACTGATGTTCTCTACTTTTGGACAATGAGTGCTTCGCTATGCTACCGAGGAGCACTCCATTAGCTGCTGGACGCCTTATTGCTGTGCGTATGCACAACACATGAATTGGTTCAGGGGTGCAAACTCATATAATGTGTGAGGGACTTAGCTGAAAGGCAAGGTGAAATATTGGAGAAAAGTCAGACAAGAAATAGACCTAATTCTAACAACAATTGTATGAAATTTCGCGCCGTTTATTCCGATATAATTTTACCCATGGATTTGGAAGAACTTCCGTTTTTATCCCCTGACGTTGGATGCAGAAATTTACTCAATAAGTTAGTATGCATATAAACTAAACTACTTGACGTCAAATATCAGAAGATAGTAACATCTTTGTAGTCGCTGCCTTCAGAAACTCAGATCTAGGAAGGAGTAAGGGCGAAATAAGAAAAGCATACTGACCTACAAATTTTGACAAGAGGTCCCCAAGGAAATGGCCACCTGTTGCTTATATGTTTATTAGTTTCAGATTTGCAATCACAAGACACTCGCTTTGGACTCAGGAAATTACTGTTTGTTGTGTCTGTAGTTATTTTCTGTTTTGCTCGTTTTCGCAAGTCAAAAGTATGGATAGTACCTTAACCTTTTGACGCCTAATATCAACTATAGTGGTCGTACCGCACCGCTAACCTCTAAAGTTGCATTTCATATATTTATTCAACAAATATAGGTACTGAATATGTTAAACATGGTATATAATCTCCGTTTTATTCTCTTCAAATTGCAGGTTGTTTCATAATTCTAAAGTATTTGGTTCCTGTATTATTCACATTTTATATACAGGGTGTGCTAAAATTAAAAAAATAATTCCGGAGCCAAAAGGTTAAAATACGACGAAGCTGCGTGTTTCCAAGTTCATAGTAATATCCATCAATTATATCCATCTTCACTGTCCTGTAACTCACGCAGTTAATCAGCCTAGATGGAAATACCGTGAAGATTGAAGCAGTAGTTTAATCGAAGACGCAAATAGCTGTGTACCAAACTACACGGCGTTATGTCTTGTAAGACTGTAACCTTGATTAATTTTAACACGTTTTAAGAGAATGAAACATTTTGCATCTCGGAAAATGTTTGAATTGAAAGTTATAGATTTCAATCATCTTTATATATATTGTAAAACAGTCTACTAGCGATCTGCCATTCTTGAGGAAGCTAATAAACCTCGATTTAATCTTCCTTTAATGTAGCCTAACGACTAAACTAGTGCACGACAGATATTAATCAGAGTGAAAGGCGGTTTAAACTTTAACAGGAGTCCATTCAGGAGTTTCGGAAGTATGTTAACACGCACTTGGACACGGTCTTTCCGCTGTTTCTTCGCTATGGTCACCCCTGAAGGATCAGGCCAACTCAGAACTTTAATGCTTTGTCACTCGCCAGCTATTGTGCGTGTTTTTGACGCTATTCGTCTCTAAACTGTCGCTGGGCAGACACACTGACTGACACATCTGAATGGTCATCATGACTTGTAAGGATGACCCATCGCAGCGGGTCATTTATTGACGTTCACGTCAAAATTCAACGTACAAAAAAATAAGAGGGAAATAAAAGTCGTATTATTGATACTTAGCGTTTCCGCTCCCCTTGGGTAAAGTGTGTTGAAGGTGGCCATTTTTATTTTGAATAAAAAAAAACTGTATCCCTCTTGTGTATTGTGGGATCTGGTCAAAGTAAAGTAAATTTCTCCCCCTCCCCCCCTGTCTTAATTTAGTGGATATATGTATCCACGCATTCTCAGATTTCGCACCAGATGGAGGTGAGTGACCAGACTCATGTCGCGTCCGTCTTACCGCTTGGGAAAGGATCCCTGGTACTCGTTGGTTACGGGGCCAGATGGACCCCAGAGCCGCTCACAATACTTCGAAGAGAAGAGAAATCTCTTTCTGTGCTGGGAATCGAACCTCGATTCTTCTGCCATCCTGTCCGTAGTCTAGTCACTATACTGACTGAGCTATCACCATTGTTGTCGCTAATGGCTGCGTATAAATCCCACTTCATAAGCAGAATCCTTCATGAAAAGTCAGTACTCGCTGAGCTAGATGCAAGATTCCCCTTCCTATGGAAACCAAAGTGTCATTAACGTCTACACAAAAGTCCACCTCTGAACCCTCTGTTGAGCACTTATTCTTTACCTTCTTTTTCCTAAGATTTTTATTTTATTTTACATATGCCGTCCACCCGTCCGCGCCTAGGTCTGCACGATGTGTCTGTGTACGGTAGAAGGTGCAAAATAGCGGTTCTGTGTAAACAATAAAGGTGTGAGAGGTAGTGGAGATCTAACACGTCTCATTCTTGACCTAGGTACTAGTTGGAGATGAGTGAGCAGCTTCATGCCTCGGCCGCTTTGCTGGATTCTAAACCCGATTCCTCAGTTACTCAACTCGTAGTTATGCCAGTGTAATCATCGCTAAGGACACGAACTAAGTTCATACTGCGGTGTATATCACTTAATTTTGAAGAGGGAATGCTGCGTGCTGTTAGAGAAGACAGTCGTGTTAGCGTTCAACGCTACTCAACCTTTTCGAGCCGCGACCCAGATTAGGCCAATGGCTTTGTCTCGCGAGCACAGGGGTCATAAATAAAGCTATATTTGAAATAAAAGACATGAAACGACATAATGGATTGGACTTTTTAATTATTTAATGGAATGAAAATATACGTATGTATCGTAAAATCAGCATGCAACTCAGTGTTACTTGATCCACTCAGAATAGCTTCGCTACCCAAGTTTGAGTCGCGACCCGTAAGTTGAGAAACCCCTATTACAGTTAAATATTTTGCGACGATGGATTTAAGTCAGCGTTTGTGCGTACTTTTTAGGTTTAGAGTCTAGACTCTCAAAATCAATTTTCGTGTTGACTCAAATTCATATTTGCAAGCGAACTCTGGCTTTTGTAACAAACACCAGACTATACCACAAGCACACACATAATGTATATTTGAATCAGTATGCTGCCTGAACAAGTACATGTGTTGCTAGGCAGCCACTGCCGATAAAGTTCAGAGCGTTCTTAGATGAGATGTCTGTTTCACGTTTGTAAGGATTTGCGTTGGGCAGGTGGCCAGAGGGACCCCGGAAAATCGATCTCATCTTCTGCCGGGAGTCGAAATCCATTTGTCCATCCTACAGCAGTCATCCTAATGAAAGAAACCTCGGGGTTTTCGGGGCAGTTTCTTTCCTCAAATTTCGAAAAGTCCTATGGGGTTGTTACTTGCATGAAGTAGTAATTTCTACTTTTTGAATGCAGACAGATGTGACATAAAATACATACTTTATCCGCGAAGTCGAGTGAAAAAAGGGGGAAAGTGGCAGACCACAAGTTGAGAACCTGGCGCGCTGATGTCTTGACGCATTTGCAATGAACAGGCAAGGAGCAAGTGTACCTTCCAGCGGATTTGCGAATGTCGTGCAAAAACAATCTAGGATTTCTTTTTGTTGTGTGTAGTGTACGTCTTCATTTACTTCTGAGTGTTGAAAATATCGCTTGAGGTAAGGTAAGGTAAGGGAGTAGAGGTTTAGCTCCACTCATTCTTAACCTCGGCACAATACGGAGGTGAGTGGTTCACTTCAAGCCCCGGCCAATTTACCTCCTGGAAAGGAACAACGGTACCTATGGAATAGGAGGCTGGGTGGGCCCCAGAGCCGGTCTGTACTTTTCGAGAAAGGAAACTGTTTTGCCCGTACTGGGATTCGAAACCCGGGACCGTCCAGCCCGTTGCCTCGTCACTCTGCCGATTACGAAACTCCGGATCTTTTGAAAAATCATGTACGTACCAAAAATTACAAATTGTGTAGAATAGATGGTTCTAGATTTGCCTTCCTCCTTCATTTTCAGGAAGTCCCATATTCAAAATTGTGTAATAACTCTGGCCTTAACTTTATTTTTGTGGGTCCCGCCATACATTTTTTTCTTACATATATGGATTTTCCGAAACATTGTGCTTCTTTTGGATTTGACCGCTGACAAGTGATTCAGAACAGCTCTTTCTCTGGAACCGATACTTTTGGAATGATATAAAAGGAAAGTGCCCTTCAGTCGGTGGTAAACATACCAGTGATGTTGCGGCATTACGCAGAGGGCCATCTGGTGGTGCACGAAATTATTTCCGATATCCCTTTTTTATGTTAAAATTTTTATTTCTTGACTAGCTGCAAACCAGTTAGCTTCTCAAGAAGGACTCTGCACCATGGAATAAATAAGTAAGTATGTTTAAATTTTAAAGACATTTATCGTATAACGAAAATTATTTAGGTCTAAATGTATTTAAACGAAGAGAAAAATATTTATGAATTATTTATAAAGATAAACTAGAAAAGTACAAACAGCATGTTATTTTAATATTTTCAGTATCCGGTGGCTAGCATGGATATTTTCTTCGTGGTACGCCTAGGAAAGAAGCTTGATAAGGAAGTGACTGTTCTAATGGCCCAGTGACAAGTGGTTCAGAACGTCTGTGTCTATTGGACTTATCCTGTTACCTGAGAAAGGGAACATTCTTCAATGCACATTCGTGCATTGAAGAATATTTGATATTTATAGGATAAACAAAAAAATGCGTACCTAAAAACATGTCGGTGATTAATAATACGTGACTGAACATGTTTATTAAACTTTCGTTTGTTGGTTAACCATGTACAAATGGGAACCTCCGCTTCCCAAAGTGTTACATTCTTTCAAGAGTACCAACAAATGATAAACTCCAGATAACAAATAGACACACTGGTAGAGTACCGCCGTTAGGACCGTTATAACTGACTCAGCAGGACTTAGTAAGTCTGCCTTGACTCTTATTAACAAATTGTGAAGTTCGGTACCTGATTGACAAACTGTGCACTACATGTACGTAATGTTAACCAAAAAAATGCATTTTTCAAATTAATGCTTTAATTCAATTCTTCTTGTCTTCTACAGAATGGGCCACGAAAAAGTAGCCCGCCTTTCGTTTTGCACGTGTCCTTGTGATATTTTCTTTGGCGTTAGTGTGTATATTGCGTAGTGTTTGAACAGTTAGTCAACAGTCGTGCTGTAACCAGTCCCCCCCCCATTCCCCCCCAACCCCCCCCCACCGCTTGTCGTCCTCTATCGCATGTTGTTGGCCTGTATTAACCTTTTGACGCCTATATCAACTATAGTGGTCGTACCGCACCGCTAACCTCTAAAGTTGCATTTTATATATTTATTAAAAAATTATAGGTACTGAATATTTTAAACATGGCGTATACTCTCCGTTTTTTTCTCCTCAAAATGCAGTTTGTTACATAATTCTAACATATTTGGTTCCTGTATTATTCACATTTTATACACAGAGTGTGCTAAAATTAAAAAAATAATTCAGGCGCCAAAAGGTTAATTTCTGTATTTACGCTATGCTACAGACCTGGGCTACTTTTTCGTGGCCCATTCTGTACATGTTTCAAACATCTTATGTTCATCATCAGGAAGACCTTATTGTACACATGCAATGGTATATGGTATGTTTTTCATGTATTTGTGCATGAAAATGTACCATATTTATTATCATAAATGTAGATAGGTCTTTAGGTAAAGTACCCGTTATTCTTGTTATATCTTAATATAACTTGAATTTTCTCGACATATTTTCGAAAAATTCTCAAATACCCATGAAAAACCTCAGTGGGAGTTGAACTGTTCCACGCGAAGGGGCGGAGATGCAGACGGACAGACATGACGACACTAATAATTGCTTTTCACAATTTTGCGAACGCGCTTAGTTACTAATCAGTCAGTACCGTCTAGGAAAAAAGTTGCTGTTTGTTCTTAGACCAATGGAAAAAACACATAAATACACTCTGTGGGCAGAACGTAGAGTTGCTTAATGATAAATCTGGGCTTTAAAAGTTTAACGTAATGACATACATGGAAAAGTATATGGCATATGAAAGCTAAGTGTAATGTAGTGGTGTGTAATGCTGTTAACAATAATGAAGTTTGTCACTCCACGTGAACATAATGCACTCTTATCCACCTGCAAGGTTGTTATGTCTTACCTGAAGTCTCGCATCTAGACAGGAGTTGGCGAACAGAATCTGGTTTCCAATATCTAAGTGATTCTAGGCAAAACTTCTCCCTCTAAAGTTAACCGATCCTTTCTCTTTTGGGAGATGAGGATTCTTGATACGACGCCACTATATAAAATCCCACACAAGTTATGTTCTACGGTTTGCAATCCCCGCGCCAAATCCTCGTCCTCGCCGGAGCTTCGCGATACGAAAGTGTCCACTGACACTCTTACCGGGACAGCTGCACCTGCCACATGTGCGGGTGGGTTACGGGATCGGAACCTGTTAACTGCGGCACGAAACCGTAGGCACATTTAAAATACTTTCATAGAGCAAAATCCTTTCTAGTAAGCTAAGATTCACCAAGCTGGTCAAGAATTTCTTCGCCTTTAATAGAATGTTAGTCCGTGTTTACACCTGCCTGGAGTTTGACCTTATCCTGAAACAGAAAAACTCATTCTACAATGCCACATACTATATATTTAAGACCCCCATTTTAATATTATACTTTTATCCGCGCACTAATCTCTCCAATGGTCTCCTCGCTTCAGCTTTGCACCGAGTTTATGTATGCGTTTTCTCATCTCTTCCATGCGTGCCACAGCCCGCCGGTCTTATCCTTATTTATTTGATCACCTAAATTGTGTTTCGCGAAAAAGAGGTTTGCAGCACTCCAATAATAATAGCACCGTACGTAATAATCTCGTTACGTGTGAGTGATTGAGTGATTGACTGATTCATGCCCCAGTTACCGTGGTTTCCGATTTCAGTATTTGCTATAGAAACTGGTCTGTGCGTGGCATCACACCCTCCGTTACGGCACGGCTTGGTGTGTGCGTCGCATCAGAGAATGGTTTCTGTGCTGTCTTTGTTTTGGTGGAGCAGCGCGTGAACTTCACGGCGTCCTTTCTTGTGATGGCCACGTGGATGATGATGACAATAATAGTATTAATAACATTCTGATATAATAATAATAATAATAGATCTTACTGTAATTGTGTTATCGCCACTTCAGAACTTCGTCAGGGTTTCGCAGGAAATTCTCTTTTTATTACCACTCATAAATTTACTACCCACCTGATGATTTATGGTGCATCTTCTACTGTGGCTTAAATGCCGGTAAATCTTATAACTAGCTGCTCTTCTCCAATTGAAGACAAGAATGATGTTACCCCTGAGCTGTCCTGTACTTTAAGGATGTGGATTGTTAAGATATGAGTGTTTCGATATTGAGGGCTAATAGTAGGCTAACTGGGCACAGATAGTAGGATAAGAGAAAGGAGAAGTAATCGCGGGGTGGAGAAAGTTATTTAAGATCATCTCTTTAGGTTTATATTTTACGTCATTATTAAAGTAATTAAATAATGGAAAATGACGTGGTCTGGAAATGTTGCAGGGACGGGGCGACGATGAATGTGGACGAAAAGCCGGAAGGTTAGAGAGCGTATGGTAGACCTTAACTTGGAAGTAAGATAAACCATATGTGTATGTGTGAACTGGATTCATCTGGCTCTGAGTAGAATCAGTGAAGTTCGATTATGAATATTATAATTAATTTTTTTGGTTACGTAAAGACAGGGATTTTTGGGGGTTGCTGAAATACTATCAGTGTCTCAAGAAAGTCTACTCCATGGAATCTTATTTATAATTTTCGAAAAATGGTACATACCCACCCCCTTGCAGTTTTCAGGCATCCCCTCTCGTCCTTATGTTTGATGAGGTTTTGTGATGGCATCCATGTTTATTCTTTATATAAAAAGAGAACTCTCTCCCTCGAGCCCATAGTTGCTTATCATTGATTGACCTTCTTTTTATGAGTCCGACCATACTATTGTAATTTTAGTTGGCAAATCGTATGAGAATGCACCAAAAGATAAGCACTCGTGTAAGGGAGGCTGATACATTTAGGGTTTTACATAAAAAAATACCTTGAAAGTTTTTTTAATGAGGTGCTGGAGAAGGATGGAGACGATCAGTTGGACCGATCTGTGAAAAATGAAGACGTATTGCCAAAAGTCAATGAGTGAAGCGTTTTATATACTATAAAAATAAGGCAGGTCAACAGAATTGGTCACAGCTTGCATAAAAAATGTTTTCTAAAATACTTTGTTGAAGGAAAGATGGGAACAAGGATTGAGGTGACGAGAAGACGAGAAAGAATACATCAGCAGCTACTGGATGACCTGAAGGAAACAAGAGGATGCTGGAAATTGAGAGAGCAGGTACTGTGTGGAGAAATCTCTTTGGGAAAGGCTATGAACCTGTCGCAATACAGATTATGTGATGATGACATATGAAGAGCTTACCCCTACTTGTCTGCTCTTATTCATTTTAAGGGGCCAGAAAGTGGCAAAAACGAACAGCACTGGGAAGATCTCTTGATTGGTATTATTTCATCATTGTCGAAGGAAGTTCATAACATGTTTTAGATAGCAGCAACACCTACAAGTGGAAAGTGTTGTTCTATTAAGTTGATCAGTTCAATGCTCATACAGCTGTCTTTTCAGTTATTTTCAGTTTATTGGGATTATGAATTTTTGGCAGTGTTTTGGTGGGTAAAGATTGTTGCAGGAGCCAGTCTTTTATTTCTCAGTAGATTGTATTTCTGTTAATATACCAACGGGCTGTTGGCTAGACGGTTTATAGAACTGGTACTGAATAAGGTCCGGGTACGCCAGGTCTTGTCTGCGCTGTATAGCCCCCACATTACCGACGTCACTGCTGGTGTTTGGATCCCTCCACGTATGAGATTCAGTGTGTCGTTTGTGCGGGGAACGGCAATCGAACCCGGGATGAGATGCAGAAGACCGCGCGGTGTAGAGATAGGAATCAAGTCATCCGGGAGAAAGATAGATTCCATTTCCAACCAGCTCCTTTTTCCTAACCAAAGAAGAAGGTTGGGTGATAGAGAGAATAGTGAAGAACGGAATTGGGGTGGGGGGTGGGGAGGGAATGCAAGTCAATCTTTATCCTCATCTAACAGACCCAAACACTCATGGTACTGCACCTCCCTCAGCAGCAGGGGTGGACAATAAAGTGGAACATTGTCATGGTCGTGTGATTCATCTCAGGAGAGGAAGTCACCTTTCCATTAGAATTGCACATTGGTTCAGGTCGGCGAGGCGTTTCGAGTTATGCAGCCTGTCTAACATGAAGGATAGTTGAAACTGTCGCTGTTCTTTAAACTTTTGACGCCTAATGTCAACTATAGTGATCGTACCGCACCGCTAACCTCTAAAGTTGCATTTTATATATTTATTCAACAAATATAGGTAATGAATATTTTAAACATGGTATATACTTTCCGTTCTTTTCTCTTCAAAATGCAGATTGTTTCATAATTCTAACATATTTGGTTCCTGTATTATTCACATTTTATATACAGAGTGTGTTAAAATTAAAAAAATAATCCCGGATCCAAAAGGTTAATGAAGGCATATGACGGAGTGGGCATAATAGATTTTCACGAATTCTTATTCTGAGCGCTAGATTGCGGGGGGGGGGGGGGGGGTTGTGTGCCGCCCCCGGCCGCCCGCCAAGGGGGGGGTGGGTTTGGCTTCCTGGCGCTCGCGGGGATGGGGGGTCGCAACCCCACGGGGGGGGGGGGTGGCTGCTCTC
>Ga0131853_10011624_pt1 | contig 16124 bp, 18 predicted proteins | sample TergutLab28metaG_FD_92764 | JGI IMG/M metagenome (GOLD analysis project Ga0131853, IMG submission 92764) | Labiotermes labralis P1 segment gut microbial communities from Petit-Saut dam, French Guiana - Lab288 P1 (version 2) (version 2) | ecosystem: Host-associated > Arthropoda: Insects >...
CAACCCGCACCCGAAACCGAAGACGCAGTATTATGAAAACAAGAAATAATAAAGATTAAGGTTCGGGCGGCGTAATCGCCGCCCCTACGGATACATAAAGAGGTGAAGCATGTTCGGACAAGATGATTATCTCATGCGCATGATTGAAAACATGGCGCGCGCATTGGGTCAGCTGGTGTTTAACAAACCAATGGACACCGTGCAACTATTTGACAAACATGGCAACGTGACTGAAGAAGGATTAATGCTGCAACGGCTGAAAGATATGCTGGCGTGCGGGCAGGTGAACGAAGCAGAAAACTTGCTGTTTTCGTGGCTGGAGGAATCGCAGGAGATTGAATTGCTGCCGGTGGCCATTGAGTTTTATCGCACATTGGCGGGCATGGATGAAGCAGCGCTGGCGGCGTGTGATTATACCCGCGAGGAAATTGCTGAAGGACTGGCGGCGGTGCAGGGGATGTTTGAGGGAGCCGGAGATTAAGGCTGGCACGACACCCCGAGCGGCGTAATTGCTGCCCCTACAGGCGGATAAAGGAGAAAATGATGCGACGAAACAATTGGACGAAATATGCAAATGTGCTGTTGGCAGTGATTTGCATTGCACTGGTGGCTTTAATGGCCAATGCACAAACGATGGCGAATGATTTTTTGCTGGTGGTGGAAGGGATTCCGATTTCACGGCAGATGTATAGCTACTTTGTGGCACAGGCCCTTGCCGAAGTGGATCGCGATGACAATGGTGTGCCACTGAACATGACAGAACTGCGCGAACTTGCGATGGCGCAAGCAATTGCTTTTGTGGCGCTCAACAGCGAGTTGCACAACCAGGGGGCAACCCTTGAACCTGCACTGCGTGCCGATGTGGCACAACGCACAGCATTTTTGTGGCGGGTGTTTGGGGATTATTACACCAGGCTGGGCATTGACAAAGAAACCGTGGCGCTGGTGCAAGAAAGTGTTGCCGCACAAGACCGCTTGTTCCGTGCGCTATATGATACCGATGGGTTGCGCGAAGTGCCGGAAGAAAGCCTGCAATCGTTTTTCTATGGCAACTTTGCGGCGTTTGATGGATTGCGGCTACCGTTCCGCGTGATTGAAGAAGATGGCAGCGAACGTGCCATGACCCAAACAGAACGCGGCATTCTGGTGGACACGATGCGCGCCATGGCGGTGGAAGCCAACCGCGAAGATGGCCCGCCGCTATTCATGCTGGCGCAGGAAGAACTGTTTGCAGCCACGCTTAACCATGCGATGCCCTCGGCCATGATGCTGCGGCGCGAGTTAGACTTGAGTGGTGAAGAATTTGAGCGCGTACGCACACTTGATCCGCAACGCGTGACCGTGCTGGAGCTGGAACATGAAGTGATTGTGGCACGCGGCATAGATATGCGCGAAAGCAAAGAAGAGTTTTACTACGTGCACCGTGCCTATTGTCTGCGCACGATGATGCTGCCCGCCTTTGAAGCCGACCTGCAACTGCTGTTTGCGCAGTTCCGTGCAGACGAAAATGTGGCGGCGGTAGAAAGCTTGCTGAATGGCTGGAACTTTGGCTGGGGCTTTCGGCCTCAGGCAGTAAATGGATAAGGAGATAACTATGAACAAAAAGATTGCAATGAGTTTGGTTGTGCTGCTGATGATAAGCATGGCTGCTTTTTTGGTGGGCTGCAATCGCGCTGAAGAACAACAACGCATACCCACAGAGGATATGCTGCGCTTTGCACAGGAGTATGAAGCACTAAACAGACAGCAAAATGCCGCCGGGACACGCACAATGAAGACAATTGATATTCCCGAGTATAATTTGATGCGCTATGTGACACCGGAAGAGATACTCGACATTGCAGACAATGGCACCGGGTTGATTTTCTTTAGCTTTCCGCAGTGCCCGTGGTGCAGGCAAATGACACCGCTGCTGATTGATGTGGCGCTTGAAATGGGTCTTGACGTGATTCACCACATTGACATGACGACCATTCGCACCACATGGGAACTGCAAGACGGCGTGCCGGTGATGATTGACCCCGGGCATGATCGCTACCAAGACTTGCTGGTTGCGTTTGAGCGCGTGATTGAACCGCTTGCGTTGAATCCGTTCCATTTGGTGGATGAAGAGGGCAATCGCATCAGCACGGAAGAATTGCGGATTTATGTGCCGACTGTGGTGGCGATTCGCGATGGGCGCATTGTGGATTCGCATGTGTATACGGTGGAGCGCTCAGCGCCGGGCAACGAGGGCAATTACCAATGGGAGCCGCTGAACGATGACGAAGAAGCCGAATTGCGGGCGATTTATCGCCGGGTGATTGGGCAGTTAACAGCCGTTGAGGATTGCGGGAATAATTTGGGGTGCTGATTTGGAATAATGGAGAGGCCGGACGAGCGCAACTCGCCCCTGCGAGTTTGATGTGTTGTCGCGGGCGAAAGTGCCTGAGAAAATCCGCAAATCGCTCCGCGAGCCTTCCTCAGTCCGCGCGACGCGGCCAGCTCCTTCCCAAGGAAGGAGACAAGGATTAAGGCTGGAACAACAGTGTAATTTATGTCAGCATATAAGGGGCGGCGGGCGCGCGCCGCCCGGAAGTTTCAGGATCAACGGCGGGGCAATGCCGCGCCTTACGAGCGTTTCGCCAATGGCGATGAGGAGAAAATGATTAACCTGGAAAATTATCTGTATGACAAAGTTAAGCCCATCATCGCGCAGTGGGATGAGCCAGGCATTTATGCGATTTCGTTTTTTGTGTATAGCAATGAATGTTTCACTCATCAAGGCATTGCAAACGTGAGTGAGTTTAGCATTAGCTATAACACCGAGGCATTTTGCATCCGCTTTGCGCACGATAAACGGTATGACCCGCAGGAAGAACGTTGGAATTACGCTTGTTGGTCACATGATGAAGTGCCTATTATCAAGGCCGAAGAAGATGACGAAGGCATGGCAACCCTGTTTGCGTGGTATGGCGAAAACGGCATTGAACATATCGGCGTTGAACCTGATGGTGATACGCAAGAATACAAAGGGCCGGTTGGGTTTTACGAACTGATGATGGCTGCCGCGAACGCGGCGCGCCGTTTGCAAGAAGAAGGCTTTATCGCCGGCAAATTTGGGGCAATTCCGATTATTGTGCATGACTTGGAATACGGCGACTATGTGATTCAAGCCACTGCACACGCCAACCCAACCGGGCAAGCAAAAGAGTACCTGACGTGGATGGATGACATGAAAGCCCAAGCACAGCAATGGATGTTGCTGACACCGGAACAATTTGAAGAAAATTTGCGTAAATTCTTAGGAGAATGATCATGAAACAACCAAAAGGTATTAAAAAAATTGTGCTGATGTACTCCGGTGGGCTGGATACTTCGGTGATGCTGAGGTGGCTGAAAGAAAGCTATCCCGGTTGCGAGGTGATTGCGGTGGCCGGCGATGTGGGCCAGGGCATGGAACTGGAAGGCCTTGAGGAAAAAGCCCTTGCTACCGGTGCCAGCAAACTCTATGTGCTGGACCTGCGCGAGGAGTTTGTGCATGATTTCATTTGGCCAACGCTGAAAGCCGGCGCGCGCTATGAGCGGGAGTATCTGCTGGGCACGGCCTTTGCACGGCCTGTGATTGCCAAGGGCGTAGCCGACATTGCTCGCAAAGAGGGTGCAGATGCCATCTGCCATGGCTGCACCGGCAAAGGCAACGACCAAGTGCGCTTTGAATTGACGTTCAAACATTTTTGCCCGGGCATGCATATCATAGCGCCGTGGCGCAGCTGGGAGATTAAAAGCCGTGAAGATGCCATTCGTTATGCAGAAAAGCATAATATTCCGCTGAAGATTAACCGCGACACGAATTATAGCAAAGACAAGAATATTTGGCATCTTTCGCACGAGGGTCTAGATTTGGAAGATCCGGCCAACGAGGCACCGCTGGGCAAGCCCGGATTTTTGGAAATGAGCGTGCGACCCGAAGATGCGCCCGACAAGGCGACCTATGTGACGATTGAGTTTGAACAAGGGATTCCTGTGGCGCTGGATGGTGAGAAGCTGGATGGCGTGACATTGCTCGAAAAGCTGAACGAAATCGGCGGGGCAAACGGCGTGGGCATTGATGACCTAGTGGAGAATCGTCTTGTGGGCATGAAAAGCCGTGGGGTATATGAAAATCCCGCGGGAAGAATTTTGTATAAAGCACATGATGTGCTGGAGAGTATTACGCTTGACCGTGACACCCAGCACTATAAGGAACTGGTGAGCGCGCGCTATGGCGAGCTGGTGTATTTCGGCCAGTGGTACACGCCACTGCGCGAGGCACTTGACGCATTTGTGGATGTGACGCAAAAGTATGTGAGCGGCACGGTAAAGCTCAAGCTGTATAAAGGCAATGTGACCAGCGCGGGTGTGACATCGCCGCACTCACTGTGGAGCGAAGCCTTTGCGACGTTTGATGAAGATGATGTGTATGACCAGGGCGACAGCGCGGGGTTTATTAATCTGTTTGGCTTGAGCGTGAAGTTGCAGGGGATGTTGCGGGAGCATAATGGGGAGTAAACCCTGATGAAAGGCGCGGGCGGATTTGCACCCGTCCCCTAAGACAAGGAGAATCATATGTCAACGACTTTGCAAGTGATTTTAACAATTTTGTTACTGCCCATATCAATCCCTGCTCTGATTTTGTTGGGGCCGATTGCTATTATAGTGTTCATCATTGGGGGGCTAACAACAGGATGGTAAACGAGGAAGAAAAACGCCGATTGCAGTGACGTTAAATGAGCTTGTGCTTCGCACCCCTCCCTCACCCGACCCGGGGTCGGGAGCTCCCTCTACAAGAGGGAGCCGGGGGCTTTAGGATATGGCGCTAGTGTTTATTTGAGGTTCGGGCGGCGTAATCGCCGCCCCTACAAGTTGTGAGCAGCATGGCATTTGCGCCATGTTCGTGCTACGCAGACTATCATGGCGAGTTCTTCGTTGGTGCAGGTGTCGAGCCATTCGTTCAGAGCTTCAGTGGTGCATTGTGCCATCATTTCTTCCAGTTCTTCTTTTTTAAGATTGAGCAGCATGATATTCTCCTTCATAATGCAATATTCACAGCTGCGCGGCTGTCTTATGTTAATTATATCACAGCCGTAGAGCTGTGTCAAGTGTTTTTTATTTTTTGAGGTGCAAAATATGATTTCACAACAATTGAGAGAACAACGCAAGCAGCGCGGTCTAACACAACGCGCGGTAGCAGAATGCCTTGGTATGGTAGAGCAACAATACCAAGCATATGAACTTGGTCGCAAGAAACCCACAATTGATAACTTGATTATTCTTGCCGATTATTTTGATGTGTCAATTGATTATTTGGTTGGGCGCACGGATAACCCAACGGTGACGCGTTAAGCTTTGATTATTTGAGCGGAGGAAGAAATATGCCTAAAGAAAAATTGGCGCCGAATATCGAAGAGGAATTGCATGAAAAATTAGGCGGTGATGCATTGAGCATTGCATTGGATTTCATCGCCTTCATGAAGGCGAACGAAATGCTGCCTGATTCAGCCGATGATAATTGGTTTAAGTATCAGGGCGAAAATATTTGCGTGATTGTTACAGGACATTGTGAGCCTAAAAATATGCGTAACAATGGCGATAACTGGTCTGTTTTTTGGGCGAACTGCGAGATCTGCTGGGGTGAAGATGATGTGGCGAATCAAGAGCTGGAAGACTTTGCTCATGTGCGAATAAACCCCTGCGGGAAATGCCCTTGCGAACATAGCCCGGGAATCCGCAAGCGAATTTTTGGACAAGTACATGAGAACTCCTGTTACTCAACGTTTTGTTTTGACAACCCCGATGTTAAGGATTTGGAGCATATTAAAACATTCGCGAACATGAGAAAGCGGGACATTGCTTCCCGGCAGATTGCTAGGGCTTGAATGCATGCCGACAACAAAAAAATATGCAAGAAAAGACTTGACAAGCATGCGCAAGTGTGCTATACTACAAGTTAGCTGTTCTGTAGCAAAGGAGGTGCCACCATGGCAAAATGTGATTATTGCGGCAAAGGCGTGACTTTCGGCATTAAAGTGTCGCACTCCCACCGCCGCTCCAACCGCACGTGGAAGCCCAACGTGAAACGCGTGAAGGCTATCGTAAACGGTTCGCCAAAACGTGTGCATGCATGCACGCGCTGCCTGCGCAGCGGTAATGTTACCCGCGCGGTGTAATCAGCATGAAAAGCAAAGAGGCAGGGTGCAAACCCTGCCTTTTGGCGTGCACACCTGCGATACGGCTGTGTCATTGTAAAACACTGGACAGCATAATCGTCGCCAGTTTGTAATTTTTCTGCGTGATATCTTGACAATTAGCCAGCAGATATGGTATACTATACCTTTCAACACGCGCGTGTAGCTCAGGTGGATAGAGCAACTGCCTTCTAAGCAGTGGGTCCGGGGTTCGAGTCCCTGCACGCGTGCCATCTGCGATGGGCACCTTTGCGTGCTCAAGGTCATGAAAACATGGCAAGAGGTGAGATTATGGCTTTTGAAAAGGGAACTGCTAAGTTAGCACGCGCTAAAGCAATGGAGTGGGTAAATAATCAAATGCCCAAATATTCAAACTATTTATCTTGTGGGCTTCCGGAATATGACGACCGCTTGGATTCGTGGCGCGTTCCGTTAATCTTCGCTGGGGCGAACAGCGAATTGTTGGGGGAAGTTAAATTTAGCAAAGATTTGAGCCGCACAATAGAAACAACTAAGACATCTATTATTCTCAATAGAATAGAGAAGCTCAGGCATTTAATGCCTGAAGAAAAGCCGAAATCATCAAGCAAAAATTCGTTTACTCCGACACCTGTGCCCAACAAAGTGATATGGGGCGACAGCATAAAAGTGTTGGAAGATTTCCCCAGAGATTCCGCGCAATTGGTTTTCACATCTCCGCCATATTACAACGCAAAACCGGAGTATTCTGAATATGTAGATTATCAAGAATATCTTGATTTTTTAAGGAAAGTATTTGTACGATGTCATCAAGTTCTGTCTGAGGGGCGTTTTTGTGTAATTAATATTTCACCTGTACTGATAAAAAGAGTATCAAGAAATGCTTCAAGCAAGAGGGTGGCCATACCATTTGACATCCATAAAATTATGGAAAGCATAGGTTTTGATTTTATTGATGATATTATATGGGTTAAGCCTGAAGGCGCAGGTTGGAATTTGGGCCGAGGACGTAGGTTCAAAGCAGATAGACAGCCTTTGCAGTATAAACCAGTTCCTGTTACCGAATATGTGTTAGTTTATCGCAAACGCACAGATAAATTAATTGATTGGAATATCAGAAGTCATGACCCCGCTTTGGTTGAAGAATCTAAAGTGCTTGGGGAATATGACGTCACCAATATTTGGCGCATTCACCCAAGCACAAACAAAAAGCACCCAGCGTCTTTTCCAGACGAACTGGCAAGACGTGTAATTAGATATTACTCATTTATTGACGATTTAGTATTAGACCCGTTTGCGGGCTCCGGCACAGTTGGAAAAGTAGCATTAGAAATGAATAGAAGATTTTTGCTGATTGACAGAGAATATGAATATTTTCAACTGATGAAGGATATGATTTCTCAAATTGCGCCCGACAACATTAGAATAGATTACGACATATATGAAGATGAAATGGAGTGAATGATGGATTATTTAATTCCAACATATCGAGAGTGGATTGACAATCACATTTTATTAGATGTTTTTTCAGCAAATTCTCTAAAAACACTCACAGAGCACATGTTGTTGGGGCGGAATTATAGAATCATTACGGAAACCAATACAAAAACCAAACTTATGCTTACGTATTTATGGTTAATGGATGTGGTGAAAAATGCGCAAGAGGCTTTTGGAGAATCTTGGCAAGAATTGCTTTTGAATGACTTGCAAAACGCACCAAGAAAGACCGATGAACAGAAAAATTTAATGCTTTGGCTAATCGGATTAACCAAAAAAACATCTGAGAACTTGGACGTGAGAAGCCCAGAGTTTCCTGAATTTATGCAAACTGTTTTGCTGCATATAAATGACTTTTTTGATGCCATCGATAGGCGTGCAGATGTAGATACTGCTTGGTTATTGATGATGGCAGGGTCTGCAACGCTAAACATACGAGGCTCTGAGAAATCCAAAATAGGAAAGCAACTAGAAAAAGCATTCATTCGAAGCTGTTTAACGATATTAGGTCTTGAAGAAAATCGGCATTTTTGGCTGAATATCCAACGTGATAACGAAGTTGAACGAGAAACCGATGTTGAAATTGCCACCCCGCGTGGACGAGTGAGAATGGAAGTTGGGTTAATCGGTCCTGGCAATCAAGAGGTGATAGAGGACAAAATTGGACGAGTGGGCCGAAATGGCGTTGTGCTTTTTGATAAGGTCGGCGACAATACTCGAATATACGACACTGCAGTGAATCATAATGTTAAATTAATTCAGATTAGAAACAACCAGCCACTGCTGGAGCTGTATAGGCACCTGAACCCATTGGTTGCAACCGAATTAACTCCTCCACCTAAAATAGCACGGGATATCCACACAATTGTGCATACTTTGCCTGATGACATCTTTCGTATTAGAGGCTAAAATATAATCTCTGATTTTGTTTATGCACTGGTGCGGCAGTAAAATTATGTTTTTTAGGGGCGGCGTAATTGCCGCCCCTACATATTTCGAGGAGGTATTTTTAATGAACCCTGTACGTATTATCCCCTGTTTGGATGTGAAAGATGGCCGCGTGGTGAAAGGTGTTGAGTTCGTTAACCTGCGCGATGCCGGCGATATCATTGAGTGTGCGCGAGCTTATCAAGCCGCAGGCGCTGATGAACTTGCGCTGTTGGACATTGCTGCGACCGTTGAGGGACGTAAGACCTTTATCGACACGGTGCGCCGCGTGGTGCAGGCGATTGATATTCCCTTGGCTGTGGGTGGCGGCATTGGCTCGATTGAAGATTTTGCCGCATTGGTTGACGCAGGCGTGAGCAAAGTGAGCATGAACAGCGCGGCGATTGCCAACCCGCAGTTGGTGAGCGATGCAGCCGCACGCTTTGGCAGTGAGAAAGTCATCGTGGCGATTGATGTGGCCGTAAAAGAAGACGGTGATGGCTGGGAAGTGGTTACCCATGGCGGGACAAAACGCACCGGCGTGGATGCCATTGCTTGGGCGAAAGACTGTGCCGCACGCGGCGCAGGGGAAATTCTGCTGACGAGCATGGACCGTGATGGCCGCAAAAATGGCTATGATATTCCTGTGACCCGTGCAATTGCGGATGCAGCGGAGATTCCGGTTATCGCCAGTGGCGGGGCGGGCACCCTTGAGCATTTCTATGAAGGTGTGGCTGAGGGCGGTGCTGCGGCAGTGCTGGCGGCAAGCTTGTTCCATTTTGGCGAATTGACCGTTGGGCAGGTGAAGGATTATCTGCGCGATAAAGGCCTGGTTGTGGCTTGACATTTGCGCCAAAATAGTGTATAATAGTTTTGGTTAAACCATAATCATACAAAAAATTTGGAGGGACTTTACATGAAACGAATTCTTGCGATTTTTCTGGCCGTGCTGGCTTTGGTGAGCGTGTTTGCGATTGGTGCAAACGCAGCGCAACCCGAACTGGGCGTGGTGATCGATGGCAATGCGACACTGGCGCGCGTGCCCGGTTGCATCATGCGCCGCGCAGATCGCTACGATGCCATTGCGGCTGATGCCGGCCCCGATGTGCAGGACGAAATTTTCTTGATCATCAACCCGATTGAAACCACCACCATCACCTCGCAGCTGCAGCTCAACCGCTATTTAAACGCGCAAAACAATGCAGTGGCACAAGTGCTGCGCGCAAATGGTTATCTTGGCGGGCTGGCAGGGCTGTGGAGCTGGTTCCTGGGCAACCTGTGGTGGCTGTGGGCACCGGCGCTGATCGCTATCCCTGTGATTTCGATGTTTGGCGCGTACTTGGCTGTTCGTTAACTGTGACTGAATGAATAAACATCACCCCGTTGCCGTGATGGCAGCGGGGTGGTTTTTGTTTGTTATTTGGGTTTAGGGATGCCAATACCAATATGGGCCGATGCGGACAATAACCGTGAGCACACGGAAAATGTTCGCTTGTTCGATTACTTCAATTTCGGCAAATTGCACTTCGTCAACCTGTGTGGGGGCATCTGCCTTGCCAATATCTTCAAAGTATTCATTAAGGCGCTCTTGTATATCTTGCGCTTGTTGCTGCAGGTAGGGGGTTGAAACGATGCGCACAAATTCAATGCTGCGCACATGCTGTTGCGCGGCGAGAGCTTCTGCATGCATTTGAATGGATTCGTGCGGCACCAACAGGCTTGTAATTATCGCAGCAACGTCAACTTCTTCCACTTGCGGCGCTTCTTCACCATCTTCAGGCTCTTCAACTTCCACGGCGCGAGCATTGTTAATGCGCGCAAAGAGTTCTTGCGGCGTGGTTGCGCCTTGACTATCGGAGCGCAGTGCAAAAAATGCTGCCAGACCGCCTATCACAACCGCCAACACCACCGCAATGGCGATGAGAATTTTTTTCTTGGTGGACATCGGTTGCTTATTCAGCAGTTTTTGCCCTTTTGGGGTTTGCTTGGCATAGCTTGCGTGCCAAACATTGCCCTGCGTGGCTTTCTCCACCTCAACGGAAACATCGGCGACATCGTTGCCTTGCAGGTCGATAAAGATGTACTCGCCAAATTGTTTATGTAGGGGCTTTATCGGCTGATAATCATGCTTGATTTCGCGCAGCACTTGCCCATCTTCGCCGGTGCAAACAATCGAAATCACCGCACTGGTGAGTGCTTTTTCCGCAAATACATCCAGCCGCAGCACGCGGTTGCCGTTGTTTTCTTCATCGCTTAACAGCATGCTTTTTTCATGAAAAATAACGAGCGGACATTTGGGCCAATGGATACCAGAGATAGGCTTTAGCTCGGTGTAGCGTTCGGTCATGATATTTCCCTCCTGTGTGGTCTTACAACTATTTTACACTGTGTGGGTGGAAAAGTCAAGTGTTTTTTGCGGGCGTAGCTTTTCTTGAAAGAAAAGCTACCAAAAGAACGTTAGATTGTTGAAAACACACCCACTACATTTTTGTAGCGGGTGTGGAGGGTTTATGCTGTTTGGACAGAAAGCAACAAAGTGGGGTGATTAGCCGTGAACCACTTTTTCGCCGCCGGCAGCTTCAATTGCTGCTTGGGCTGCGGCCAGACGCGCAATCGGCACGCGGAAAGGCGAGCAGCTGACGTAATCCAAACCAAGGTTGTGGCAGAACTTCACGCTGCTGGGATCACCGCCGTGTTCGCCGCAGATACCGAGCTTCAGGCCCGGACGACCGGCACGGCCTTTTTCGCAGGCCATTTGCACCAGTTGGCCAACACCGCTTTGGTCAAGGCGCTCAAACGGGTCGTTTTCGAAAATTTTGGTGTCATAGTAAGCTTCGAGGAACGCACCGGCGTCGTCACGACTAAAGCCATAGGTCATTTGGGTGAGGTCGTTGGTGCCGAAGCTGAAGAACTCGGCTTCACTGGCGATTTGGTCAGCCAACAGGGCAGCACGCGGGATTTCAATCATGGTGCCGACCATGTATTTGAGGTCTTGGCCGCTGGCTGCGATGAGCGCATCAGCAGTTTTCACCACCACGTCTTTGACGAATTGCAGCTCTTTGAGTTCGCCAACGAGCGGAATCATGATTTCAGGCACGACATCGAATTTGCCTTGGGCTTTCACAGTCAATGCTGCGTTGATGACAGCCGTGGTTTGCATTTCGGCAATTTCGGGATAGCTGACGGCCAAGCGGCAGCCACGGTGACCCATCATGGGATTGAATTCGTGCAGCGAAGCGATTTTGGCTTTCAGGTCTTCCACAGTGATGCCCAACTCGCCTGCGATTTCCACGATGTCTTTTTCTTCGGTGGGCAGGAACTCATGCAGGGGGGGATCGAGGAAGCGGATGGTCATGGGCATGCCTTCAAGCACTTCGTACATTTCGGTGAAGTCTTGTTGTTGGTAAGGCAGCAATTCAGCAAGAGCGGCTTTGCGGGCTTGCAGGTCTTTGGCAACAATCATTTTGCGCACAGACTTAATGCGGTCGCCGCCAAAGAACATGTGCTCGGTGCGGCACAGGCCAATGCCTTCTGCGCCGAAGTCAATTGCGTTGCGGGTATCTTCGGGGCTATCGGCGTTGGTGCGCACTTTCATGGTGCGGGCAGCGTCGGCCCATTTCATGAAACGATCGAAGTCGCCGGTGATTTCAGCTTTCACGGTGGGCAGCGCTTGGCCGTAGATGAGGCCAGTGGAGCCATCGAGCGAAATGAAGTCGCCTTCATTGAACACATTGCCGTTGAGTTCAAAGGTTTTGCCTTTGATGACAACATCTTCGCAACCGGCCACACAGCAGGTGCCCATGCCACGTGCAACCACAGCGGCGTGGCTGGTTTTGCCGCCGCGGGCAGTCAGAATACCTTTGGCAACGGCCATGCCTTGGATGTCATCGGGGTTGGTTTCCAGACGAACAAGGATGATTTCTTTTTCGCCGGCATCGTGCCATTCTTTGGCGGTTTTGGCATCGAACACCACTTTGCCGCAGGCGGCGCCGGGGCTGGCGTTGAGGCCTTTGCCCACGGGTTTGGTGGCTTTGAGGGCTGCGGGGTCGAACTGCGGATGCAGCAGGGCATCAAGCAGTTGTGGGTCGAAACGCAGCACGGCTTCTTCGGTGGAGATGAGGTTTTCATCCACTTGGTCAACAGCGATTTTCAGCGCAGCAACTGCGGTGCGTTTGCCGTTGCGGGTTTGCAGCATGTACAGTTTACGGTCTTCGATAGTAAACTCCATGTCTTGCATGTCTTTGTAGTGTTTTTCCAAAATGGCCACGGTGTCTACGAATTGTTGATAGACTTCGGGCATTTCGTCTTGCAATTGGCTGATTGGGTTGGGCGTGCGGATGCCGGCCACCACGTCTTCGCCTTGGGCGTTGATGAGGTATTCACCATACAGCACGTTTTCGCCGGTGGCGGGGTCGCGGCTAAAGGCCACGCCGGTGCCCGATTGGTTGTTTTTGTTGCCGTAGACCATCGTTTGCACGTTAACGGCGGTGCCCCAGCTGTAGGGGATATCGTTCATGCGGCGATACACATTGGCGCGTTCGTTGTTCCAGCTGAGGAATACGGCACGCACGGAGGCGTACAGCTGCGCTTTGGGTTCACTGGGGAATTCTTCGCCTTTTTTGGCTTTGTAGTGTGCTTTGAAGCGAGAAACCAGTTCTTTCATGTGCTCGGTGGTCAATTCGATGTCTTGCTTGACGCCAACTTCGGCTTTGAGTTCATCGATGATGACTTCAAAGCTATGTTTGCTCACGTCCATGACAACATCGCTGAACATTTGGATAAAGCGGCGATAGCTATCGTATACATAGCGGGCATAAGCGGGGTCGGGATTGCCTGCAATCATGCCGGCGGCAACTGCGTCATTCAGACCCAGGTTGAGGACGGTGTCCATCATGCCGGGCATGGAAGCGCGTGCACCCGAACGCACGGAAACCAGCAGCGGGTTGCTGGGATCGCCGAGTTTTTTGCCTTCGCGGGCTTCGGTTGCGACCAAAGCGGCATCGATTTGCGCCAGAATTTCATCGTTAATCACTTGACCGTCGTCATAAAACTTGGTGCAAGCTTCGGTGCTGACGGTGAAGCCAAAGGGTACGGGCAAGCCCATGTTCACCATTTCGGCCAGGTTTGCGCCTTTGCCGCCAAGCAGCTCGCGCATGGTGCCATTGCCTTCGCTAAACAGGTATACGTACTTGTGTGCCATGTTGTTGTTTCCTCCTAAAGAATTTTGATTGAACATACAAGTCTTATTATATCACAACGCGTTGCGCAAGGCAAGGGTTTTCATAATTATTTTACAAGTTTTTTTATCCACTGCGCAATGTCGTCAATCACGTAGTCTGCTATCTGTTGTGGTTTGGAGTATTCCTGCTTGGCTTTGGTGATTTTGCCATGCACCACCGGCATGAATACGTGGTTTAATCCCTCGTAAAGCTTGAAGGTAACGTTGGGGTGGTGTTGCAAAATGCGCTTGTATTCATTGAAGTCATGCTCCACCGAAACGTGGAAATCGCCATCGCCTTGCATAACAAGCAGGGGTGTGGTGCAATCGCGCAGGTATTCTTCAACGGTGATTTTGCCGAGGTCTTTCAAATAGTACAGCATGTTGTGCTTGCCGAGGAAAGGTGTGCGCTTGGCTTCTTCGTCGGGCATGTCATAAAGATCTTCAAGCTTGGCGTGGAATTTGGCGGTTTGTTTTTTGGCAATGCCTTTGAGAATGCGCGGCAGTTGGGCAACTTGCTCAGAGGCTTGGGCTTTCATCACGTCTTCCAAGCGGCGCGGCGTGCCTGCCATGAGAATCAGCCCGGCAAAGTTGCCACCCTGGGCCTGAATGCGCGGCGCAATCGCGGCGCCCAAGCTCAGCCCTGCTAGAAAAACCTTGTTGGAGTCAATGCGGGGGTCGCTGCGCAGCAGCTCAGCGGCGAAGAGGGCATCCTCAATGCTTTCGTGCCAGATGGTCAACTCACCGTTGAACGCCTTGATCTGCTTTTTGTTCATGACAAAGGTGCGCTTGTCGTGGCGGATGGAGGCGATGCCGCGGGCAGCGAAGCCCTCGGCGAGGTCTTTAAATGGACGCACGTTGTAGACTTTGCTGTCCATGTCGCTGGCGCCGCTGCCGTGCACGAGCACAACGGCGGGGCAGGGCGTGGTGGTGTCATCAGGCAGGGTGAGCATGCCGTTGAGGGGGAAATCGGTGCCTTGGCCGATGGTGATGGGTTCTTGTTTCATGATAACTCCTTTTCTGTGTTGTTGCCGTAGGTTTCCACGCACCAGCCTTTCACGCCGCATTGTGTGCAGGTGAGCTTGCGCGTTTTGGGCGTGTGATTGGCAAAGGTGAATTCCCATATTGGTGGGCGAAAAATTGCGTTGCATTCGGGACAAATATAGGCAACGTTGCGGTGATAGAATTTCACAAGGGAAAAGCAAATCAATAAATGAATTGGCACCCATGCGGCAAAGGGAATCCACAAGCCGCACCAAATCCACAACGCGATTGTGCTCAGCTTAACTGCCTGCACCGCGATGCCAACGGCAAGCAGCGTTGCGTAAACTCTCCGAAGACTCTTTTTGTTTTTCATCAGTGTGCTTATGTCAGAAATAGAATTAACCGGGATAGCGTCGCTGTTGCCCATGCTTGCTTTCACCAGTTTGATGGCATCGAGCTGCTGTTGTTTTTCTTTCACTTCGTCTGCGATTTGTTTGGCTTGTTCATCCAGCAGCACGCCGAGCACTTTGGCCGGTTGCTCGCTTTGCAAAATGCCTGCAATTGCCGAGAGGGTTAAGCCCAGCGCTTTCAGTAGACATATCAAGCGCAGTTTTGTTAAGTCGTCATCGGTGTAAAGCCGCCTGCCGCCCTCGGTGAGGTCGCTGGGGCTCAACAGGCCTTTTGTGTCATAAAACTGCACAGTGCGTACGGTGATATTGCATTGCTTTGCCATTTCACCGGTTGTGTAGTGTGACATAAGTCCACCTCCTTTCATCCCTATTGTAACACATTACCCTGCGTGATGAGCAATAGGTTACGCTAGGGGATTTTTTGAAAAAACAAAAATTATATGACTAGTATACCATATAAATACGCGCAGAGCAAGGGGTTTATAAATTCGTTGACAGTGTTGGAAAAAGATGTTATAATAATGAAAACAAACAAGAGAATTGAGGGGTTCTTATATGATTAAGCGAATATTGGCGATTGTTTTGGTCGCCGTGCTGGCCGTTGCGCTGTTTGTGCCTGCGGGCGGTGGGTTTGGCGTTGGTGAAATATGGGAGGGTCAATCCATCACGCTTAACAACGGCAGGCGGGTGTTTGAGCTGTATAACGAAGATTCCTTTTGGGTCAGTGATTATTTCGCGCACCCGCGCATCATTGCGATGGAGTATTTCGGCACCGGCGGGCTTACTCAAGAAATTTTACTGATGGGCAACGCCGAGCATGGGGAATTGTTCTCCCTTGATGTTTCTTTTGGCTCACGATTTTTCAGCTATGTGTTGGCGATACAAGAAACTTGCGGCTGGTCA
>Ga0131853_10011627_pt1 | contig 16124 bp, 14 predicted proteins | sample TergutLab28metaG_FD_92764 | JGI IMG/M metagenome (GOLD analysis project Ga0131853, IMG submission 92764) | Labiotermes labralis P1 segment gut microbial communities from Petit-Saut dam, French Guiana - Lab288 P1 (version 2) (version 2) | ecosystem: Host-associated > Arthropoda: Insects >...
CATCCCAAGGCGAATCAGACGCTGTCAATAGAGGATTATCTGCAGTTCCAGCATATTCTCGTCAGCAACGGCAATGCGGAGTTGCAGGTGGATAACGAGCTTGCGCGGCAACGTCTGCATCGAAAGATCGCGCTGGTGGTCACGCACTACCATACGGCGCTGGAGATCGTGGCGAAGACAGATCTGGTCGCCGTCGTGCCGCGGAGTTTCCTCGTCGATAAGGATCGCGTTCAGGATCTCGTGCTTCCGCTCGATATCGTTCGCGCCCAGGTCCGTCAGTTCTGGCACAAGAAGGCCAATCAGGACCCGGGCAACCGCTGGCTTCGCGAAGCCATCGCAGGTCTGCAGTGGCTGGGAACGCTGTGACTAAAACCCGTATAGCCGGGCGGGGTTATCGACGAGGATCCTGTTACGCACCGCCTCATCGGGCACCCAGGTCAGCATCTGATCGAGGAGATCGGTGGTGTTCGGCATCTTGCCCCGGAAGTTCACGTGCGGCCAGTCGCTGCCCCACAACAGACGCTCCGGATTGACGGCGACCATCGCATCGACGAACGGTTTCATTTCGATGTACGGCGGCGTCTCGGCCACGCGATAGGCCGCGGAGAGTTTCACCCAGCAACGACCTGTCGCCAGCAATTCAAGCAGCGCTTTGAACCCCTCCTGATTGATTCCGCCTGAAGGGTGTACCGATCCGATGTGATCGAGCACCACGTCCACGGGCAGGGCTCGAAGCACGCCCTGCATCTCCTGAAGCGGCACGCGATCGCCTGCGTGCATGACGTGCAGTTGGACGTGCCACCCCCACGCCGCAATGCGTGCGGCCATCTCCGGCATTTCATCGAGCGAAACGGCGCCGGCATGGCCGACGGTGTAGCGAATGCCACGCACGCCCGCGAGATGTAGACGCTCCAGCTCCGCGTCTTCGACGTTGGCGCCAAGCGAGGCGACCACGCGTGCGGGCCGCCCAAGCTCGGAGATCGCATCGATATGCCGCCGGTTGTCGGTGCCGTAGCCACTCGGCTGGACCAGCACGACGCGATCGATTCCCAACGTATCGAGCACCTCTTTGAGGGTCGAGGGAAGGGCATCGGGAGCGTCGAACGATCGCGTACTTGCCATCGCGTAGCGTGTCGCCGGGCCATAGACGTGCACGTGACAATCCGTTGTGCCCGCAGGGCATTTGAGCAGCGGCACGCGCGGCATCGGATCGGGGGGCTGGCAAGTTTCAAGCATCGAGCGCGTCTCCGTAATTTATAGTCGCGGATATGATATCTGACGTGAGCTTTAATCTTGCCCGCGAATTTCGTCTCCATTGGCTGATGGGGGTGAGCGAATCACGGGCATTCACCAGGTGAAGTTGCGATGCCGATTCTCGTCGGGCTCTTTGCGCTGATCGCGCTGATCTATGGCGCAATGCAGGCGTTTCATGCGATACAGGCGGCCTTCGGGCTGGCCGTTGCGGTCGGCGCGACGGTGCTGGTCGCGTTGCTGTTGGTTGCCGCTATTGCGTACGGGTTGCGTCGCCGCCAACAGGTCGCGGCGAACGTGCACGGCGACGGCGACTGGACACATGAACTCAAAGGCGCATGGGGGCTCGTGCGGCTCGCGGCGGCGAAACGTTTCTGGGAGATTCGTGTCGGCGAAGAGCGGGGCGCTTATATTTTTGCCGATCTGCTCGGCGCCGAAGTGCGCAACGGCGACGGGCGGGCGTGGCTGGCCGTGACGGTCACCGATCCACGGCACGGCGAATGGCTCGTGCCGATGTCGGGCGAAGGGCAGGCGAAGCAGTGGCAGCGGATCTTGCTGCTGGCGAAAGCGCAGAAGCTTTGAATGCTAACGAATTTTCAAATGCTATCCAGAGGATAAATCGGCCGTTTCACATGCTCGAAGCGGAACCGCGACAACACCGGCGAGGTCAGGCCCGGGGCATCGACTTCGATGATCTGGTCGTCGCTGAAGAACTCGTCGAAACCGGTGCGGAAATGGCCGCGTGACTTCACCACGACCGCCCGGGCTTCGCGAAGATCTTCCCCAAACATCTCCAGAAAAGCCGGATCGGCGCATTGGCAACGATGCGTCACCACGGCGATACGGACACCGCCCACCGCGAGCAGGGCGCTCGTTCCCAGATTCACGCGGCGTCCGGCGTACAGGCCGCGCCGGCCCACGCAGTCACCATCGCTGAGTTTGAGCACGGTGGCCATGCGTTTGCGTGGCGCACCGGCTTGGCCATCGCGTGCATCGGAGAAGACCACCTCGAACGTGTTTCCTTCGCCGAGTCGCCATGCGCCGGCAGCAAGCTCCGGGTCATGAAGCAGGCCGACCAGTGCATCGGGAACGTCGGCATCGATCAATGCATTGATGAGCGCCGTGGTGCTGCCGGTGCCTCCGCCTGCAGGGTTGTCCGCCACATCGGCGAGCAACACGCGTGGTGCGTGCGCAGCCGCGCCGGCATCGCGCGCCTGCGTGACCGCTTCGTCCAGCGACACGAGACGGGGTACGTACCGGCTTCGATCCGACCAGGCGATTTCGCCAAGCTGTTCCGCGACCTCGCGACCATGCTCCGGGGAACGCAAGCTGTTCACCACGATGGATAAGCCGTTCTTCTCCGTATCGGCGAACGCGAATCCGCCAAACAGCGAGATGCTCGCAATCTCAGGCGTGTTGACCCGCTTCGCCTGTTCCCACAAGTCCGCATAGGGGCCGGCGTGCGTACTCAGACACACGGGCGACGCGATCAGCGGCACCGTGACGAGCGCGGGGAAAACCCGCTTGCCCAGCCAGAGCGAAAGCATCGACCGGGCGGCGTCCGCGCCGCGCTCGAACATGTCCACATGCGGGTTGGTTTGGTAGCCGATGATCGTGCTGGCCTCTTCGACCATGCGTGCCGACACATTGGCGTGAAGGTCCAGCGTGGCCACGACGGGAACCTCGTCGCCGACGACGTCGCGCACGGCGGCAAACAGCACGCCATCGGGATCGCGGCACGCGGTCGTGAGAAGCGCGCCATGGCTCGCGATGTATACGCCATCGAGCGGCATCGCGGCGCGCAGACGCGTGGTGATTTCGTGCAGCGTCTCGGTGAAGAAGTCGTGCTCCAGCGGCCCGCCCGACTCGCATTGGCCGATCAGGATCGGTATGGGCGTCCATGCACATGCGCTATCCATCGCGCTGCGAAATCCCAGCACTTCCTTCGGCAGGCGGCAATGAACGGCCTCGAGTTCGTGCAGGATCTCGTCACCGGCAAGGTAGAGTCGCCCCAGAAAGTCGTCGCGCGTGGTGTGCGGCGCAAAGCTATTGCATTCGAGCGACAGGCCGAGAAGGGCGATGCGCCGATCCGAAGTGACTGGCATGGATGACGAGGTGAAGTGACTAAATCATGAGGCTAGCGAGATCGGGCCAATCATGCCAATGCTTATGATGCCTTGCCCGATGCATGAGACGCCTGGGCCGTCGCGGCGGCCGCCCAGAACTCTTCGGACCGGGGTGGCAGTCCGTCGATGGAACGGTACAGACGGATGTCCACCGGAACGCTCCAGCTCTCGTCTCCCGCATGAACGAGCCGGCCGCCGCGCAGATCATCGGCGATGTGACTGAGCGGCAGCCACGCGAGACCCCGGCCCGCCCGGACCATCGACTCCAGCACCGCGGCGAGGTGCGAGACGAAGACCTCTTCGAGTTGCGCCTTGCCCGCGTGCGTCTCCAGCAGATGGGCCACCGCCCGGCCGATAGCCGACGTGCTCGCATAGGCCAGATAGGCGCCAGGGCGCTCCGTGGTGCCCGGCAGCGCGTGCCGGGGCCGGCCCGTGTCGTCGGGAATCGATACGGGAACAAGCAGGTCGGTGCCGACGGACACGGACGTAAACGATTCGCCCGGCAGCCGCAAGTCGACGCTCGAATGCGCATGGCACAGCAGAAAATGCACGTGACCTTTGAGCAGGGCCTGAACACAGCTTTCCACGTGGTTGGAATCGAGCCGCGTGAAGATGGCCCCGTTGTGTTCTTCGATCGAGCGGATCCAGCGCGGAAAGAAGTTCAGCGACAGGCTGTGCGTCGCCGCAAGACTGACCGCGTTCGCCGACGCCTTGCTGATGTGCTGCACATCCTCGCGCACCTGATACAGGCGACGCAGAATGTCCTCTGCCACCGGGCGGAACGTTTTACCGGACTGAGTGAGACTGATTGGCTGCGTCGAACGTTCGATCAATGCGGCGCCCATCCACTCCTCGAGACTGCGGATGCGTCTGCTGAATGCGGGTTGGGTCGTGCCCCTTAGCTCGGCCGAACGCGTGAAGTTCTGGGTGTCCACCAGACTCAGGAAGTCCTTGAGCCACTTCAATTCCAGTTCCATCGTCGATTCCCGATAAGCGATCTAATGAACGACCTCGCCCTGGATTAGAGCATGCCAATATGTTCTCTGCTGAGAGGGGCGATGCGCCGTGGCGCGGGCGTCGATGCCGTACAGGCATGGGGCGATAGGTAATCGGCATTCGCTTTCTTGCCCCAATCGGGTTATTTCTTGTGGTTTCGGCCGCGAGGCGATGCACGAGCGGCATCGCGCCATCCGCAGACGGCATTGGCCTGGAACGCGCCACGCCGCTAGTCTGTTGCGTGGCTGAAGTCTCGACTTACTATGGAGTGCAGAATTGGAAGCATTTGACACGTTAATACGTGGCGCCGAGATCATCGACGGCAGCGGTGCGCCGCGCTTCACGGGCGACGTGGGTATCCGCGCGGACCGGATCGCGGCCATCGGAGACCTCGCGAGCGCCACTGGACGCACCGAGATCGACGCGACGGGCAAGATCCTCGCGCCCGGCTTCATCGACGCCCATACGCACGACGACCGCGCGCTGCTCTCGAACCCGACGATGGACCCGAAGGTGAGTCAGGGCATCACGACGGTGATCACGGGCAACTGCGGCATCTCGCTCGCGCCGATGCCCGGCGCCGTGCCCAATCCCGTCACGCCGCCGCTGAATCTGCTCGACGACGAAGGCGGCTGGTTCCGCTTCAAGGGCTTCGCCGACTATTTGTCGGCGATTCGCGCCGCACCCGCTGCGATCAACTCCGCTCACCTCGTGGGTCACACCACGCTGCGCGTCGTGACGATGGACCGCTTCGACCGCCCGGCCAACGCCGCCGAGATCGCGCGGATGCGCGAACTCGTGGAAGAGGCGATGACGGCAGGGGCGATCGGCGTATCGACGGGACTCTTCTATGAGCCCTCGGTCGCGGCGCCGACCGAGGAGGTGATCGAAGTGTGCATGCCGCTGAAGGAGCATCGCGGCATCTATTGCACGCATATGCGCGACGAGGCGGACGGCATCGTCGATTCGCTCGAAGAGACGTTCCGCATCGGCCGCGAGACCGACTCGGCCGTGGTGATCTCGCACCACAAGCTCGTGGGCCGCGCCAACTACGGCCGCTCGCGCGAGACGCTCGCACTGATCGAGCAGCGTATGAAAGAGCAGACCATCTGCCTCGACTGCTATCCGTATGCGGCGGGGTCGACGATTCTTTCCGCCGATCGCGCCGCCACGGCCACGCGGGTGCTGGTGACGTGGTCCAAAGGCATGCCGCAATTCGCCGGACGCGACCTCGCGGAGATTGCGAAGGAACTCGGTGTCGGCGTGAACGAGGCGATCGACAAGCTGGTCCCGGCGGGCGCGATTTACTTCCGCATGGACGAGGAGGACGTGAAGCGCATCCTGCAGTTCGGCCCGACGATGATCGGCTCCGACGGCCTGCCGCACGACGCCGCGCCGCATCCGCGTCTGTGGGGGGCATTCCCGCGCGTGCTGGGGCACTACGGCCGCTCCCTCGGCCTGTTCCCGCTCGAAACGGCGATTCACAAAATGACTGGTTTGACGGCAACCAATTTTGGCCTGAAGGATCGCGGGCACGTGAAGGTCGGCGCGTATGCCGATCTCACGCTGTTCGACGAAGCGCGGATCGACGAGGCCGCGACCTACGACGACCCGATCGCGCCTGCGCGCGGTATCGACACCGTGATCGTCAACGGTCGCACGGTGTGGCACGCGGGCCGCCCGACCGGCGATCGCCCTGGCCGTGTATTGACCCACAAGGAGTAAGCCCCGCATGACTGTTTTGAATGTTTCCGCCACCCAGCTCGCGCCGGCCGACGATCCGCAACTGGAGACGCCGCTGCTGCTGCTCGACGAGAGCAGGATGGATGCCAACATCGCGAGGATGCGTGCGCAGATCGCACGCATGGGGGTGTCATTCCGGCCGCACGTGAAGACCAACAAGTGTCTGGAAGTCAGTCGCCGGTTGATGACGTCGGAAGAGGGGCCGATCACCGTATCGACGCTCAAGGAAGCCGAATATTTCGCGGCACATGGCGTGCGCGACATCATGTACGCGGTTTGTCTCGCGCCCAACAAGTTCGAACATGCGTGGCGTCTGGTCGAGAGCAAAGGGGTACGGCTGCAGGTCATCGTCGACAGCATCGAACTGGCGACCCTGCTCGTGCAGTTTGCCCGGCAGCGCAAGGCTCAATTCGAAGTCCTGATCGAAATCGATTCCGACGACCATCGCTCGGGATTGAAACCCGATGCTGCAGATCTCATCGCCGTGGCAGACGTGTTGCGCGACGGCGGCATGGTGATGGCCGGGGTCATGACACACGCAGGCAGTTCCTATGAATACGATACCGACGAGGGCCTGCGCCGCATCGCGGAACAGGAGCGGGCGGCTGTCGTGCATGCGGCGACGCGTCTGCGTGAGCAGGGACACGCGTGCCCGGTGGTCAGCGTCGGGTCCACGCCGACGGCGCTGTTTGCGGAGCATCTCGAAGGCGTCACGGAAGTCAGGGCCGGTGTGTTCGTGTTTTTCGATCTGGTCATGGCCGGCATCGGCGTGTGCCGGGTGGACGACGTCGCGTTGTCGGTGCTCGCCACCGTGATCGGCCATCAGCCGGAAAAGAACTGGACGCTGATCGACGCGGGCTGGATGGCCATGTCGCGCGACAGGGGGACGTCACGCCAGAAGGTCGATCAGGGCTATGGCGTCGTGTGCGGGCTGGACGGCCAACCGGTCGCGGACCTGATCCTCGTCGGTGCGAACCAGGAGCACGGCATCATTGCCTCGCGCAGCGGCGTCCATGCCCGGGTGCATCTGCCGGTCGGAACCCAGCTGCGCGTGCTGCCCAATCATGCGTGTGCCACCGCGGCACAGTATCCGCGCTACCACGTGCTGGGACGCGATCAGGCCGTCCGTGAGACGTGGGAACGTATTTCGGGCTGGTAACTTTCGGGCTGGTAACAGCAGAACGGTGGTCAACGATGATCTTTATTTCAGAAGAAGAGGCGCGTGAACTCGTGAACGTGCGCGACGCGCTCGATGCGGTAGAGGGGTGTTTCTCCGCGATGGCCCGCGCCAACGCCAGGAACTTCCCGGTGGTGCGCGAGAGTGTGGGTTACCAGGACGCGGTTTTCGGCGTGAAATCCGGGGTGGATGTCACGGTCCCGCTGATGGGGCTGAAGGCCGGCGGCTACTGGCCGCATAACGCGGCAAAGGGCGTGACCAACCATCAGTCGGTCACGGTGTTGTTCGACCCGGAGACCGGGCGCGCCGAGGCCGTGGTCAGCGCTAATTATTTAACAGGAGTACGAACGGGTGCCGCCAGTGCCATTGCCACGCGCTGGCTGTCGCGCAAGGACAGCAGTGTGCTCGCGATGATAGGCGCGGGCGTGCAGGCCGGCTATCAACTGGAAGCGACGCTGGCGGTACGCGATATCAAGCGCGTTCGGGCCTGGGACCCGTCCGCGGCCAACCTCGAACGTTTCGGCCAGCGCGTACGCGATCTCGGTCTCGTGTTCGAGCCCGCCCGGGACGTGCAGGAAGCCGTCGAAGTCGCCGACATCATCGTGACAGTCACGCCTTCGAACACGATGCTGATCCACGATGGGTGGGTCAAACCCGGCACGCACATCAATGCGATGGGCGCGGATACGCGCGGCAAGCAGGAGCTGGATCCGAAATTGGTCGCGCGCAGCAGGATCTACTACGACGAACTGCAGCAGTCGGTCGAAATCGGCGAATGCCAGCATGCGTGGGCGGCCGGTCTCATCGGCAAGGCGGACTTCCAGGGCAGTCTCGGCGATGTGATCAACGATCCCTCCCGTGGGCGTACCGACGATGCTCAGGTCACGCTGTTCGATGGTACGGGGGTGGCGTTGCAGGATCTGGCCGTGGCCAAGCTCGCTGTGCAAAAACAGGCCGCCGATACCCACAGCACCCGTTGACGCCGATCGACAGGCAGGCCGTTCGCATCGACATAAATAAACAAGCAGAGACATCGGAGACAGAATGAGGATAGTTCGCATTGCGACCCTCAGGGCCGGACCGTACCTTTTCACTCAGGTGGAAACGGACAACGGTCTCGTGGGCCTTGGGGAAGCCGGAGACTGGGCGCACCTCGACGCGGTCGAAGCGGAGATCGGTCAGTTGTCCGATTATTTCATCGGCAAGGACCCGCGCCGCATCGAGCATCATTGGCAATTCACCCAGCGCTCGACGTTCTTCAGAAGCTCTGTACTGCTAAGCGCGATTTCGTCGATCGATATCGCGCTGTGGGACATCAAGGCAAAAGCGCTGGGCGTGCCGGTCTATGAGTTCTTTGGCGGCCGCACGCGCGACAAGGTTCGCTCCTATGCAGTCGCGTCAGGCGAAACACCCGAAGAACTCGCGGCGTCGTGCCGGCATATCAAGGAATGCGGCTTCGATGCGGCCCGTATCATTCTGCCGTCTTTCAAGGATGTCGAAATAACGGCGCGAGACCACATTTTCAGCCGCCGCGTGACGCTCGCCATCGACAAGGTGCTCGCGTGCCGTGACGCCGTGGGGTCCGACTTCGATCTGTGCGTGGAAGCGCATCGCGCATTCAGCGTGACGGAAGCCATCGCGATCGGGCGCGGCATCGAGCCTGCACGGCCCCTGTTCTTCGAAGATCCGATTCCGCCCGAGAACGTCGAGGCGATGGCCAAGGTCGTTGCGTCGATCGGCGTGCCGGTCGCGACCGGCGAGCGAGCGGTGTCGTTACGCGAGTTTCAGGAACTGCTCGACGCGGGCGTGGCGATCATCCGCCCGGACGTGTGCGCGGTGGGGGGCCTCACGCCCGCGTATAAGGCCACGGTGCTCGCCGAGGCCGCCGGTGCGCAGATCGCGCCGCACAACCCGCTCGGCCCGGTTTCGACCGCTGCGTGTCTGCAACTGGATCTGTGTTCGTCGGCGTTTCTGATTCAGGAGTTTCCGAGTTTCAACGTCGACGGCAGCGAGGATTCGATGCTGGTGTCGCCGCTGAAGGTGGAGGCGGGCTATCTGATTCCCACCGACGAACCCGGGATCGGCGTGACGCTCGCCAGCAACATCGAGAAGTTACATCCGGCGGCGCAGCGCGTGCTGACGGCGGCAATTGGCTACGACAACTCAGTGGTGGTGCGATGAACAGCTCTCTATCGAACAGACAAAACTGGTGGATCATTGGCCTCGTTTTCGTGCAGTGGGTCATCGGCTATTTCGACAAAACCGCGGTCAGCGTGCTGGCCGTGCCCATCGCGAAGGAGTTCCATTTTTCGCCGATGCAGATGGGCATGGCGCTCAGCGGGTTCTTCTTCGGCGTGGCGGCGATGACGCCGATTGGCGGCTATCTCGCCGACCGGTTCGGCCCGCGTCTCGTGCTCGGGGTGGCGATGTCGTTCTGGTCGCTCTTCGCGGGCGTGACGGCACTGGCGTGGTCGCTGGCGTCGCTCGTGGCGTTTCGCGCGCTGTTCGGCCTCGCCGAGGGTTGCTTTCCCGCCGCGAGTTCCTCGGCGGTCGCGAGCCTGATGCCCATCGCGCAGCGCGGACGTGCCAAGGCATTGTTGACCTCGGGGTCGTCGATCGGTACCGCGATCGGCTCGCTCGCGGTGGCGGCACTGGCGACCCGTTGGGGTTGGCGCTCGCCGTTCGTCGTGTTCGGCACGCTCGGCGTGATCAACGCGGTGCTGTTCGCGCGCATCTCGCGCCCGATGCGCAAGGTGGCCGATACCGAATTTCAAGGCGCCGCGGCAGAGGGGCGCTGGGCCGTTGTCCTGCATTCGCCGCTTGCGTGGGTGCTCACGGCCACGCAGTTCGGCGTGGGATTCTTCACATGGGGGCTGTTTCAGTGGATGCCGACCTACTGGATGCAGGTTAAGGACTTGAGCCTTTCCACGGCCAGCATGATTTCGGCGGCGTCGACGATGGTGGCGTTCTTTTCGATGATCGGATCCGGCATGGTGTCGGACAAGATCAGCGGCAAAGAGGGCAAATTCGTTTCCCTGCTGCTGTTCATCGCGATCGTGGCGACCTGCCTCACGTGGTATCTGCCGCAGATCGTCTGGGATGCCATCTTCTTCGGCATTGCCCAGATCGCGTCGCTGACTTGCGCGCCGCTGCTCGGGATCGTGGTGCTCAAACGCATGCGCAGTTCGCTCGCCGGAACGGCAACGGGCATGACGAACTTCGGCCAGCAACTGGCAGGCGTGGTCGCGCCGACGGTGATGGGCATCGCCATCGAGCGGGCCGGCGGATCGTACTGGATGGTATTCGCGCTCGTCATCGGCGTGATGGCGATTGCTGCCTGCGTCAGTCTCGCGATCGACCGGGCCGCACCCGAACGCGTGCGCGTGAGCGCCGAGCAGGCGCAGGAAGCGTGAAGAAAGCGTGACGGGGGGCGTGCCGTTACCGATCAAATAATCGCGCACTGGCGTATAGACCGTGTGACAATCCAGCGGTCGGTGGTTTGCCGATCGTTGGCTCCTTAAAACACGTTCTAAAACGCCAGGGGATACGCGAGCATGTCGTCGAACACGATCCAGAATACCCCGGTCCTCGTGACGGGGGCGTCGGGCTATATCGCGAGTTGGCTGGTTCGTTATCTGCTGGAAGCGGGTTACACGGTGCATGCTACCGTGCGCGATCCGAACCGTGCCGACAGCGTCGAGCATCTGCAAAAGATCGCGCAAGGGCAGCCGGGCACGCTGCGCCTGTTCGCGGCCGATCTGCTGCGCGAAGGCAGTTTCGACGAGGCCATGCAAGGGTGCGAGATCGTCATGCACACGGCCTCGCCGTTCGTACTCGATGGCTTCACGGACGCCAACGAAGCGTTGGTGCGTCCGGCCGTCGAAGGCACGCGCAACGTTCTCGAAGCGGCCAACCGGACACCGAGCGTGCGCCGTGTCGTGCTGACGAGCAGCGTCTCGGCAATCTACGGCGACAACATCGACGCGCGCGGCCTGCCTGGCAATCTGCTGGACGAGACGCACTGGAACACCAGCAGTACCGTCGACCACAATCCCTATCAGTATTCGAAGGTCGCCGCCGAACAGGAGGCCTGGCGCATGCAGAAAGCGCAGAGCCGCTGGGATCTCGTCACGATCAATCCGGGCATGGTGTTCGGGCCGGCGCTGACCAGGCTGAGCAAGTCGGCGAGTATCGATACGCTGGTCTCCATGGGCGATGGACGATTGAAGACGGGTGTGCCCGATCTGACCTATGGCGTGGTGGATGTTCGTGACGTGGCGCGCGCGCATATGCTTGCCGCTTTTAAGCCGGATGCCGAGGGGCGCTATTTAGTGGTTGCGGGCGAAACCACTATGCTGGAGATGGCGCGTATTCTGCGCGACCGGTTTGGTAATGCGTATCCGTTTCCGCGCATGACGGTGCCGAAAGCTGTTGTGTGGGCAATCGGGCCGTTGATGGGGCCGGTTACGCGGAAGTTCATCAGCAACAATGTCGGGTATCCGGTGCGGTTTGATAACCAGCGGAGCCTTACGCTCGGGTTGGGGTATCGCGATATCGGGCAGACGCTGGAGGCGCATTTCCAGCAGGTGATCGATGATGGGTTGGTGCGTAGGCGGTAATGTTGCGCCGATTGCTCTCCGGTTGCCGCTGCGGACTGAATGTCCGGCCGGCTTCAGGCCCGCGAGGAGCCGGCCTGGAGCCCAATCCGAAGACGACGCTCAAATCAAGGCACTCGGGGCGTAACGCTCACTGAACCTGCAAAGCAACGTTGTCGCTGGTGCTGTCAGCGATACCGGCGCTATAGGAGTCGCTGGACATGGTCAGGTAGAAATGCATGCCTGGCCCGTCCGCCGTCGACGACCAGAAGTCGGCGCTATAGCTCCAGTACGGGACGTCACCACCATTAGTGCAACTCTCCTGAATACACATAGTGTCATATTGCTTTAGCGTCGGAATTGCCACCGTCACCGGGGCCGTTACCGTCACGCCACCGATATCCGTTGCCTGTAACGTCGTCGCATTGGTCGAGCTTCCCGTTGCCACCACCGGCGGGTCGCCGCTCGCATTCATCGCCGGCGCGCCGCTGCCGTTGAACAGCGTCTGTAGATCGTTCATTGTCTCGTTCAGCACGCTACCGTTTTGATTCACCTGGTAGTACAACTCGCCGTTGAACACCGCCGGATACGACAGTACCCAGCCGGAATACGAAATCGTGTTCTGCGTGCCCGCCAGACTGATCGTGGCCGGCGCCGGCCCGCACTCGATGCCGATGTTGCTCACGTCCGCGTTTGCCGTGCCGCTGCCGTTCTGTACGTAGCAGTAGACTCCCGTCGCGGTGTCCGTGCCGTACCACCCCGATTGCAAAGTCACGGCATAGGTACTGCCTGCCGGCACCGTACCCAGGCTGAAACTACTACTGGAAGTCAGCGTCAGTTGCTGGCTACCGTTGACCAGCACGTTCAGACTCTGCCCCGATGCCAGCGCACCCGTAACCGCACCGTTCAAGGTGTAGGTGGTAGGCGAGCACGTCACAGCGATATTGGTCACGTCCGCATTCGTCACGCTGCCCTGATAGTTGGTGACCGCGCACGTCTGATTGGTCGGCTGCGTGTTCACGACGACGTTCCATGTCCCGCCCGATGCCAGTGCGGTCGGGAACGTAAAGGTCCCGTTGCTGGAAACGGCGACGGCATCATGGTTGACCGTGTTCGACAGCGTGACGGAAGTCCCGGCCGCCAGGCCGGAGAGCGTGCCGCCGACGGTGTAGGTCGGAGTGGGCGGAGTCGGGGCGGGCGTGACGGTAGCGGTCGTATCCGGATTGCCGCTGCCACCGCAGGCGGCCAGCGCCAGACATAAGGCGGCAACGCCAATACTGCGCGCGTGCCGGGCGACACGATATGCGTGAATCATGGAGGCCCCGTTATGGATTATTTTATGTTGGCTATTTGTAATTACGCCGGATGGGCAGCGTCCGGCGCATTTAAAAATTAGCCATTGTTCCCAAAAACAATGTCTCCGCCTATCCCCTATTTAGTAGGGGGCGACGTGCTTATTCTTGACGGGGCTGCGCCAGCCACAAACTCATCAAACCGGCCCGGCTGTTCACGCCGTACTTGCGAAACACGGTGACAACGTACTGATGTACGGTGGAAACCGCCAGGCCGATCTGTTCGGCAATCTGTTTTTCGCTGGCCTCGGTGAGCAGGAGTTTGAGTACTCTGTGCTCGGCGGGCGTGAGCGGACTCTCGGCGATCAGCACTCCGCTCGTCAGCATGATCTGGCGATGAAACCACTTCAGGCTGCGCAGGGCGTAGCTCAGCAAATCGATGTCGGCTTGACGAAAGGTTTGATGCGAATAGAACCCGAAATGCGATTCCGCATCTGCGTTGATGGGAAAACCGACGAACACGGCGTCGTGGACGCCGATCGAAGCATAGTGGCTCCGGTAGAACGGGCTGTCGAACCATTCGGGTGGCAGGTCGCGGCGGAAACTGTAGTTGCGGAACTGGCCGACCGAGCGCATCGGCAGCAGAAACGAGGGGTCGATTTCACGACGATCCCATTGATCCAGAATGTCTCTGAACGGCCCTTCTTCGGAACGCGGAGCAATGGGATGCAGTAGCTGGGTGACAGCGACCCGCCAGCCGCCAAGAGGATCGTCGGTAGAACTATGGAAAGGGCCTTTTTCAAGCCGGACGGCGCCTCCCCAGGTAGCATTCCAGGCGCCGACCTCCCGGCATAACGTACTTTTCAGATGCCGGGTCGCGGCTTGAGCCTGGTCCGCCCCGAAGTCGGCCATCTCGTCCCACAGGCGATGAATTGCTTCCATGTTTTTTCTGCTAATGGATTCGTTGGGCAATTCTAAGGCAGCTAGAGAGTGAACCGGGCGGGACTTAGTGCGCCGCTTGAGCGAGCCAGACAGTGTGCCCACCGCAATCCGGGTCTTCGGCGATATGCTCCACAACCAGAAAGCCATTGGCTTTCAGCAGCGCGCGATACTCTTCGGGAGCCAAACTGGCGTGATAGAGCGGTTCGCCATGGTACGAGCCAATGGCTTCGCCGTGCGAAGGTCCACTGGTAAACATCAGCGCGGCGCGTGGCGACGCATGCCGCTTAAAAATCGGAAACATGCGGCGCTGATCATCGTGGCTGAGATGAAAGAAACTGTCCCAGGCGAGCAAGCCATCGAATGTCCGCTCCAGTGCGAGGCCACGCATATCCGCTACATGCCAGGACCGCTGCGGATGCCGCTCGCGGCAGTACGCTATCAACGCTGGGGAGCTGTCGATACCCTCCACCGCGAAGCCCTGGTTGATGAGATAGTCCGCCATTGGCGCGCCTGAGCCGCAGCCAATGTCGAGTACGGATGCACCTTCTCTCAGGAGTGCGCCAAATCTGTCGAGCCAGGCAGTTTCGTTGCCGTTGCTGCGCCGACGATCGGCGACGTAGTCATGCGCATGCCGTTCATACAGATCGATGATCTTGTCCGCATCTGATTTCACTTGCTGCGACTCCGAGGGGTGAACCACCAGGTAGGCGAAGCGCTAGCTGCCCATACTGCCCAGGCGGAGCCGAAGCGCATTCACCAGGGCATTGCACGTGCGCAGCAGCCACGCCAACTGCTCGACATCTCGCGCGGTGCCATCTCCTTGCGCTTCGAACTGAACGCCGAGGAGTCCCGCTGCACGCTCCGCATCGTGTCCTTCATTGATTTTGAATCGAATTGGCTGCCCGATTTCCTGTTCAAGCCCTGCCTGGTCCTCAATGAGCGCTTGCAACGCTTCCCGTCCCTCCGCGCCAACGAACTTGACGAAGAGGCCTGCCGTCGACGGCTGCTCCCGGTAGGCAACGAGCCCTTGCACAGGGCCCGGCAGGTCCAGGCGGACGAAGTTGTTCCCTCCGTGCCGGGGTGGCGTCTGGTCCGGGTGGTCGAACTTCACCTGCTCGATGAATCTGTCCCAGAACGCGCGATTTTGGAGCCTTGATGCATGAGCGGCCTTCGGTTGAGCCGTGGGCTCGTGCGTCGACGTCACCTCATCAAGCGGAGTGGTGCGCTCAAGCGGCGCGCCGTCGGGACGCACGAGCACCTCGCGTTGCACGACTTCGGTGTGCAACGGGACGGACGGCACAAGAAGCGTGCGCCCGGTTGCATCGCGATACGTGCGGATTTCCACGAGCGCGAGTTGAGACAGTACGCCGCCCTGCGCGGCGAGCAACCGGCGCAACGACTGCAAGTCGCTACGAATGCCGTCGCCTGCGATGGCACAGAGGAAGTCGCCGCGCTCGAGCGACCGGTTCACGGAGTCGACAAACGCTCCCTCGTTCAGTTCGGGATGCACCGCTTTGACCGCGGCGAAGATGGGATTTTCGCCATTCAGGCCACGCGCCTTCTTGAGACGCGCTTCAAGGTCGGAATACGTCCATTCGGAAAGCAACGATGCATATTCGAACAACTGCGCAATGACCTCGCGGCGAGCTTCGGGGTTGCGCCACAACTTGCATTCGACGAGCACGAGTCGGCCAGTCGCGGAAACGCCCAGGATGTCGAGGAAGACGCTCGAAGAGCCATAACGCAGTGGAAATTCGCGGCACAGCGGCACGAAGCTCTCTCCGTGGGCGAACATCTCGGTCATGGGCAGCAGCGCAGGTAGCTCGAAAATCCGCTCTTGCAGCCAGCGTTCGTTGTAACCGTTCCCGGCGGCCAGCGCGACTGGCTGAAAGGCTGCGGGAGAGTTGGACGTCTGCGCGTCGTAGAGGTAAGTGGTCATGCGCGGGTCTCGTGGTTCCAAGCCGCCCTGCGTCGACGTATGCGCGGGCGGATGTTATAGACG
>Ga0131853_10011628_pt1 | contig 16123 bp, 14 predicted proteins | sample TergutLab28metaG_FD_92764 | JGI IMG/M metagenome (GOLD analysis project Ga0131853, IMG submission 92764) | Labiotermes labralis P1 segment gut microbial communities from Petit-Saut dam, French Guiana - Lab288 P1 (version 2) (version 2) | ecosystem: Host-associated > Arthropoda: Insects >...
ATAACTGCATGAAGACTGATATACTAATTGTTTATGAACGCAAGGTGAGAAACTAGAAAATCGGTGAAAGAAAGAGGAGGAAAAGAGGTCGAAAGAGAAAGAGAGAGAGAGAGAGAGAGAGAGAGAGAGAGAGAGAGAGAAGTAATCAAGTAGTTACGGGGTTAGCCTCATTTTTTAGATATTCAAAAGCCGTGTCGGAGCAGTCCGATGCGGCTTTATTTTGCTATGCAAGGGATGGTGCGCCATCTGAAATCTTAAATTACTTAACACATAAACATTATTTATCATCATGAAGAAACTATTATTTATGACATTCGCCACAGTAATGCTGATGGCTTCAAACTGCAATCCACAAGATGCACCTGAAAAAGATGTTTGGATAGGCGGCACGCCACCTCCCATCTATGAAGGCTATGCAGGTGAAACTACATTTGTAATAATAATGCAATTTATTACTGACTGGCAAACGGTTTCAATAACGTGGTATACAAATAATAATGGAACAAACCAAACGACTCCTCCAATTGGTATAATAACTGGGGCACTGCATAATGTGACTGGACATGATTCGCATCGTCAAGCATATTTAACTTTTTCTTCAACTGCAAGTGCCGCAGCAGGGACATATTATTTTAGGGCAACTATTGATGGCATACAGTCAAATGTACGTGAGTTAGTTATTACTGCTCCTACTTTAGTAACCGATATATATATATCCACTTTGGGAGGGTTGATTGGTTTAGGACAAACGACAACTTTGACTGCTTGGGTAGATCCTTTTGAAGCTACTAATAAGAATATAACGTGGAGTAGCCTTCATCCAAGCATTGCTACAATAAATGCATCTACAGGCGTAGTAACAGCGGTAAGCGCAGGAACGGCTACCATTGCAGTTAGTGCAACAGACGGCAGCGGAGTTATTGCAACTAGACGCGTTTCGGTTATCGGTCAGGGGAATGGTTTACAAGGGAATCCCTATATTATTCGCACACCTGTAGAGTTGGATGCTATACGTCATAACCCATCTGCTCACTATAAATTAGGTAATGATGTTAATCTTACAGCTTACCTTGCGCTAGGCGGTGAAGGTCACACAAAATGGGGATTAAATGGATGGATGCCGTTTGGGGGTGACTATCAAGGCGCAACATCTGATGAGCTATTCAGTGGTAGTTTTGATGGAGCAGATTACAGAATTATTGGTTTGTGGATAAACCGTCCACAAGGGTTTCGTGTTTCATTGTTTGGATCTTGCAGGAATGGGACTGTCATAAAAAATCTTGGAATAGAGATCGCAAATGCTAATGGTGGTGTCAATGGCTATTCTGGTGTTGGTGGCGTAGCGGGCAGTTTTCAGGGCGATAGTATTACCAATTGCTACGTTACCGGAAATGTCAGCGGAAATATTGGTAATAATGTCGGCGGAATAGCGGGCTCTTTAAGCGGGGGCAGTATCACTAACTGCTATACTACAGGTACAATCACCGGAGGGGGTAGTATTGGGAATGGTGTTGGCGGCGTGGTGGGTTATATATATGATGGCAGCATCGCCAACTGCTATGCTACAGGTGCGGTCATCGGCTATTCGGACGTTGGCGGTGTGGTGGGAAATCTTTACAGTAGTAGCATGACCAACTGTTATGCTATAGGTGGTGTTATTGGCTCTTTTGGTGTAGGTGGCGTGGCAGGAAGAATCAGCGAAGGTAGTAGCTTATCTAATTGCTATGCTATAGGTGCGGTTAGTGGAAGTAATTCTGTTGGTGGCATAGTAGGTCAAGTTTGGTCTAACAGTGGCGTATCAAACTGCGTTGCGCTTAACCCAAGTGTTACGGCTACTAATCTTTCGGTAGGGCGTATGATGGGAGACAACAATGGCATACTTGCCAACAACTGGGCACGGAGCGACATTCAAAATGGATCCGGCGGTTTGTTTTCTACTACCAATGTTTCCTTAACCGGTCGTGATGGCGCAAATATCACTCCGGTTGATGCAGAGAAAACTTCAAGTTGGTGGACGACAGCTCCACCAAATGGGCCGGGCTGGAATCTGTCCGGCACTGCCGACAATCCTTGGAAATGGGACGCAACTCTTTTAAGACCAGTATTGTATTGGCAGTAAATAATTTTCAAATTCACAACATATGAAAATCTCACCTCATATAAAACACAAACCAATAACTTTTGTCGATAATTATGACCAACTTGATGGTATTTATGCAGGAAAAACGGATGCAAAATATCTATCTGTTGGTACAGCTCAATACGGCAACACTCAAATTTCGGCTAAAGTTTTGCGGCATACCGGACAACAATGGAGTCCTCAAAGTGAAGAATTGCCTTTACATAGGGTCTTTGACTTGTGTACATTGATTTTAAAATCAATTCTATTAAGCGCAAATGTGCAATTTCCAAATACAAGTATTTCTGTTGGGAAAGCGAATCTGGGAAAATTGAAATCAATCATCGATTACTATACTAAACCGGTAAATAGGTCTGAGTTGCTGCCAAAAATACAAGAACTACAGATTGTCTTAAATGACTTCATGCAGAAAGAACCAAAATTGTAAGCCTGTCAAACAACCAAGAGAAATCGGCTGAAGTCAGCGGGCTAAACCGCTCCATCTGTTGATTTTGCATCCGTTCTCTTGGAATTACACCGCTATCTCCTCTACCTTTTGCTCTACGGTGCGGAGGTAATCCCTGCAATGCTTTACTAAGAAGGCGGCGCGCTCCAAGTCGGAGGCGGCGCAGGACAAATCGGTTTGTCCGTTTTCCCATTTTTTTACCAAAGCGGTCAGTTCTTCCATGGCTTGGGTATAATCCAAAGCGCTTGTCTTTTTTGCCATATTAATAGTCGTTTACAATCATTCTTTTACTTCTGCATCTACACTTCCGTGTTCCAGAATCAACTTGAACCGGTCTCCCGGGGCCACTTCTTTAGCGTCCCTCAAGGCCTTTCCCCGATAGAGCGCCAAGGCATAGCCCCGTTGCAGGGGCGCTAAAGGATTCAGATTTTTAATCGCCTGCTCCAATAAATCCACCGCATGTACCTTATTTTTGATATCCATAACCACCATCATTTTTAGCCGCTGAATCAAAGGAGTTAAAGCCTCTTTATGCGCCGACAGCCTGCCCAATACCAATTGTTGCATTCGCCGACCCAAAGCCTCTACCTCCCCGTCTAATTCCTCCATATAGTCCAGCAAAAATTCGGCCAAGGCCGTAGGCGTTTTTACAGATGTATGAGCCACCAAGTCAATTAAATGTTCGTCCTCGTCATGACCAATACCGGTAAGCACAGGCAAGGGAAACTGAGCTACATGACAGGCTAAGTGATAATCGTCAAAACAATGGAGGTCCGACACCGCCCCGCCGCCTCGCATAATCACCACCGCGTCAAATTCGTCCATTCGTTGCGCTATGTCCGACAAGGCCGCTATAATCCCCGCCGGAGCCTCTGTCCCCTGCATGGGCGAGGGAAAAAGCGTTACTTGAAAAGCATAAGCCTGTGGATGATGCTGCAACTGTTCGGTAAAATCCCGAAATCCGGCTGCTTGGGAAGAAGAAATCACCGCCAACCTCTGAAGGGGCGCCGGAAGTTCCAACTGTGCATTCATCTCTAACACCCCCTCCTGCCGCAATCGTTCCAGCGCCTTTTTGCGCTCCAAGGCAATGTTTCCAATGGTGTAAACGGGGTCTATATCGCTTATTTGTAAACTGATTCCATACATAGGATGGTATTGCACCGACACTTTGACCAAAATTTCCAGTCCGCTTGCCAAAGCCACCCCGGAGGTAGTTTCAAAATAGGGACGCAACATTCTGAATACCGAAGCCGGAATCCAAGCTTGAACTTTGGCCAGCAATTGTTGCCGGCTTCGGTCGTAATCGACTAATTCCAAATAACAATGCCCCGCCGGCTTGGCGGTAATGTCGTTAATTTCTGCGGTAATCCAGAAATGTTTGGACAACCGGTCTTCTATGGCCGATTTAATCTGAGCCTGCAACTCGCTTAGACGTATGGATGTTGGGGATTCCATATTGTGTTGCAAAGGTATACATTTTAAAATAATTTTCATTACTTTTGCGGTATGAAAAAAATAGCCCTCATCGGATTTGGAACGATTGGTAAAAAACTTTACGAGCAAATTTGCGCAGACCGCTTATTAGAGGTGGCCTTTATCTACGACCCACAAGCCAAGGTCCCCCACCCTGTAGCTTTGGGACACCCACCTACGGGAAAAGATTTTGCCACAGTGGATTTGGCGGTAGAAGCGGCCCTTCCCCAAACGGTAGCGGATTTTGGTCGGGACATACTCAAGCATACCCATTTTATGCCCTTTTCTCTGACCTCTTTAGCCAATCCGGAACTCTTGGACGATTTGCTTTATATAGCTAACATACATCAACATCAGCTGTTTATACCCCATGGAGCCATTTTGGGATTGGACGGTATTTTTGACGGGAACAGGCTGTGGGACCATGTTCAAATTGTAACGACCAAAAATCCAAAAAGTTTGGGACGAAGCGATACCGAGAAATACGTTATTTTTGAAGGAAGCGCCCGTCAAGTAGCTCGGCTTATGCCCAGAAACGTCAATGTTCACGCTGCATTGGCATTGGCAGGCATAGGTTTTGACAAAACCAAATCAATATTAGTCTCCGACCCCAACTGTACAGAAAATACCCATCTGATTACCGCCCAAAACGCCGATACCGTTTTTGAAATATCCATTAAAAGCAATCCGGTAGGCGCCGTTACCGGCGCGTTTACCCCCGTATCGGCCTATGGCAGCGTCCTGCGGGCCTTGGGCATTGCAAAAGGAAACTTTACCACTGTTTAAATGAGTTCTAACCCCGTTTCTTCCGCCGTCTTTGTATGCAGCAGCCCCGATGCTTCTAAAATGCCGACCCATCGCCTGCCCGAATACGCCTTTATTGGCCGCTCCAATGTTGGTAAGTCGTCTTTAATCAATATGCTCACCGGACAAAAAAACTTGGCCCATACCTCTGCCACGCCGGGAAAGACGCAGATGATTAATCACTTTTTAATCAATAAGGCTTGGTATATTGTTGACCTGCCCGGCTACGGCTACGCCAAAGCCTCCAAAAGCCGGCGCGAGGTGTTGGGCAACATCATTCGGGACTATCTGAGCAACGGGCAGCAGATGACCATGTTGTTTGTACTGCTCGATATTAGGCTTGAACCTCAAGACATTGACCTTGATTTTATTGAACAACTCGGAAGTTTGGAAATCCCCTTTGCCCTCATTTTTACCAAAGCCGACAAATTAGGTCCTGTTGCGGCAAAACGCTACGTAGAAGCCTACAAAAGCCGCCTGCTGGAGCAATGGGAAGAACTTCCCCCGATTTTTATCACCTCATCCGAAAAAGGCATTGGACGTCAAGAGCTTCTTGATTATATTAACACCATAACCCAACAAATCACAAATTAATTTATACCTTTGAGCCCATAATCGCCCAATAAATAACCTTAGAGATTATGGACCATTATCACAAAATCAAAGTTTTCAGTTGCGCTAATTCCAGATACTTAGCCGAGAAAATTGCCTCCGCCCTCAAGCTCAACTTAGGCGTGTCCAGTGTTACTTATTTTAGCGACGGAGAATTTCAGCCCGCCTTGGAAGAGAGCGTACGCGGCTCCACCGTGTTTATTGTGCAATCCACCTTTCCGCCCATAGACAATCTTTTTGAACTCTTACTCACGATAGACGCCGCCCGCCGCGCATCGGCCTACAAGGTAATTGCCGTAATGCCCTATTTTGGCTGGGCGCGTCAAGACCGCAAAGACAGGCCGCGGGTGTCCATCGGCGCCAAGTTGGTGGCCAACCTCCTGCAAGCCGCCGGATGCGACCGGGTCATGACCGCCGACCTCCATGCCGACCAAATTCAAGGCTTTTTTGATTTTCCCGTAGACCACGTATATGCCAGCTCTGTATTCTTTCCCTATATCCATAGCTTACAATTAGAAAACCTGTCGGTAGCGGCTCCCGACATGGGCGGAGCCAAACGCGCCAACGCCTACGCCCGCCTCTTGGAATGTCCCATGGTTATCTGCCATAAATCCAGAGAAAAAGCCAATGTGGTAGGCTCTATGACCGCCATTGGAGAAGTAGAGGGGCGCAACATAATCCTCCTTGACGATATGATAGATACCGCGGGCACCATCGCTAAAGCCGCCGACATGATGATGCAAAAAGGAGCGCGGAGCGTAAGCGCTATGGCCACCCATGCCATACTGTCGGGACCGGCCTACGACAATATTGCCCGTTCTGCCCTCCACGAGGTAGTAGTAACAGATACCATCCCTCTGCGCAACTGCCCCCAACAGGACACCTCTAAGATTAAGGTACTCTCTGTGGCCGAACTTTTTGCCGACCTTATCTATAAAGTATACAACTACCAATCCATCAGCACCAAGTTTATATTTTAAGCCATGTATCCCAAGGTCGAGCATAATTATCAGGTGTTGGTAGCCGGAATCAAGCGATTCTTTGGAGACGCCGGTAAAACTTCTGCCGTTTTAGGGCTGTCCGGAGGAATTGATTCTGCCGTAGTCCTTTGTTTGGTGGCCGACGCCTTGGGAAAAGAGCATGTACACGGACTGATGATGCCCTCTCCTTTTTCTACGGTACACTCCCTCACAGACGCCATAAAATTAGCGGAACAGGCGGATATTTCGTACCACGTCATTCCCATCGATTCCATTTATAGCCGGTTTCTTAAAGAATTGGCTCCCGTCTTTGAACACAGCCAACCGGACACTTGCGAAGAAAACATACAGGCCAGAATCCGGGCCTGTCTGCTCATGGCCTACGCCAACAAAAAGGACTGCCTCTTGCTCAATACCACCAACAAAAGCGAATTAGCCATGGGCTACGGAACCCTCTACGGAGATTTGGCCGGAGCCTTGATGGTGCTGGCCGATGTGTATAAAACGGAGGTATACGAATTAGCTACCTTCCTCAACAGCGAAAAAAACCGTATCCCCCTGTCCATTATAACCAAAGAACCTTCTGCCGAACTCAGAGCCAACCAAAAAGACAGCGACAGCCTGCCTCCCTACCCTGTTTTGGACCCCCTGCTCCACGCATTGATTGAAGAAGGACAAAGTCCCGATGCCCTCATAGCCAAAGGCGAGCCAAAGGAAATAGTAGAGCAGGCGGTACAGGCCATGCGTCATTCGGCCTTTAAAAGACTTCAATTGCCTCCGCTCCTTAAAGTGTCGCAACATCCCCTATTATCCAAAGACAAATGGCGCTGACCTTCCTTATATCTATAATTCTGTTGGCCTTATGTTTAGTAGGCATGGCCATTTCGATGCTGATTAAAAAAGACGGAGCGTTTCCCAATACCGAAATCGGCAGCAATCCCCGAATGCGCCAATTAGGCCTGCGTTGTTCCAAAGAAGAAGAATGTGCCGCCTGCTCCCGCAGCAACGCCTGTACAAGTAATACCCCAAATTAAGCAAGTATATGATAGCAATCGTAGGCCGCCCCAACGTAGGTAAATCCACCCTCTTCAACCGGTTGGTTGGCATGAGGCAAGCCATTGTAGACGAGACTGCGGGCGTTACCCGCGACCGGCACTACGGCACATCGGACTGGAACGGACGCTCTTTTTCCGTCATTGACACCGGCGGATACGCCCGAAATACGGACGACGTATTTGAAGAAGAAATCCGCAAGCAAGTGCATTTAGCCATAGATGAGGCAGATGTAATTCTTTTTATGGTGGATGTAGGTTCCGGCATCACCGATTTTGACCAAATGATTGCCGATATCCTGCGCAGACAAAAAAAGCCGGTCATTACGGTGGTCAACAAAGTAGATACCTCCGACCGGATGTACGACAGCCACCAGTTTCATGCCTTGGGCTTAGGCGGCAACCTGTTCTGCATTTCTTCCGCTCAAGGGCACGGCACCGGCGACTTGATGGATAGGATCATCGAATTGCTGCCTCCCGCAGCAGAAATACGGGAAGGCTTGTCCATCCCCCACATTGCCATTGTCGGCAAGCCCAATGTGGGCAAATCCTCCCTAACCAACGCCCTATTGGGAGAAGAACGCCACATTGTAACGCCGGTGGCCGGCACCACTCGGGACGCCATCACTACCCGCTACAACAAATTCGGTCACGATTTTATGCTGATAGATACCGCCGGACTCCGCAAAAAAGGAAAGGTACATGAAGACCTCGAATTTTATTCGGTCATGCGCGCCGTCCGCGCCATTGAATACGCCGATGTGTGCATACTGATGTTGGACGCCTCTTTGGGCGTAGAAAGTCAAGATATGAGCATCTTCAACTTGATAATCCGCAATAAAAAAGGCTGTGTGTTGGTGGTCAACAAATGGGATACGGTAGTCAAGGACAGCCATACCATGAAAGCCTACCAACAAACTATTATCAAACGCATTGCTCCTTTTACAGACCTGCCGATTATCTTTACCTCCGTAACCGAAAAACAACGGATTTTAGAGGTGCTGAACGCCGCCGCCAAGGTCTGTGAAAACCGCAACCGCAAAATCAGCACCTCCAAGCTCAACGATATCATGCTTCCCGAAATCGAACAGTATCCTCCTCCCGCCATTAAGGGCAAATACATCCGAATTAAATACATCACCCAACTACCTACCCCCGTCCCCTCTTTTGCCTTCTTTTGCAATCTCCCCCAGTACATAAGGGAGGACTACAAACGCTTTTTGGAAAACAAGCTCCGCAGCCACTTTGACTTTACCGGCTGCCCGATTCAGATTTTTATACGGCAGAAATAGGCAACAGGATGGTGAAACAGGCCCCGCCCCATTCCGAGCTGCCGTAGGAAATAGTACCTTGGGTTTGTTCGATAATACTGCGGCAAATGGCAAGGCCCAAACCGGTACCGCTGCTTTTGGTGGTAAAATTGGGCTTAAACAGACGATTTCTCAAATCTTTGGGCACGCCGGGGCCATCGTCTTCCACATGTAAAGCATACATCTCCTCTGTTTGCTCAAGGCGAAGGCGCACCCTTCCGCCGGCTCTTCCTTCCAAGGCCTGCCTTGCGTTGGAAATCAAGTTAACCAATACCCTCGACAATTGTTGCTTGCGTCCCATTACATAAGCCGGATTAACCTCTGAGGTAAACAATATCTTGACGGTCTCTCCGGTACTAAAAAGCACACGCTGTTCCTCAATCAAATGATTAAGCTCCACCGGCGCCGTCTCTTCGCTGTAAAAACGGGAAAAACTCGACAGCTCTGAGGCCGCATCACTAAGAATATCAATGTGCTCAATTAGGGTTTGAGCCAAACCATCAAAACGCTCCGACCAATCGGGGACCTTTTCTTTTTTTAGCCGTATAAGGTGTTGCAGGCTCAACCGCATAGGAGTCAAGGGATTTTTGATTTCATGGGCAATCTGACGCGCCATCTCCCTCCAAGCCTGCTCCCGCTCTGTTTGGGCTATGCGTCCGGAGGCCTCGGCCAAGTCGTCCACCATTTTATTATAGGTGTGTATCAACTCCCCTAATTCGTCTTTTCCCTTATAATTAATATGTTCCAACTGTCTGGTCAAGTCTAAACGCTGCATTTTTTTACCCACTTCCACCAAAGGCCTGCCTAACTGATTGGAAAGAGCCGTGCCCGCAAGAATGGCCGCCAGCAACAGCAATATATAAATGTTGGCTACCGTTGCCACCACAGAGGTCAGGTCTCCGGCGATTTTGGATTCCCTTGAAAAATAAGGCAGGTTTAGATAGCCCATCCGCTTTCCCTTGTCGTTAAAGAAGGGGGCGTAGACCGAATAATACTGCAACCCGCCAATATGCTCTTTATGGAAAAACTTTAGCCGGTGCATCCTGTCCATCATCCTAAAAGCCGTGCTGTTCATACAGCTTCCCATCAAGTATTTATCAAAAATTTCGGGCTGGGAAGTTTGTACCAGCCATCCTCTTTGGTCGTATATATTGATGTCGATGTGCATATTTTTAGACAACTGGGTAAGCTGCTGAGACAACAGTTCTATATTCACGCTTTCCCACCTGTCCACCAATCTGAAAGAATATTCAAGCATGGACTGGGCAATCTGCATCTTTTCTTCCATCGCCCTTCGGTTGTTTTCGTTATACAATTTTATCCCAAACCAAACGCTTCCCGACCCCATAAAAATAAGGGCTCCTATTAGGGAGACGACTACCAAAAGCATAATTCTGCGCCTGAACGAGCGGTTGGGGTTCCTTTTCCAAAACTTACTGACCGGAAGTTTGATAATGCCAAAAATAATCAAGCCGTAAAAAAGGGCCAAGTAGGAAAAGGATACCAAATAAGAGAAAAAGGTATAGACCGGCCGGCTAAGTATAATAACGGCATGGGTGTTAAAACTGTTTATATAATGCCGGTAGCCGTCTTTTTCCATTACGGTAAAAGATCCTGTTGGATATTGGGTCGGCAATTGGGTGGAATACATATAACTCCCCGAAAAAGTATTCAAGTCTCCCAGCATATATTTGGCAAACGAATAATTATAGGGTACCCGCGACCATTCGGGGTCGGTTTGGTCTCTCAACAATTCGGGATAACCTATCATTTCTTTCACCAGACGGGAATCCAATTCGATATACAAGTCGCGATATCCTCCGTAAAACCGAAAATGAATCACCCCAATATAACTGGTTCGCCCGTTGGCGTTATCCAAAAAATAAAAAGCCGAATTTTCTTCCAGAAGCGTTCCATATCGAGCTATTTCCAAATGAAAAAAGTTATAACAGTTTACCGGAATCGGCTGCGTCTCTATCAGCAGGTTATCTCCGGGTCTGCACAAGGTGATTTGCAGGTCGTACCTGCCTTGGAGTCCGGCAAAATGCACATTCATCAATCTGCTCAATATCAAATTATCATCCACATCGTACTCAATCATGGACTTGAGTATAACATCTGCATCAATAACTCCCTCCGCTTGAAGCAACAGTTTTTCTGTTTCGGCGTCTCGCTCCATACCCATCTTTACCGTCCAGTCCCTGTTGCGCTCTAACTCTCTTTGGGACCCGTATACCGCCACCATGACTAAACTGTAAAGGGCTATTCCTCCTACATACAAGGCTATCATTCTCTGAGACAACAATATGTTTCTATAACCTTTTTTAACCCAAATCGGCCAGCCCAAACAGATTAAAAAATAGAGCGCGGTAAAAAGCAAGCCAAACGAGAAGTATACCAAAACCGAATAAATGGACAACTCGCCCACCCTAAAGATTTCCATTCCCATATTGGCATGGATGGCTATCGAGCGCAGACATACATGAATGTGAACCGCGAGCAACAAGGGCAAAAGGGCAAGGCTTGCCGCATGACGAACATATTGAAGACCGGAACGAGGCGCCTCCCTTAGCCTAATAAAAAAACGTACAAAGGACCTGCGTACAATCACCACAGCCGATATGGCAAAGAAAATAAAAAGATGATTAAAAAGCAGATTGGCCAAGGTTTCCGAAAGAGAAGGGTCGGAATAGAGCATGGTCGAAAACAGGGGAGACAGTTCGGAAAGCTGCCGTTCCAGCAAAAAGCAAAACAGACGCAGCAAGCCCAGCAGGGGCAAGGCTATCCAAAGGCTTTTTCCTTTGGGAAATCCCCAAAGAAAACAAAAAATGCCCAATACTGCCCACCAAATCGAAAACCATCGTAAAAACATGGCGGACTTGGCATTGTATAACCGCACATCATGCAGCACATTAAACAACACCGTCTCTCCGTCGCTGCCGTATACCGGGTAGCCTTCATCAATATATACCGGAATAATCGAAAAGTGCCGGCCCAAACGCAGCCTTGGATTTACCTCGCTTTTGATAAAAGCATTGGAAAAAGGATATTCAGTTTGGATTAATAAAGCAGTGATTACGGTATAGGGCGCTTGACTGTAAGCTCTTACTACATACCAGCCATTCCCTATGTTTACATACCTATCCCGTTTATCATGCCGGTAGCTATAAATAGATTGGTGGGAACCCGGCAGGGTATTGACCCAAGTACAAAGCGAATCGTAGTAGTATTTATACAAGATTTGGTCTTCGCCCAAACGACCCGACTCCATCCACTCGTCTTTGTGCTGCCCAAGCGCAATCGTCGCCGCCTCTTCTAATTGTTTCTGCTTGGTATGCAAGCGCTGTTCCAAGTTGAGTACCTCGTTGGAAAAATTGTGATACCATTGCGAAGTTACAAACGATAGGCACACAAAAAGCGCTGCCAACAGGGAACATGCCCCAACGCCCCAACGCATCCAATAACGGGTATTTTTGTAAGGACTCATAGCATAGTGGGTGGTAATAAGAGGCCTGCAATAATCAAGCCAAACTTATTGGAACAGGGGATTCGCATAGGCTTGTACATCTTCTTTGCTGATAATCTTATTACTAAGAATCAATAGTCGTTCCATTACATTGCGCAGCTCCCTAATGTTGCCTGTCCAGCTGTGGGCTTTAAGTTCTTCTAAGGCTTCGGGAACCATTTTGCGAGAAGCCATGCCGTATTCTTGGCACAACTGGCTTAAAAAATGATTGGCCAGCAAGGGAATATCCTCTTTCCTTTCTGCTAAAGTCGGCACATGAATCACAATCACGCTCAGACGATGGTAGAGGTCTTCCCTAAAAGTACCCTTTTCGATTTCGGCTTGGAGGTCTTTATTGGTTGCGGCTACCACCCTTACTTTTACCGGAATATCCTTGTCGCTTCCTACGCGGGTAATCCGGTGTTCCTGCAATACCCGCAACACTTTGGCTTGGGCAGCCAAACTCATGTCGCCCACCTCGTCCAAAAAGAGGGTGCCGTTGTCTGCCTGTTCAAACTTGCCTTTATGTTGCCTAACGGCAGATGTAAAAGACCCTTTTTCGTGTCCAAATAACTCGCTCTCTATAAGCTCACTGGGAATAGCCGCACAGTTGACCTCTACAAAAGGCATAGATGCCCGCGGGCTTTTTTCGTGCAGCCAACGGGCCACCAACTCTTTACCCGTACCGTTAGAGCCGGTAATCAGCACCCTTGCCTCTGTGGGGGCTACCTTGTCTATCATTTCCTTAATCCGCATAATCGCCGGAGTGTCTCCCACAATTTCGGGAATTTTGGATACTTTCTTTTTCAAAATTTTGGTTTCCTTAATCAAGGACGATTTGTCCGTAGCGTTGCGCATGGTTATCAGAATCCGGTTTAAATCCAAGGGTTTTTCAATAAAATCGTAGGCTCCCTTTTTGATACATTCCACGGCGGTATCTATGGACCCATGGCCCGAAATCATCACAATCGGAGCATCTATACCCGTGGAAACCATTTTCTCCAATACTTCTATCCCATCCATGCCCGGCATTTTAATGTCGCAAAAAATCAGGTCGCACTGGAAATTTTTAACCGTTTCCAAGGCTTCGGCTCCGGATTCGGCCAGCGCAACCGTATGCTTTTCATATTCTAAAATCTCTTTTAAGGCATTCCGAATACTGCGCTCGTCGTCTATAACCAAAATATTCATAGCTTCTTTTTTTGCAAAGGTAGGCCTTTTTGCCGTATGAAAAACTTCTACTATATTTGCCCATAAGAACCAAAAAGAAGACTATGTAAGATAAAAAATTAATAAAGAAAGCGTTAGCCTTATCCACGTTTCCGAAACTCGCAATTTCAAACAACTCGAAGGGTAAGCAACATTCACGTCGTTCTACGGCGTGGGCTTGTTTATTTCGAGTTGCAGGCATGCGAGGCCTAGGAAACGAATAAGTTTACAACCCCACGCTTTTTCGTTTGCTTTCAACCCTTAGAACGATGAACCACTTTAAAATTGTTGAGCGTTTATGCAGGATACACGACCTGATTCAGCAAGAGGCAACCGGTCCTCCCGGCGAGTTTGCCAAGCGCTTACGTATAAGCCGGAGGCAATTCTACAATGATTTGGAGGAATTAAAAGATTGGGGAGCAGCTGTAAAGTATAGTCGTATCCGCCGCACATTCTTCTATACCAACAATTTTCACATCACTCTAATCAAATTGCACCTTTCGAGAAACCACACAGGGGAACAAAAAGAGGAGAAAAATGAAAAATAACCGCTTCCGTGCAAGGAAAATGCACAGAAATCCTGTACATTTGTCCGACTTAATTTTTGCACTTAGGGCCCCGCGAGCCCTAACCCAAAGACAAGTAAGCCTTTCCTGCCGGCTATAAATGCATCGAAACGAACAAACATATTTATGAACCCTAAAAACAAGAAAGGCGTAGCAAAGATACAACAAAAACGAAAACTTAGGGCGGTTTGTCCCTTTTTTCCAAACAAACCAAAATAATAATCAAACGAATAATTTAACTATTTAATTTTTTAAACATTATGAAAAAGAAAATATTACTCTCAACAACATTTTTTGCTGTTGTTGCTCTTGCCGTAACGGTAAGTATCAACCTAAACTCCAACAAAGCACAATCAGCTTTAACCTTGGCGAATATTGAAGCACTGGCGCGAAGTCATGGTGGTGGGGAAGATGAGTGGGCAAAAGAGTCTGTAACAGGGCGCGTTGTCTATGAAGAGGATGGGGTGATGATTGAGAAAGACTGCTGTGTTCCCTCAGTAGCCACTGATGCCTGCAACGTCGGTGTAATTAGGTGTATGGCAGGATGATTTTTAATTGAGGAGTATTGATAAATCGTGCTTTCCATACTCCTCAATTATTTAAATCTAAAGAATATGAGAACAGTACAAATACTCCCTATTGTTCTTTTACTTGTATTGATTATAGGATGCACTAGGGATAGAGATGAATTCAAACCGTTAGTGAGCGATAAAAATGCGGTGACCATTCAACTATCCAACAGAAAAGCAGACTATAAGCTTGAACCCATAAAAATGTCTGAATTTGTCGACTCTGTAAAATTTATCCAACTTGAGGAGACAGGGGAAAGCTTAATTGGTAGCATAAATAAGATTTTTTTCACTGCGACCTATGTCATAGTTGAAGACCGTCAGCAGAACACTGTTTTCTTCTTCGATCAGAATGGGAAATACTTGAAAAAGATATCAAGAAAAGGTCGAGGCCCTGGAGAATACCTTTCTTTGTCTTCATGTATGTTTGATGAACGTAAACAGCAGCTAATTATCTACGACATACTTGCAAAAAAAATATTATTCTACGATTTATTCGGGAATTTTGTGAAGGAGATACCGGAATTTAGCGAGAATGTGATCATTAGGGATATCATCAATTTGCCCAATGGTCATTTTCTATGTTACACACCTGATCTCGTCGGGAAAGTTGATGCAAAATACACAGGGCTATGGGAGGTAGATGCAGATGGGAGATTTTTGCGTAATTATTTTACATATAATATAATACTTCCGGTTGCTTTTAAGTTTGAATCAAATTTCCAACAGCTTCAAAATAAAACTATAAGCCTAGTAGATCAAATTCATAATGATATATATCATTATCATAATGGAGTGGTAGAAAAATATATATCATACAACATAAAAGGAAATAAGCTTTGGGGATTAAAAGGGATTGACTTGGCCAAAAATGAGCGAAATATAATGGCATTTAAAACTCAGGAAAAGGGGGATTACATTATCACCTTATGGGCAGACGAGGCAAATCAGATGCTATTTAGCTTGTTTTCTAAAAAAGATAAAGAAGTACGCTACTGGGATGCCTACTATACTTATGACGCCGCAATACCCGGCGTTTTGTTTGTACCCGTGGATTCAAACAGGCCAGATATGCTTGTTTGTAAGTTGAACGGAAATATTATTGACAGATACCTTGCCGATCCAAATTTGCCGGAGTCGGTTAGAAAAGCATTAGAACCTTATTCTTCCCCAATAACCGGTTCAGCCAATCCTGTTTTGGAATTATTATACATCAAGCAATCACCCTCCACAAGCAGAGAGCTGATGATGTTCTAGTAGTTAGCAGCCGTGGTAGAGAAGGCTGGAAATACTTAACTAAACTCAAGATGAGATTTATATATACATTGGGGATAATTTTCTTCCTCTCCTGCGCCAATAACCGCCTTGTCAAGGATATAGAGCAGTTCATGAACCGGCAAATTGTTCTGTCGGCGGATTGGGACGCCGTTTATAAAGGGAGGGATACGGTGTTGACCG
>Ga0131853_10011629_pt1 | contig 16123 bp, 12 predicted proteins | sample TergutLab28metaG_FD_92764 | JGI IMG/M metagenome (GOLD analysis project Ga0131853, IMG submission 92764) | Labiotermes labralis P1 segment gut microbial communities from Petit-Saut dam, French Guiana - Lab288 P1 (version 2) (version 2) | ecosystem: Host-associated > Arthropoda: Insects >...
AGGGGAATTGGCCTGAGTGTTGGCCTTCGATTTTGATAACTGCCTGAATGTCTCCTGCTCTTTCAACAGTGACTTGTGTGATTTCTCCGTGGATGGTGGTTTGTTTGGTTGTGATGCTTTCGTTTTCTATACTGCGCTCTTCTTTGATGAGTAGGAGATGGCCTTTTGCGCCAATGGCACGATCGTCAATTTTTAGGTGGTCAACAAAATAATTTCCTTTTTTATTGATTTGGCATTGTAGGGTGCCGGTGTCGATGTGGATGTGGTCGGTTGTTTCTTTTAGGGTTAGTTTTTGATTAATTGAGGCTGGTTGGCCTTTTTCTAGTTGGTAGGTTGTGTTAATTTCACTGTTAAAGACTGCTGCGTGACCTGTCCATTTGACACTGCCGTCTGGCCAGAAAGCCATGGGCCATGTTTGGATGGGGGTGTCTGTTAGGGTGATTAGGTCATCTCTTTGTAATTCGCCTTTTGCCCATGGGGCTCCCCAGTTGAGGCCTGTTGGTTGTTTGGGTGCCTCGTTTAACCATGTTAATTTCATTTTTCTTCACGCTCCAATACTGCCTGATGGACAGTTAAATTACGATAGCTACCTTTCATAGGTGCCATTTGTCTGAATCCGATTTTTCCTTTTCCTAGGATAGGGCCATAGGCTGTGCCTGGGTCTTGCCATTCTAGTACCGTTAGGTCATTGATGCTGAACTGAACCATATCCTGATGTTTGACGATTTGCATTTGATAGGTTTTAGCATCACGGACTGTAGGGATAGGGTCAGCACCCATCGCTACCAGGTGGAAGCCATGACTTTTTCTGAGGTTGCAAGTGCAAAATTGTCGCTCTTCTTCCCATTTTCTGCGGAAGTATGAGAGATGTAAGGCGTTGATTTCGCCTGAATGATACTGGGGATAGAGGCCTGTTCTTTTGGGTAACGTTGGGTCAAATAGATCTTCTCCATTTTTGCCGGTTGCAGCAAAAAATATCATGCAGAGGCCTGGCTCTCTCAGAGGTGAGAATTCCCATTCAATGATGATTTCGTCCGGCATTTCTGTTGGACACCATAGGACCCAATGCCCTTTATCATCAGTTGCTTCTGCTTCTAGGCCATTTTCAAGTATTAGCCAGCCATTTTCAAAGGTAGTTTTAACTTCCCCTTCTGAGATAAAGTCTTTTAAATCATCGGGTGTCGCCAAAGGGTTAGCATAGATGCATTCGCCTTTTTTAAAACGGTTATTTCTCATTTTTTCAACTCCTTTTCGTGGAATGAAAGATGAATCATTGCTTTTTGGGCATTTTAAACCTAACTGATATGATCGTTTCACTTTTTTGCCGATTTTTCAGAAATGGTGAACTTTCTAACTCCGTTTGATGGAAAGTTTCACTTTTTTAACAAAATTATCAATTTCAGTGAACTTTTTGATAACGTAGCTTAAAGAGAGACATCAAAACATTTCTCTAGTTCTGTGATAGATTTATTTCAAATAAAATACGTCTTTGAGCTCCCAAGATTTCGGGCTATTATCTGGATTGGTTTCCATAATATCAGCCATGTATTTCCACCATTTTTGGCAGATTTCTGTGTTCGCTGTTTTTGACCAAAGTTCCTCTGATTCAATTTCAACATAGGCGAATAGAAGTCCTAATTCTTCATCTAAAAAGATGGAATAGTTGTGAGCACCGTGTTCTTTTAACATCACTTCCATTTCAGGCCATAGTTCATCATGCCTTTTTTTGTATTCCTCATATGTATCCTGGTGGACTTTCATTTTCGTTGCTTTTCTAATCATAAGACACCTCCGTGTGTTTTTGTCAACCACCATTATATATGAAAAAACACTTACACACTAGAACGCTTTTTGCGAAAAAAACGTCTTTGTTTGTAAGTGTTGATGATGATTTCTTAATCACTCTGTTCTCGATATTTTTTAGGGGAAACACCATAGAATTCTTTGAATTTTCGGAAAAAGAAGCTGGAATTTTCATATCCAACTGATTCGACAATGTCGGCAATGGGAATTTGGGTTTGTTTAAGGAGATAAGAGGCTTGAATCATTCTTTTTTCTTGTAACAAGGTGGTGAAGTTTTTGCCTGTTTGCGTTTTGATTTCTTTACTCAACCAGTGCATGTCATATCTGAGCATTTTGGCTAAATTTGTCAGACTGCCATCTTTGTAATGTTCATTGATATAGGTGAGAATGCTTAACGCCAGCTCTCCTTTGAAGTCACTGTTTGAACTTTCGATTTTGTCCGTGTGATTCATGATTTGGAGAAGTAATAGCCCCATTGTTTTTTGGTTAATGGTATATTTGTTGTACATATCGTGGGTAATTCCCCAAACCATGTTTTCAATTAAATTTTGAATGGGGAGAACGTCTGCTACATTGAAGTAAAGATGGGTGTAGTCACTCTGGCTTTTAAAGACACAACTCATTAGAAATTCGCTTAGTGGATTTTTCTCCCCTTCTAGCAATTGAAAGACTTTGTCGAAAAATTCCGGAAGAATGATGAAATTGATGGCAATGTCTTCTGCGCCAGCAGGTAGGATTTCTTGTTCTGCCTGTTGGGATAGAAAAAGGATATCACCTTCATTTAGAATGATTTCTTGGTCGTTAACGATATGAGTTGTTGTTCCTCTGCACATATAAATCATTTCGATGTAGTTGTGACGGTGTTTTGGGAAATGGACAAAGCGGGTATGAGGACGGATTTCGATGAGTTTTCCTTTTTTTAACAACTTTTGACTGTCAATAATAAAACTGGAATCTTGATTGTAAATGTCGAAATCTACCTGGGTATTTCCATCTAGGATGCTTTGCTCCTCTGCTGTGATGACTGACAATTTTTCTAATAATTCTTGGTTCATTTGTGTCAACCCTCCTTAATCAAAAATATATTCCTTCATTATTTTTGGTTGTTTCTACTATCACAAGTATAGCTGAAATTTCAGAGAATTGCAAGAAAAATCTGTGCAGATTGGCTATTTCATTCCTATTATGCTTTGTTTTTCATAGAGTCAAAGTTTGTTTACAATACCGTATGGGATTTTGTGTTCTGAATAACGGTTGGCGATGTTGCCGGTCATGATGAGCTTGATTTCATTGTCACCTTTTTTCATAAATGACTGGGTGTTAAATTGATGGGGCGATGCAAAACTGACACCAGCAAACTGACCATTAATAAAGCACTCTGCCATTTCTTCACCGTGAATTTCAAATGTCGCATTTTCTATTGGCATTTCTGCTTGATAAGTGGCCAGGTAGGTTTTGGTGATGTCAGCCTCACTTTCATTTACCAATTGGAATGCTTGGCTTAAGTCACCTAGATGTGGCATTTCTAATTTTTCAGGAATCCCTGCCATATCGCTCGTCACCACAATGAGCAACGTCTCAAATGGAGCCATTTTCAAATGTTCGCTCCCTTTGAAATAGTGCCCTGTCCATAAGTCAACAAAAATCAAGTCACCTGAAAGTAAAATTGTAAATTCCGTGTCAATGGCAACTTTCCCCTCATTAAATAGGAAGAATAGATCCACATCTGCCTTCTTCAAATGGGTCATCCTTAAGCCAGGGCAAAACTTTTGAGTTAAAAATTCCGAATTATTATCTTCAATACAGTCGGCAACCTTTTGTGCAAGGGTTGGACAATCTGCATCTAAAATATTGGTATAGGTATAACCTTGGATTTCAATTTCATCTTCGTACACATGGTCGATAAAAGACTTTGGAAGGTAATTGAATTCAATTTGATTTTCATAGAATCGAATGACTTCGGCATAAGGCATGTTTTTGCTTTCACAGAGAATGGCGATATCAGTGACATTTTTAGCATCAGTCATCAGGTAAGAAAGACGCTTCATATAATCGGAGAAGTGTTTATAATGGGACCACCAAATATTATTCGGCCCCACATCCGGCGGGCGTTCATCTTTGCGCTTCCCTCTGATGCTGTAATAGAAAGCGTGGGGAATAAAGAGGTTGACCCCACGAACAGCCAGCCAGTCAATGTACCATTTCATGTCCTCACCAGTGAAATACCAAGGAATATCATCTCTCACACAGACCCCAAAACATTCGTTAGCATTTCGGCGGCGGCCTAAGTGGCGGGCAGCATCAGCGGAGCATTTTCCTTGGACACTGTTAAAATTGTAAATTCCCCCTTCTTCTGGGGAAACCATTCTGAAAATCATATCCTGACCAGGGATTTGGAAGTAAATTTCCTCGTCAATATCATCACTTGCAGCCGGGTGCCCAGTTAAGGCGATGCCATGCCGCTCACACCAATCGGAAAGGACTTTATAGTAAACCTCATTGAAACGTTCACGGATAACGCGTTTGTAAATTTTCGTTGTCTCATTGGTTTTCCCCTCAAATAAAGCCCTTAATTCTGAAAGTTCTCCCCCGTTAGCCACAATCTCAGCCTCAATACCAGGTGTCCAATCGTGCATATTTTTTGTGTTACGACCAAGTGGATCAGGCTCGTCTGTAAAGAAAGCAATGATCGTTGTGCCAAAATAGTCTTTTAAATGATGATAATGAGCATCATGGGTTAATTCAACAAATTTGGCAACAGCTTCTGGATTGAGAATATCGGCTGCAAGTGGCGCATTTTCTTCACCATCATCCTCGCCAAAATGAATCCCCCGAATGGTCCCACCACTTTTCTTTTCAATCAGATATTTGCCATCATCAAATTCGTAAATGACTTTCCCATCTGGTTGATCGCTAAAGGTCAAAGCGCGTGCTGCAAAGTCAGGATTGGATGCGACCACTTGCCCATTAGCTGCTCCTGATGGATACATCCCCTCATCATATAGGATAATTTGCATCTCCAATTCAGCTGCCGTTTTGACAATAAACGTTATGATTTCAAAATACTTTTCTGATAAATAACCGATTTCCTTTGGAATGCCGATTCTAGGATGAACCACCACCCCATCTACACCTTTTGCTTTGAAATCTTCCAATTGAGCCTTTAATTTTTCTGGAATTAAATCATCATTGATAAACCAAAAAGGAATCGGTGTAAATTCGGCTTTTGGCTCTAAAATGTCATGAATCACTGTGAGCTCTTTGCTTGTTTTGCTTTCCATTGTCGTCCCTCTCTTTCTATTTCTTCTGTTTTTTCATCATCTTAATCTCGCGTGTACCTTTTCTCATATTCTCGTAGTAACTCCAATTTTTCAAGTCGACAAGCTACGCCGTTTTCATATACTGGTGGTTTTTCTAAATAAATCGGGTCACCTTCTCGTAACGGTTTGATTTGTAAGGTGATTTCTACATGTTGAAGTTGATCTTTAAACCTTTTTAGTCCAATTTCCCATGGTAAGCCAGTGTAGAACCAGTCTGCGACTAATTTACCATCGAAAAATAGGTTAGCAATGTTTCCAGCAAAATTAACCACTAAATAAGTGTCACGTTCGCTGCCTAGGAATAATTCTGGAAGGTCAATCTTGTAAAATTTGTCGCCATTTTCACGTTCTTCAAGTAACTCAAAGGTTGGTCCTTCTTCTTCTGGTGTTTCCCAAATTTGTTTATGACCTTCGCCATCTTCAATTAATATCCAGTTATTATAAGCAAGTTCGTGGGTACCTTGGTGTGTCAGCTTCCAAGCCTCTTCGGCACCACCTGCACTTAGGATGATAACATGCAAATTTCCAATAACTAATTCGGGTTTGTTAATAAAATTAAGACGATAAATTTCGCCATCTATTTTAATTTCAAGATAACCACGATGGTTCCAAAAAACAATTGTATCATCGTTTAATAAACAAAGTGGTTGCCCCGTTGCATATTCGATGATGGTTCCACCTACTTCTAAATTGAAGGGAAACGCGATATTTTGACCATTTTCGAGGTTGATTTTCGGATACTTGATTTTCGTTTCGCCGAGGTCGATTTCTAGTTCAATTCCGTTGCGATCTGGTAATGTTAAATGTCGTTGGTAATTATTTAAAAATACGAAACCAGAATGCCCATTGTGACGGACACTGATTCTCAAATTTTGAGTGTCTGATGGATCTGTTGCGTTAAATTCTGGGAAATAGGTGGTCATGGTTGCTAATCTCGAACCAAAATCAGCTAAAAACATGTGATGGATTCTTAGGGCATGATAAGAAGAATGTTGCATGCCATATTCTCCAATGACACCTTGAAAATCATATGACTTGATCGGCAAGTCGCACCAATCACGCGGCTTTTTCTCCTGGAGCGTCGTCAATTTTCCTTCAGGATTTGTGCCGCCATGATACATGTAATAGCCAATTAAATTTGCCCCTGAACCGATGCGTGTGAAAACCATGGATTCGGTATCTCGCGCTTTAATAATGGGCCGGCGATGTTTCGTGACCATGATTCCGCCACCAAGCTCTGCTGTTGCGTAAGGATAATCATTGGGGTTAAAGGTGTAGTTTTTTGAATACATCGAATTATCATCCACAAAGTCACTGCCGATTCCTTCGTCATTGCGGTCGTTGGAAAAGAGGAAATTTTCACTTAGAGGTAGTTGTTCCACAGAGCGATCCCATGGTGCATCAGCATAAGCACCCATCACTGGGAGGTTATCACCAAGCACTGCCCCACCCCACCCTGTTGCTGTGTAATATGGCACTTCAAAACCAATTTCTTTTGCCATATTGGTTAATGTTCGCATATGTTGCATGCCTTTTTCACCTTGGAAGCCACCGCAATGACCGTACTCGTTTTCAATTTGAATGCCAATGACTGGACCGCCATCTTTAAAGAGCAATCCTTGCGCTTGCTGGAAAATTTCTTCATAGAACCGCTTAGCTTTCGCCAAATATCCCTCATTGTCGGATCTTAATTCAAAATCTGCTTCAACCAACCAATCTGGAAATCCGCCATTGCGACATTCGCCATGATTCCATGGTCCTAATCTTAAGAGCGTATAAACGCCACATTTGTCACAAATTTCGATAAATTTCCTTAATTCACGTTGACCTGTCCAATCCCATTGGCCTTCGATTTCTTCGTGATGGATCCAGAAAATATAGGTAGCGATGATTTGAATGCCACCAGCTTTCATTTTGAGGATCTCTTCTTCCCAGTAAGCTTCAGGATAGCGGGAAAAATGGAATTCTCCCATGATTGGATACCAAGGTTGGTCGTTTTTGGTGAAGTATTGTCTTGTAACGCCTAGTTTTTCTCCTGTTTTGGGGTTAATACCTTCAAAAGGCAACTTTTCTGGTTGTTCATATTTTGTTTGTGGTAATTTTATTGTGTATGTCATGTCACTCTTCCTCCTCATATGAAAAAAAAGCGCGTCGAAATAACGCCCCTTTCTCTAGATTTTAATGATATCTTTTAAAAATTTTGCTAATTCTGGTACTTGAACTTGGATTTCTGAAATCACTAATTTCGCCATTTCCTGCGCGCCATATTCCGAAAAATGGGTGTCATCTTCAATGCCATCGGGATGGTTAGAATAAACACCCGGTTCAATATGAAGGAAAATATCTTTCGATTTCTCCATGCCCAATTCTTCTAATAAATCGCCACTTCTTTGGTGCAAGTCGATCAGTGGGACATTTTCAGCTTCTGCCAACTTTCGAATGGCTTTGGCATAGTCGTGATGGCTGTCGTAAAGATCGCCGTTATCGCTAAAAAGCCTTCTGAAAACAGGGGTTATTAAAATTGGATGAGCTTTTTTGGCTCGTGCTGCTTCGATATAGACTTTCAGGCCTTCTGTAAAAGTTGTGTATGGCTCTGTGTACCATTCGTTATCTTTTTCATCATTATGTCCGAATTGAATTAATAGATAATCGCCTGGTGCAATGGTTGATTCAATTTTTTCAAGTCGTCCCTGAACAACAAAGCTTTTCGTGGAACAACCTGAATAGGCGTGGTTAGCAATAATGGCATCATCTTTGAAAAATGGTTGCATCATTTGACCCCATCCTGCGAATGGTTCTTCATGCTGGTGCGTAACGGTTGAATCACCTGCTAAATAAATGGTTAACATGTCTCAATCATCTCCTCGCTCTAAATTGCGAAATCTTTCTTTTACAACTTCATATGCCAATTTCGGACGTCTAAATTCATCTACAATACCTTTGTTATTCTTCGTTCTTGGACGCTGGGCAAACCATTCTTCCTCTGTCACCAAGCAATCACAGAATTGCCAAACCAACGCACCGCTAATTCGTGGGTGATGCAAATAAACATCTAAATTATCAGCCAGAATATCACATTGTCGCTCCTCCGACCACTTCACCCGGCGAGGATCCCGATAACCCGGAATGGCACCTCCACCAAACTCACTCATGATAAATGGTTTGCCTGCACCACCAAAGGCATCAGAATATGCAAGTAATTTCTCAAAGGCTTCTGCCGTTGAGACAGACTCATACCAACCATAATAAAGATTCCACGAGATAATATCCGCAAATTCAAGGCTCATTTCAGTTCCTTGATGACAAGTTGCGAATGTAACAGGTCGTGAAGCATCCAGTGCTTTAATTTGCCTAATTTGCTTTTCATAACATTTTCGACCATATTCCGTATTGCTGGCACATTCATTAAGCACCGCCCAAATAATAATCGATGGGTGATTAAAGTGATTTTTGACCATCTCATCAATACAATCCTCACACTGCTGATCAAAATTCGGATTCCGCATTCGCTCCTCACTTAACCCGCGCGCATGATTCTCTTCCCACACATACAACCCATGTTCATCACATAAGTCCAAAAATAACTCGTCATTGGGATAATGAGATGTGCGCACTGTGTTGCTCCCCAAATCCTTCAACAATGCAATGTCCTTCGCCATTGCAGTTAATCCTAAAGCACATCCATATCCAGGATGATCTTCATGGCGATTAAAACCCTTTAAAAACAACGGTTGACCATTAAGCAAAATTTTGTCTTTTTCAACCCGAACCTCACGGAATCCCACACGCTCAATCAGGTCATCAAGTTCAAACCCATCTTCAAGCAGAAATGTTTCCAAAAAATATAAATTAGGTGCTTCATGACTCCAGGTTTCAACACTTTCAAAATCAGCAAACCCCTCAAAGATGAGATATTCTGAATGATTCGAAACCTGTGAAAAACTAATTTCCTGATTGGTCAAAGTTGCCCGCACAGAAATATCCCCAAGCCCCCCATCATCAATAATTTTGACATAAGCTTTCACTGACACTTGCCATCCTGACCCCATCTCCTTAGACACAAATTCAACCCGCTCGATAAAAGCATCCTTTAAATATTCAATTGCTACTGCCCGGGTAATTCCACCATAAGTGTAATAATCATTCGGAATATGAAGCGCAGAATGCTCACCAAAAGAATTATCCACTTCCACCTTTAACTCGTAAACACCAGGCTTCACACCTTTAACAACAAAGTCAAAAGGGGGAAACGCATTATAATGTTGACCAATATATTCACCATTCAAATAAACACGGCCTGTGTGACTAACACCTTTGAAAACTAAGCGTAAATTCGTTGTTTCCTTCACGGTAATCTCCCTTGTATACGTTGCCTGTCCCCGATAAGTGCTATAATCAGGAAACATTTCCCAGCAGGATGGCACAGGTATTTTCTCAATTTTATCCGAGCCTTTCACTTGAAAATCCCAAATGCCATTTAACATTTCAACCTTCCTTATATGATTGGTCGTAAATAATCTAACCATTTTCCATCAACTCCCTCAACTGTTGCCTATATTTCTCAGTATATTCCCTCGCTATCTTTTACATTTTCTAAATTTCAAAAATAAAGCTGTCAGTAACTAGGTTTTAAAGGCCTTTTTATTGACAGCTTCTTGCCGTGAAAATAATACAATTAAATACTTTACAACACACGCTCCGCTTCTGCACACATGATCAAAAACGCACCAACACCATGAAGATCATTCTCAGAGGTTGGTCTTTCACAATAAAATTGATAATCGCCAACACCCGTTCCAACACATACATTATTAATTACAATGTCATCACCTTCATAAATCAAGGAGTTAACAACACCTTCAAAGCCAAGTCGTGCTTGTGCCAAATAACTTTCTTCTAAAATCCCAATTCGAACAGCTTTACAAATGGCTGCGACAAACAGGCAAGAACAAGAAGTTTCAAGCCAATTCCCCTCTTCCCCTCCTTTATCAACCACTTGATACCAACGACCTTCAGCTCCTTGGAATTTACAGATACTTTTAATCAAATCAATCACAATTCGGCTTAAAATTTCATATCCTGGATGGCATTTGTCAATAAAATCCAAATCGTCCAAAATGGCCACTGGTACCCATCCAATTGAACGCCCCCAAAATTCTGATGATCGACCACATGCAGCTCGTGCCCAATCTTCCTCACGTGACTCATCCCATGCATGATACCAGAGTCCTGTCTCTGAATCTTTCGTACTTTCGCACATTAATTCAACCTGTTTAACAACATGAGCAATGGTCTCAGGGTCATCATACCTCTTACCATATTCAGCTAAAATAGGACCACCCATATACAAACCGTCAAGCCACATTTGATTAGGATGCCACATTTTATGCCACAAACCGCCACTTTTAGTCTTCGGATACCCCTCAAACATCCCGACTAGATGTTTTAAAGCTATTTCATAACGCGGATCTTCATAACGTTCTATCATCGGGTAAAGTAAAATCCCTGGTTGAATATCATCCATTTGAATGCCATCAATGCCGAGAATTTCTCCATCAGGCATGATCAAACTATCTAGCCAATCTTTGATATATTGAAAATAACGCGCATCATGACAAAGCTCATAAGTTTTATAAACACCTGATAAGAAAACACCTTGATGATAGTGGAATCGACCTTTTGGTGGCAAATTTTCAGCTTCAAATTTTCTCATCATGGTCTCACAAGATTTAATTGCATAATCGATTGGTCTTTTCATTTTCATACGACTACCTCACTTTTATTCTATTTATCAACCTTAAACACTTTGGGCAAAAATAATCTTTGGAACTGGCAACTGCTTATTCTCAACCTGCTCGCGTATATCTTCACCTAAGTAAAAACTTAAATGAGGGGGTTGGTTATAAGTTGCATTTTGCGCATTAACTTGTAAACGATAAGCTGGGTCATGCATTAACGTATACATCCCCAATTCAGTCGGAATATTCGACGTGTAAATTCTAATAACACTCTCATCATCACATCTCACAACCACTTCCTCACGCCAATCTCCAAAGAGATCAGCTTGAATACCTGGGTTTGCTTTCGTCCAGTTATTGCCTTGTGTTCCAACAAAATCTTGGAGCAACTGGATTTCACCAGTCTCATAATCAAATTTAGTAATATTAAGTGGTTCATCTAAAAGACCATTCAGCAATTCTGACAACAAATCGCCATCCCAATAAATTCTAAAATTAATACCTGGCGGTGTTCCCTCAACACGCTTGCCACTTGCTAAATTATAAATTGGCGTTCCCGGCTCTGCCCCTGGCACCGGCGGTTCACCCGCCCAAACTTCAAATCCTGGATCAGGCGTAATATTCGCTGCAATTCCTCGACCTACATCTGGCAATGGCAATGAATATTCCCAAACCGTTTCCCCAGTTGCTGCATGATATACTTTTACATTCGGTGCCGACCTTTCTAATGGGGTCATCACATAGAGATCTGTTGTCTTAGGATCCATACAACTAACATGCATCGCATCACCATGACAGCCTTCTAACGTTCCACGACTACCATCTGCAATCCACAAAGGAATGCCATCGCCTTTTAGAACGATACTACCAAAAATAATTTCATCAAAGCCATCTTTATCAACATCAGCAATTGAGATATTGTGATTACCATAGTAACCTTCCTTTGCCCAATCTCTCAGTCGGAATTCCCAAATCAATTGAATCTTATTTTCGATTAACTGATAGGCAGCAACAAAATGAGGTCCGTAGTGTCCACGTACTTCAATGATACTTGGATAAGGATGTTCAGGCTGGGTCTTTTTCGGCAAATAAGCAACAGCTGCCATAAATCGATCGCTTCGATTATTTTCGATATTACGATTCCCATCTACATCGCCCCAATCATCAATAATATCATAAGGTGCAAAATAATCCACTGTGTCCAAAGGCATACCCGTTAATCCATTAAATACAGTCAAATATTCTGGTCCAATTGAGATACGACCTTTTGTAGTGTCATTAAACTGTCCTGTCTTAGGATTTGTTACTTGCCCTACCCACACCGCTTCACTATCGCCAATAATAGCAACTGGCTTATCGCGCAAATCACAAATCGTTCCATCTGCTTTTGGCCTATAAACGCGTGTTCCATCTGCAGTTTTGATAGCAAATTCAGCAATGCCATCCTCATTTAGATCGATAAAATTAAACGAACTATGGTGGGCACTAGAAGTAATGTTAATTCCTAAATTAATACGCCATAATAACTCACCTGTTAGCGTGTATAAGTCAAAAATGGTTTCTCCCGTATGGCGAGGAACTAAACCTGGATCTTGTTGCTCTGACGGATACCATTTTACCAAAATCTCATACTCACCATCGCCATTCACATCTGCAACTGACATATCATTAGCTGTATAAGTAATATCTGGCGTATCATCTGGCGCACCAAATGCCCTTGCTGGATTAGGCCTTGAAGCTGGTCGCTGAAGTGAAATATCTAAGTAGTTATTCTCCCAAGCTACAACCGCTGGACTCATTTCTTTCGTTTCGACAACTTCAACCTGATACTGATCACCCGGTTTTCCATCTACGTCAACAAAGTTTCCAATTGAAATGGCTTCAGTGTTAACTTTTTCTTCATTTCGATAAACATTAAATGTTAAATTTTTCGGATATTCCGTCGCCAATATGCGCCATTTAACTAAAACACCTGTGCCACTTGCGAGGGGAACTGCCACAACGCCACGATTTAATTTTTCCATTACACGCGGTCGCTGCGTTGGGATTGGTTGATTTCTAATAAAGATTTTTGGCGTTAATTCAAAACCTTCTAACCAGCCCGTAAACGTAAAAACTCCTGATTTCTTCGGGTCATAAATTACTTGTTCATAACCCCATGGCACCTCAGTCACCGTCCATACCACTGGCACAATATGACTTTTCCCATCCTCGTCCACCAATGTCAAATCTGTTGGCAAATCTAATTCTTCTACAGTTGAGACACTACCAACAACAACCGTTTTAAACCAAGACTGAAAAAAAGAGTCATCATGATTTGCAGGTAGGTTAGTTAGACACTCAGGCGGTAAAATTTTATATTCTGCTTGCATTATATTTTCACTCCAATTCTATTAAGTCAACAATGATTTCGATTATTCACTTTGTTATCATTTAACCTCATTCACCTTCTGCATCTTTCCCATTATCCAATTGCTTTTCCTCAATCTTATCAAAAACAATAAGCGATAAATGCGTGACAAACATTGCCACCAAGCTAAATGAGAAAAACAAATAGATTGCTATAATGATGTTGGAAATCCAGAAAATAACACCTACTGCCAACACAATCATCACAACATAATGTAAATGTGCAATCCCAATGGAAAAGGCATATCTGAAATATTCCAAGAACTTGATGTCATAATGTGTGTAAACAGGAAAAATAAACACAAGTACAGTGACATAAATGATCGCGATTAGCAAAAAAATCATCCAAAAAACGAGCATAAGCACGCCTTCCCATTGTGCCAATGTAAAACTATAAAAAATTAACGAGACACCAGAAGCCATCAGAATCAGACCCAACCCATTTGCCTTTAAAAAGTTGGTTCGATATTCTTGCCACATCGCCTTCGCAATCGGCAACCGCTCATCCTTGCGCGCTTTCTGACGCCAAACAGCAAAAATAGCGACCGTTGCAGGTGCCCATCCAAAAACGACACCACCAAGCAAAGTTAACAATAACCAAAGTAAATTTAAAACAGTCACTGTGGCAACCCAATCTACTATCTTATAAATCAGCCCTTCTGTCGGATCATTCATCATAAATTCAGCACCTACTTTGAAAAGGCAGTATCAAATGACTCTGATACAGCCTTATAATTCTTATTTAATACCTGTTGTTGCAATCCCTTCAATAATGCTCTTCTGGAAGATTGCGAAGATAATCAACTGTGGAACAACAGAGAAAGTTGACATAGCCAGAAGTGGTCCCCAGTTTGTTCCATCAACATTGTCCATAAAGTTTCTCAACCCAAGGGCAATGGTATTGTATTGTGGTGCTCTCAAATAGATTAATGGTCCCATGAAGTCATCCCATGCACCTAACACAGTAAAAATGGCAATGGTCACAAGTGCTGGCTTCATCAACGGGAGAATAATTCTAAGATAAACACCAAATGTAGAACACCCATCAATAACAGCAGCCTCATCAAGCTCTTTTGGAATCCCACGAATAAATTGCATTAACAAGAAGATATTAAAGGCACCACCACCTAAAAACGGCGGGATAATCAGTGGTAAGAAAGTTCCAACCCAACCAATATTATTGAAAATGATAAAAATCGGAATCATCATCAATTGCCCAGGAAGCATAACCGAACCCATCAGTAATGCAAAGAATATCTTTTTAAACTTGAAGTTAATACGAGCAAAACTAAAAGCAACAATACTTGCAGAACTAACTGTTCCGACAACTGCAAAAGTTACGACAATCAAGGTATTTCTTGTAAACCTAGTAAAGGTATGTCCACCAAATCCTGCCCATCCATGTGGATAATTATTCCACATAAATTCTCGTGGCCACAATTCAAGGGGATAGTTGAAAATTTGAACAGCTGGTTGTAATGAACTGGCAACCATCCAGACAATTGGGTAAAGCATCAAAAATCCAAAAGCAGCAACGAGCGTGTAAAAAAGGAGATTTGATATTCGTTTTTGTTTTTTTATACTTTTCATCTTTTTCACCTTTTTCACCTACTCTCCTGAATAATGAACCCAACGTTTTTGACTTGCAAAAACAAGGCTTGTAATGACAACAATAATGACGAGTAAAACCCAACCCATGGCAGCGGCATAACCCATACGACCATATTCGAATGCATTTCTAAATAAGTATAATGCGTAGAAGTTTGTTGAGTCAAGAGGACCTCCACCTGTAACTAGGAATGCAATTGCAAAAACCTGGAAGCCACTGATCAAAGCCATTACTAGGTTAAAGAAAATAACTGGTGAAAGTAATGGTAGCGTAATTTTACGAAACTGTGCAAACCCAGTTGCACCATCAATACTTGCTGCTTCATATAATTCTTGGGGAATTTGACGCAAACCTGCAAGAAAGATAATCATTGGCGCACCAAATTGCCATAATGAATGTAAAACTAAAAACCAAATAGCAGTAGAAGGTTGTACCAACCAAGCACGTGGTGCAATTCCAAAGAGCCCTAAAAAAGCATTAAATACCCCAGAATAACTAAATAACTGACGCCATATTACCGCAACCGCAACACTTCCCCCGAGAATAGAAGGTACATAATACAAAGTTGTAAAAAATGCTGAACCTGGTCGTGTTTTCTTAAAGATAAGTGCAACCCCTAAGGCAACCATTAAGCGAAGGGGGACTGAAGTAAAGGCAAACATAAATGTCCTTTGAAGTGAGTTTAAAAACCTGGGATCATTGGTAAAAAGCCTGACATAGTTGCTAAGTCCAGTCCACTGTGGTGCTGACAAAACATTGTAATTTGTAAACGACAAGTAAAAAGAGTACCCCATCGCCCCTACTGTAAATACACTAAAACCTATTAGCCATGGAAGAATCATCGTATAACCTATTAAGTTCTCTTTTAGTTTTCGCATATTTAAATTTTTTGATTCTTTGGGTGGCTTTGTTGCCGTTACCATTTTAATTCCTCCTTTAAATGGAATGGTGCACTAAAATTTATTCATTCCAGTGCACCATTTATATCATAGATAATGAATTATAGCTATCAACTTAATGATGAGTGGATCATATTCCCTTTTACCAGTCAAATATTCTTTCTGCATTGTCCATGAAATAGTCAACTGCTTCTTCTGGTGTGAACGTACCAAATCTAATTTGTTCAACTGCACGTGCAAATCCGCCGCCTACTTCAATATGTTGTGGTGGTGGAAGTGTTCCTGGTCTGCTTTGATATCTAGCAATTAGAGGTAGAATATCAAATGTTTGTACAACAACTGGAT
>Ga0131853_10011630_pt1 | contig 16122 bp, 14 predicted proteins | sample TergutLab28metaG_FD_92764 | JGI IMG/M metagenome (GOLD analysis project Ga0131853, IMG submission 92764) | Labiotermes labralis P1 segment gut microbial communities from Petit-Saut dam, French Guiana - Lab288 P1 (version 2) (version 2) | ecosystem: Host-associated > Arthropoda: Insects >...
AAGCAATTTCTTTTACCAGTTTAGCACCCATTCGCTTGACGTTCAAGGTAACTCACATTTGGGGCAGGTAATAGGGCATTGCGGAGCAACCATCCCTGCCCCAAATGTGGCGGAGACAAAACCCACAAAGGGCATAGCCCGACTGCGGTTTTTCGGAACCTGGAGCCGCACGAACTGTACGGCGGAACGCATACCGTTTGTTAGGTGAAGTAAATCATAAAAAATATTTATTGTTGTAAACCCATATTTTTAATTACTAATAAACCAAGGTCGGTTGGCTTATAATTGTTATGTTGAAAATATTTTATTAGGTTATCATTTAATTCATATAATTGATGTTGTAACATTTTAATATCATTAATACCAATTGGAGATGATATTCCGAAACTTGGTAATTTTTCAAATGTATAATCAATTTCTAAAAGCCCTAAATTTCCAAGTATTTTAAAATTATATTTTTCTTTATTTTTTAGCATATCAAATTCTTTTCTGTTTTCAGAAATCAAATGCCCAAAATCAAATAAATATTTATACTTATTTGTAAATTCTATTTTTTCCACCCATGGTTTTGAGTAATATTTTACATAATAATACAATACGATTATTTGTTCATAATTCAATTGTGAGACTATATTAATTATACTTTCAGCTGTTGGAATTTCTATATCATCACATAATCCTTTCAGTACAATATTGGCAATCCATTCACATTTCTCATTAAAAGTCGAATTTGCAGATACTTTTAATCCAGTTTCAATAAGATTTATTTTATCTTTATTTGTTTTGATTTCATCAGATAGTTTTTCAACTGTATCATTAAGTTCTGATAAATATTTCGTAACTCTATCAAGTCTTTGATTTGGAATATAATTACAAATAATTTCTCCTAAGAGTGAACCTAACCCAGGAAAAATATTTGAATATAATTTTATTGCTGAAGCAATGTTATCAGAAGTGTTATTCTCAAGAATACTTTTTATTTCACTCATATTATTGATTATACACAATAATTTTTTAATGTCAACTTCAAATATATTTGAATTATTTCGCCTAACGTTCCATTAAACGACACTTTTACCCCTCTTGAACGCTCATGGCAAGTGACCGACACCGTAGCTTGGCTCCAGTCACCATAGCCTCTACGACTGAAATCAGGGTACTGGACTTCCGAAATCCTGTCAACCCCCATGTGACAGGGACCAGCAATGCTTAGTTTCAAGTCACCGGTACGCACGGCAGAAGAAAATTCCTCTTCCCTCCGTGTAACTCCAAGGCCAATCCGCCGCAGGTGGATTGGCCCGCCCTCCGTGGTTAAAATTCTTCAATTTAGAAGAAGAAGCAACCAGGGAGTTACACGGAGGACACGGAGCTTCAATCCGTGGGATAACGAAGGTTAGACCGAGAGTTGCCGTTTGCTCTCTCACCCCCTTTGCGGTCCTCCATAAAACCAAGTATACCGCATGGAGATTTGCCCCGCAAATCTCCGGAATCCGATCCGCCGTCGGCGGATCGGATCACCTATTCCAGCTTCAGTCCCCGCTTCCGGAATTCCCCGAGCAGGGCGTCCATGTCCGGCGGGCTGGAAATCGGTTCCCCGCCGGCCTTCAATGCGTTGGCCGTGTCCTTAAGGCCGTTGCCGGTGACGATGGACACGACCGTTTCGTCCTTGCCGATCAGTCCTCCTTCCACCGCCTTCTTCAGGCCGGCAAAACCGGTAACGCCGGCCGGTTCCCCGAAAACGCCGGTTCCCCGGCCCAGCTCGCACATCGCCCGGAGTATTTCCTCGTCGCTTACCTCCACGGCAATTCCCTTGGAGTCGGCGATGGCCCGCAGCGCCTTAAGGCCGTTGCGGGGAACGCCCACGGCGATGCTGTCGGCAAGGGTGTCCTCGCTCATCGGCTCGATCCGCTCGGTGCCGGCCCGGAAGGCGCGGTGCACCGGATAGCAGCCGGAAGCCTGGACGCTCAGCAATCTGGGGAGCTTGTCGATAAAGCCCACGCTGTACAGGTCGAAAAAGCCCTTCCAGACTCCGGCGATGGTGCAGCCGTCGCCCACCGAAAGGGCCACCCAGTCCGGCGCCTTCCAGTTCAACTGTTCGCAGATTTCCAGGGCGACGGTTTTTTTTCCTTCCATAAGGTAGGGATTGATCGCCGCGTTCCGGTTGTACCAGCCCCAACGCTCGATGGCGGCGGCGGACAGCCGGAAGGTATCCTGATAGTCTCCCTTGACGCTGACGACATGGGCCCCGAAGACCAGAAGCTGGGCGAGCTTGCCCTTGGGGGCGCGTTCCGGCACGAAGATATAGGCATCCAGGCCCGAGGCCGCCGCGCTGCCGGCCATCGAGGAGGCGGCGTTTCCGGTGGAGGCGCAGGCCACTCTGGTTCGTCCGGCCTCCTTGGCCTTCACCGCACAGAGGGCCGAAGGCCTGTCCTTCAGGCTCCCGGTCGGATTCTGCCCGTCGTCCTTGATGTACAGCGAGTTAAGGCCGAGGATTCCGGGCCGCGCGTACAGGGGCGAGAAGCCCACCCGCAACGCCGGAGCCGCCGAATCCGGCAGCACCGGCAGGAAGGGCTTGTACCGCCAAATCGAGCGGTCAGGGTCTGCCTCGATCCTTCCCCGGTCCACCGTGGACTTCAGATACTCGTAATCGTAGACGATCTCCAGCACTTCCCCGCACTTGGGGCAGACGGTAACGTCCGGCTTCGCCTCGATCGTGTGGGCGCAGGCCCGATTGATGCACTGGGCATACTTGACATGACGCATCCCGGCCTCCTACTGCAGTCCGACTTCGGCATTGAAGGAATCGATCAGGCGGTCCACTTCCTCGACCTGGCCGTGCATGGCATGCCAGTAATTCCGGTCGTACCATTGGGCGTTCAGCTCGTCCACGCTCCGTCCCTGCTGCTCGACCCAGGTGTAGTACTTGAGGTTGTGGACCCGCTTGCGGTCGGCATAGCTCAGTTCCAGGAGGTTGTCGGTGCCGGCGCCGAGCATGTACCGCTCGTGGTCGGCGATCGCCCGGCCGGGATTGTACGGGCCCTTTTCCGCCGTGAGTTCGGCAAGGCGGGAACCGTACATCACCGCCGAGTCGGTCAGTACCGTGGCGACCACGTCCTTCCCGGTAAGCTCGTAGTATTTGGCGAACTTGATCGCCGTGAGCACGTTGGCGATGCCGGAGATGCCCAGCCAGGAAAGCTTTTCGACGAAGTCCGGCGAAAGCTTCAGTTCCTTCTGCAGATACTCCTTGCCGGCCGGCTCGTTGAACAGGCGGAGGAGGTTGACCGGATTGTTGTCGTCGATGGCGACCACCATGTCGGAGTTCCGGACGTTGTGCACCCAGGGAACGTGCTTGTCGCCGATGCCCTCGATGCGGTGCTCGCCGAAGCCGTTGTCCAGCAGGGTCGGGCACTGCAATGCCTCGGAGACGGCGATCTTCGCATGGGGGAAGTTGTCCTTCACGTAATCGCCGGAGGAAAGCGTCCCGCCGGAGCCGGAAGTGAGGCAGACGCCGGCGAAGTTCCCGTCCGATCCGGCGATCTTTTTGAACGCCTCGACCATGGCCGGCCCGGTAACATGGTAGTGCCAGAGGCAGTTGCCCATCTCCTCGAACTGGTTGAAGACCAGGTTCCGGCTGTCGCAGCGCAGTTCCCAAACCTTGTCGAAGATTTCCTTGACGTTGCTTTCCGTTCCCGGCGTGGCGATGATCTCGCCGTCGTTGTTCCGGGCGATCTCCCGCAGCCACTCGAAGCGTTCCCTGCTCATGCCTTCCGGCAGGATCGAAACCGCCTTGCAGGCCAGCAGGGCGGAGTTGTACGCACCGCCCCGGCAGTAGTTGCCGGTGGAAGGCCAAACGGCCTTGTGGGTGGTGGGATCGAACTGGCCGGTAACCAGCCGGGGCACCAGGCACGAGAAGGAAGCGCCGACCTTGTGGCAGCCGGTGGGGAACCATTTGCCGACCAGGGCCACGATCCGGGCCTTTACCCCGGTAAGTTCAGGCGGAAACTCGATAAAGTTCACCCCGCCGAAGCCGCCGCCCTTTTCCGCGGGCTCGTTGTGCCAGCCGATGCGGAACAGGTTCGCCGGTTCCACGTCCCAGAGGCCGGTGTTCTTCAGCCTGGCCTTGATCTTCTCCGGGATGAGCGCCGGATCCCGCATCTGCTTGAACGTGGGAATGACGATGTTGCGTTCCCTGGCATGGTTTACGGTCTTTTTCAGCGTGTCCTTGTGGACGGTCAAGTCGATCATGGGAAAACCTCCAATTTATGTCCTGTCTTTTAGAATAACCCTCAAGGGTCTACCGTTTCATAGTACCACACCGGAGGGTTTTGTCAAGAAAAACTTTTTGGGGAGAACAATTTTTTTTGAGAGGAGCTTGGTCCGCCTTGTCCTTCGCCACCGTTACTTTTTATCCTTATTTAAGGAAGGAAAACCGAACGGGATCGCCTGTTTCCCGCCCCGAGCGGGGGCGGAAAACAGACTTTTGCCAAAGCTTATGCCTCGTCGCTGAGTTCGAGGCCGTTCTTCTTGTTGGGGAACAGCAGCGAGATGCCGACGAAGACAACCAGGCTGACGATGAGCCCCGGGATGATCGGCTCCTGGAAGCCGAAGAGCGCCGGCTTGTTGCCGGCCCCCATGGAGCCGTTGTAGATCTCGATGAACAGGGTCATAAGGCTGCCGAGGATGATCGACGGGAAGGCGCCGAGCGGGGAGGCCTTCTTCCGGTAATGCCCGACGACGATCAGGGAAAAGGACAGGGCCGCGGTTTCCGTCATCGAAGGGCTTTCCGTGGAACCGGAGCCGGCCTTTGCGGGGTAAATCCCCGAACCCGCAAACCCGCTACGGCATCACCCCGTACTCCCTGATGATCTGTATCTCGTTGTTCAGTTCGGTCCCGGAACCGGCGGTCTCGGCGGCGATCTCCACCGCCGCGTCGAGCAGGCCCTGCGAATTGGTCGCACCCCTCAGGGTAACGACCCTTCCGGAGACGAAAACTTCCATAAAGCGGATGGGCAGCTCCCGTTCGTACAGGATGCGGTGCCGTATCCTGTGGGCCAGGAGCATCTCCCGCAGGGCCTCGCGGTTCTGCCCCTCGGTCTCGCCGGGAAAGAGCCGTTCCTTGATGCCGGCGATGGTTTCGGCGCAGTCGGCGGGGCTTAGGATGCCGGTGTTGAAGGTCAGGTGGTAGTTGCCGGGATGCCGCCACTGCACGTTGAAGAACGAGCGGTGGAAGCCGGAGCGGTCCCGGTCGCTGCGGTCGATGATCTGGGCCGCCCGCTTCTCGTCGCAGCTAAAATAACCCTTGACCCTTTCGACGCGCACCTCGATCCGTGCCGAAAGAAAGACCGAAACCAGGGCCGGCAGCTTCCCCAGGATGACGTTGGCCCCCCGGCCGACAAGGACGCAGTCGCCCTCGCCGGCCTCGGCAAAGACCGCGCTCTGCAGGAAGTGGAGGTAGTCCTCCCGGTACGGCGAAAGCCCGGCGAGGAACGAGGGCTTGCGTTCGTCATACCGGGCGAACTTCCCGTCCGGCGTTCCGGATTCCCGCATCCTCCGCTCTATCGCATCCTTCTGCACCAGCCGGTAGCCCAGTATCCGCGCCAGTTCCCGCGCCGTCTCGTCCCCCAGGGCGGCAAGCTCCCTGGAAATGGTAATTATCGCCATATTTCCTCCTTCGTGTTTCCGACAAATCCAATATAGTGCGTCCCGCGGGCTTTGTCAAAATCGCCCTTTCGTGCTAGACTCACCGTATGAGACGCACACCGATCCTTGTCCTTACCGTCGCCCTGCTCGTCCCCCTGTTCACGGTCGCCTGCGGGACCGGGAACCTGACCATCCCGGAGGGCCTTAGCCCCGCCGAGCTGATCCAAAAGGCCCAGGAAGCCTCCGACAGGAACCGCCACGGCGAGGCCCTGCAGTACTACCGGGCCCTGCTCGAGCGGAACGGGGACGTTCCGGAGCTGGTCGTCAACGCCGAGTACGAGATCGCCTTCATCCACTACAAGCGGCGCAACTTTGCCGAGGCCCGCGCGGAAATGCGGGCCCTCCTGGAACGCTACGATGCCTCCGACGGCGGGGAACTCCCCGAAAAATTCCGCATCCTCGCCGAAATAGTCCTCGCCCGCATGGAGGACACCGAGTAACGGCACGACACAAGCGGACGCCGACATAGGCGCAAAGGCTTTGGCCCGAGCGGCGCGCGTCCGCCCCGTGTTTTCCGCCGGGGCCGAAGCCCGGAGGTTGCTCCGCAGGCGGGTCCGCCGTCTTTCGGGCGAGGGGCGATTACAGGTCTTTCGTATCCAGAAGTATCGTTACGGGCCCGGCATTCACGGAGCTGACCATCATGCTGGCACGGAACTCGCCCGTCTCGCAGGTCAGGCCCCGTTGCCGTATCCGTTCGATGAAGTGTCGGTACAGGGCGGCGGCCGGTTCCGGGGCGGCCGCTCCGGTCCAGGAAGGCCGGCGTCCCTTGCGCGCGTCGCCCATAAGGGTAAACTGGGAAACGGCAAGGACCGCCGGAACGATGCCGGAGGATTCGGCGTTTTCCCTGACGGAAAGGTTCATCTTCCCCTCGCCGTCCTCGAAGATGCGCAGGCCGGCGATCTTTTCGGCCAGCCATTCGGCATCGCCCTCGGAATCCTCGGGCGCGACCCCGAGGTACACCAGCAGCCCCGGCCCGATGCTCCCCTTGAGTTCCCCCGCGACCCGAACCTCCGCACCGGCAACCCGCTGGACCACCGCCCTCACAAATTGATCCTTATGGCGATCCCCTCCAGCCGGAGACGGCCCTCGTTCCCGGTCGGAACGATCCGGCCCAGCACCTCGATGGCGTCCTCCGGCAGCGGGACCGGCTGGTCGAAGACCACCTGCACCATCCCCTCGACCCGCAGCGGGGCGTTGTGGCCCAGCAGGAAGTCGAAGGATGTGCCCCTGTCGGAGATGGACACGTTGGAGGCGATTCCCCGCCAGACGACATGCACCCCCCGGTACAGCTGCGGTTCCTGCCAGACCTCGGCATAGTTGACGTTGTCCTCGCGCCTGAAAGTGTCGAAGCCGGGGGGAACCATCTCGGAGAGCATGCGCCGGGCGCGGTTCTTGATCGTGTCGGCGGCGTTGGAGAGGAGCAGCCGGTTCAGGAAAACCCTGGCGGCCTCGTCCCGGTGGTCGGAGAAAAGCGCCAGGGCGGTTTCGTAGGCCGCTATCGCCTGGCCGCGGTCCAAAAGGAACGCCTGCGCGTCGCCGGCCGTAACCGGCGCGGCGCGGTCCTCCCAGGTCAGGGAAAGTTCCGGCGGCAGTTCCCGTCCGCCGAAGGTCCTAAAGGGATTTGCGACGAACCCGAGCCACACCGTCAGCGCAAAGGCGCCGGCAAGGACCGACAGTGCGGCCCCCGCGACCAGGGCCACCGCCTTGGCCGAAAAGCCGGGGAAAGGAACCGGCGGGTACAGCGAAACGAGCCTGCCTGACTCCAGCCAGAGGGAAAAGGCCTCGGTTCCCGCCTGCCGCCTGATCAGGGCCATGGCTTTTTTCGCCCTGCGGTTCGCCGGATCCCCCTTCAGCACGTCGAGGTACAGGGCCACGGCCATCCCCGAATCGCCCCGTCGCATGTACAGGGCGGCAAGCCCCAGGAGCACCGAACCGTCGTCGGGTTTCTCCTCCTTGGCCAGCCTGAAGTAGGTAAGGGCATTCCCGAACTCCCCGGAATACAGGCAGACGGTCCCCATGATACGGAAATAGATAAAGGACCTGTTGTATCGGGTAACCTCGGGCAGCAGCACGTTCAACGCCGCCTCGTATTTCCCCGAACGGGCCAGCCTGCATGCCATCGAAAGCGTGGGATCGAGTCTCATAACCCCGCTATTATACACAATTGAAGGCCGTAGGTAAACCCGCTCGATTTTAGCCGTAAACGGCCCGAATGTTTTGGGTTTGGCGGAGGAGAATTACCGTAAAAGGTACGCCGGGGCCCGGCTTCAGCCCGCGGGCTTTGGTGCGGGGCCCGAAGCGGCCGCGACCGCCGCGCCGAGAAGGCTGGCCTGTTCCACCGGGAAGATGCGGAAGGGAAGCGGGCAGTCCTCGGCCAGGAGAACCCGGAGGCGGGCATCGAGGCAGTCCCTCATGCCGGTAAAGGCCAGGTAGGTACTGCCCTCGACGGCGATCCGTACCGGGTTCAGGGGGCTTATCAGGCCGGGAAGCCGGGAATCGACGCGGCGGGCGGTCGCGGCCAGCACCGCGGCGGAGAACAGGGCTCCCCGCTCGACGACGATCGAGGCGAGGTACCGGCAGGCGGCCGCCGCGGGCGCCTCTTCCGGGGAGAAAAGGCTCCCGGGCAGGGAACCGGAGGACGGTTCCCGGAGGAAGTCGCTGACGGTGCGGGAATCCGGGCTTTCCATGGCGAGGAATTCGTCCGACCTGGCGAAGCGGACGACGCCGTCCCGAACGGCGCGCTTCAGGATATGGAAGATCAGGGGGCCGAGGTAGGCGCCGGAGCAGGTTTTTTCCAGGGAATACAGGCCCGGCGCCCTGGTCCCGGCGTCGAATTCCAGGTCGAGGACGCCCCTGTGGCCGACGGCGAAGGCCCCGGACTCGCAGACCACGATCTGGGGACTGCCGGGCGACTCGAAGCCGATCTTGCCGACGGAGGTTTCGGGGTATGCGGTGTTGAAGCCGGTCCCCAGGATGAAGCCGATCACCGGGGGAAAGCCCGCCGCCTGAAAATCCGCCCCGCCGCCCGAAGTCATGCCGGAAAGGAGCGTCGCCGCGGTGTCGTTAAGGAGGACGATCGGCCCTTCGTAGCGGTAGCCCCGGTCCGCAAGCGCCCGCCTCAGGCCGGCGCCTATGGCCCGCCCGACCACCTCGGGCGCGTCTATCTCCTTGCTGAAGGCCCTGAGGATGCCGTCCGCGTCTTTTCGGATGTCCATGTGGTAGGAAAAGGTAAAGCCTATGCCGGAAGGCTCCGGGCCGGAACCCAGCACGGCGAGGGCGGCCTCGGCGATCAGGTCGAAAAAACGGTCGGCGGAAACGCGGCCGGAACTGCCCGGCATGACGGACAGCCGGCTTTCGGCGATCCGCGCCCTGCCGGAAGGATCGAAGCCCACCCGCGCGGCCCGCAGGTTCGTGCCCCCGGCATCGAGGGCCAGGACGCTCCCGCCGACCGGCGCCGTCCGGGAAAGGCCCAGGTACGCCGGGATCATCGGCAGGCTGGAAGGGCGGCCGTCAAGCCCCCGCTCCATGTCGCCGAGAATGTCGGCGACCAAGGCGCGACCGTCCACGCCCCGGTAATGAAAACCGTAAAAACCGGCAAATTCCGAAAGTTCCCCTCGGTCGAACGACGATCCCATATTTTCCCCTTCCCTATCTGGTTCTCCCGGCAATTTTCGGGAAATCCTCCCCGCCCACCATGACCACCTCGATCTGGGCAAAGGCGAGAAAGTAGTTCGGCTCGGGGCCCGGCTCGGTAACCCTGGCCTGCACGGTGAAGCAGGCGTAGTCGGAATCGGTATTGGAATACACCACGAGCACTCCCTGCGCGGAACCCTTTTCGTCGAACGTCCTGTCCGAGAGGTCCTTGTCGAACTCGACCTGCCATCCGGGGGGAACCCTGAAAACGTCCCATGTGATGAAGGCCGAACCGGCCGCGTAGCTGGGACGCAGCCTTAAGGGAAGGCGGACTTCCACGCTGTAGGTTTCCCCCGACGGCCTTTCGATGACGAACCTTTCGTTTTCCAGATTGAAGTAGCAGCTGGTGATCGTCGAGGTATATTCCGGATTGTAGCAGGCGTCCAGCATGAGGGAAACGCCTGCGAGCAGGCACAGGGCATACAAGCGTGCGGCTTTTCCCTTCATCCGCTATTCCCCGCCCCGACCCTCGACGACCACGTCCACCTGGCACCAGTCCATGAACATCCTGCTTTCCGGCCCCTTTTCGGTAACCTTGGCCTGGACGGTAAAGGTTATCGATTCCGGGGGGCCGTTGTACCTGATCGTCATCGGCACCTCCAGCGTTCCGTCCGGGGCGAAGCTGTCGCCGTTATTGTACAGGACCTCGAAATCCGTATACTGCGACTTATGGTTCAGGGTCGTGATCTCCAGTTCCCCCACGTCGTCCACGGCGACATAGGGACGGAGGAAGAGGGTAAGGGTACTGTTGATGGAAATGTAGTCCTCGATTTTTTCTGCCGGAATTTCGATCTCTTTTTTGCCGCGGGTAAACTGGATGCTGGTAATCGCGGGAGAAAACGTCGGACCGTAGCATGTCGTAAAAAAAACGGACGCGACGAGCGAGAGACAGAGGGTTGCCAGAACGGGGGAAAAAACGATCCTGTACTTCATAGGTACCTTCCTTCAAACATATCGCCGGCCGAAAGCCCCGAAGGGATCGGCCCGCGGACTCGTCCCGGCGGGTTAATACCGCTCGTTGTCGCTCTGCACGGTAATCTGGCACCAATCCAGAAAAACCCGCCCCGTCGATTTTTCGGTAACCCAGGCCTGGACCGAAAAACTCACCTTCTCGTCCAGGACGACGGTGGGTCCCACCATGACCTTTACCCTGGCCGTTCCGTCCGGGTCGAACGCCGCGGGGGGATGGACGAACTCGACCTTCCCCTCGAAGGAACTTTCGGGCACCTCGAACACGATGTCCACGTCGTTGAAGTTGATGCTCGGCCTAAGGGAAAGGACGAGGTCGACGCTGCCGGTCCAGTTGTTTTCGATCTTTCTTTCAAGAAAGACGGACCGCATGTTGAAAAAGACGCTGGTCGTGGACGGGATAAAGTTCGGGTCGTAGCAGGTGGTCACGGTCAGGGCAAAACCCAGGGTAAGGGCAGTCATCGTGCAAAACCCCAACGAAGGTTTTTTTTTCATCGGAACTCCTTAGTACACCGTAAGGTGTCGCGATCTCGGGCCGTACCACGGACTTTAGCCATATCACAATATCGACATGCGGGGAAAAAAACTGAGGGAATTTTGATGTCGGCCGGCGGTGCGCCGGTTTAGGGATTGCCGGAAGGGGAGGAACCCGGCCCCCGCCCGAGGCGGAAAGCCGGGTTCCGGGAAAAAATTACGGAAGGGCGATCTTCCACTGAACGATGTCCCCGACGGGAACGCTGGCGTCGGTCATTATCTTCAGGAAGACGGTGTCTCCTAAGCCCAGTCCCATGCCGGTCCATTGGCTCATCGGCATGGTCTTGAGATCGAAATCGACCGTGCTCCCCCCATTGATCATCTTAATCAAGCCAAAGGTGCCGTCATGCGTTGTTCCCGCCCATAACTGATAGTTTGTGGCGCCGGGGGACTCCGGCCAGTGTATGACGCCGTTGTCGTCGACGTAGGTCTCGTCGACGGCCTGTACCTCAAGGACGAAGGTCCTGGACACGCTCTGGAACGCCGTCCGCACCGTAACCGTAACGGTTTGCGTGGAGGAGGCGACGTTCTTGGCCGCGGTCAGCACGAGCCTTCCCTCGCCCCGGCCGGTGACGAGGCTTCCGGTCAGGTACCCGCCCACGGTAACGCCCGCGGGGACGCCGGAAACCTCGGCCGGGCTGCCGGGCGCGGTACTGAAGCCGATGTCCCCGCTCATGCCGGCGGTAAAGCCGGTGGTAACGATGTTGACGCCCGCCGACGTTCCGCCCTTAAGGATCACCGGGGATGCTATCGGCTCCATTTCCGCCTCGTCGAGGGGCGGAAGGACCAGCGTCAGGGTGAAGAAGGTCGATATGCCCCCGCCCAGGTCCGCCAGGACCTGCCGCTCGAACACCCGCGTCTGATTCGGGTTTCCTTCTATCGTAATGGTCGCCGTGGCCGATCCGTCGGGTTCCACCTCGAGGATTCCGATCGCCTCCACGCCCAGGGGAATGCTGTCCTTCCCCGAACCGGGTTTGAGGATGCCGGCAAAGTCGTAGCTTTTTCCCGGGGGCAGGTTCTCCCCGGTGGCCTGGAGGACGACGGTGTTATCGTGGAAGATCGTGAGCGTTCCCCCGGAAACGACCTTGACGTCGAACTTCGGCCTCGGGGCGATAACGGCAATCTCGATGTCGCCCGACGCATCCGTGCCGGCAAAATCGCCGGAACCCCGCGCCTCGGCCGTTACGACCCAGGTTGCCGGGGCCGCGCCCCTGTGGATTTGGACGTAGGCGTTGTCGTTGCTCAACGCGCCGGCGGTCTCGAACCGAATCGAATACAGCCCGGCCGTTCCCTCCGGCACGACGTTCCCGGCCTTGTCCCGTATGTTCCAGGTAATGTCCCCGGCGCCGAGATTGGCGACGGTGGCCTGGAACCGGTATTCGCTCTCCCCTTCCTCCAGGGTGGTGCCCGAGAAGGAACGGATGAACATCTCGGGCGCTTCGATGGGAATCGTTACGACGTAAGGCCCTATGTCGACGAAGGCGCCATGCCCGCCGCCCTGCTCGGGGGGAAGCGCCCCCTGCGAAAAGCTCAGGCGGCTGTCGTTGCCCTGTTCCTTGACGACGGCCCCGACTTCCTGCGTTATCTGGGCAAGGTTCGCAAACGCTTCCGGCCTGTCGTCGGCGAACTGCCGCACCAGGGCCGCGTCGGTCAAAAACCTGAAGTTCGGGATGTCGAACTGCTGCGGCGAGGATTGCTCGGAGAATGCGTCCAAAAGCGCGGTAACCGCATTCAGGTCCAGGTCCCTCAGGGGATCCGAATCGAATCCCCCGATCCTGACATCGGGCGATATTGAAGATCCCAGCGCCTTCAGGTGGCCGGTCCTGACCTGGTGGTCGAAGAAATCCCAGCGGCTTCCGGTCCAGGAAGCGAGCACCAGTTTCCATAGCGGGGTCAAGGGTTCGTAAAACAAATCCAGGCGGCTTTCCAGCCCGTTGAAGATATGGCATATATTCTGGTAGACGCTTCTTTCCCCGTTCAAGAACAGGTGGAAGGTAATCCCGTACTGCCCGACATCGAGGTTACGGTTGCCCCCCGCGGAAACGTCCCTGTCCTCCCGGTTGAAGAGGATGATGCCCGATATTTTCTCGCCGGTATCGAAACTGAGTATCTCGTAATCGCCATGAACTTCGGCGTCCGATTCCAGGATGGCGTCTATCTTCCAGAAAAAGTTTCCCCTTCCGCCGTTTTTGACGGGAGTGAGGGCGACGTTGACGACGTTGACCGTCCCGTCCTTGACCGTAAAGCCCGTGACCTCCGCCTCGGCCACGTCCAGCCCGGCGTACATGGCGACGATATGGATATCCCACTTGCCGGGATCGGCCGCAAAATTGCCGAAAACGCCGCCGACCTTCTCAAGCTCGACGGTAAAATCCGGTTTGCCCAGGCTGTTGTTGTAAAGCCTGACCCTGAGCTTGTCGAAATCGCCATGGGAGGGCATGATGGTGCGTCCGGTGGGGAAATCCTCCCCCAGGGACGGCATGACGGTACGCACGGAGGAGGAATCCTCCCCCAGGGAAATGCGCATCAGGCCGCCCGAACCTCCGGCCGGCCGGCCGGTGACGGAAAATCCATCCTCTTCCGTCAGGTTCCAGCAGCCGGAGAACGCCTGCAGGCCCACGAGTACCGCCAGCAGCGACAATGCGAACCCGCGTCCGGCAATGCTTTTTTTCATACTTCCCTCCTTATCACAGCATCGTCAGGGTAACCTTGATGGTACCGCTGTAGGTGCGGTCGCTCCCCACCGGTTTTACCTGCACCGTTACCCAGTGCGCGCCTTCCCTGTGATCGTGGAATTCCGCCCCCAGGGAGAAACTCGCCCCTGATCCCACTTCGATACCTTCGTAGAACCACAGAATATCCTGGTAGCTTCCCGCGTTGGCGATTACCAGGGGCACCGGATCGTCGAGCACGCCGTAGGTCGGGCCTTCGATCTCGCCCGGCCCCTTGTCGTCGAAGAAGGAATCCCCGTCTATCTGGAAGCTCCCGCCTTCGGCCACCGTTATCGTGGCCGTGTCGTAAATGAGTTCCTGGTTGGTAACGCTGGCCGTCAGGTGGACTGTGGCGCCGGGCTTCAGGCCGAGGGCGAGGGTAAGCTTGATGGCCCCATTGGGGTAGGTCAACGTGCCGGCGTCCGGCGGGTTGAGCGCGAGGGTATAGGGGGCTCCGTAGGGAACGCTCTCGACCTCGAATTCCCTGCCCTGCCCCGGCGCCATCACCAGGTCGTGCGGGGAGATGGTAATACTGTCGACCCTGCGTATGACGATGACGTCGGCCGGGGCGTACCCCGTTCCCCCGACCGTGGCGCGAACCTGGATTTTCTCCCCCTCGCCGGCATCCGAATTCACCGTCAAAAGGCCGGTGTCGGATATGCTGCCCAGGTCTTCCCTGTCTATGCGCCAGGAAAAGGCCATTCCGGGCGGAGGAACCGGCTGCAGGGTAAACTGTTTCGTGCCCCCGGTGACGACGAAGGTATTCTGCGGGGCCACCATCCCTCCCCTGGAGACCGGCCCGGCCCTTCTGCTGTACCCCATCCCGGAATACTCAGGATGCAGGGCGTACACCATGAGGTAATAGCCCAGGTCGGCCGCAACCGGGACATAGGTATCCTCCCGGGCGCCCAGTATGGGAAGGTAATCCCTGTCGTTGTCGTATTCGGTCCCGCGCCGCCACTGCCAGACAAGCTCTTCCTTGGGAATGTCCCCTTTGACCATGGCGGTAAGTTTCGCGCCGACGAAGGCAAGTTCCGAATCCAGGTACACCTCGAAATCTTCCGGCAACGGGGGATCGCCCCGCTTGCCGCCGACGGGAAAGGTCGCCGGGCTTATCATCCCCCCGACGTAGCCGTCCTGGAAGCCCACGACGAGTATCTCCTTACCCAGGTCCTCGATGGCAACCCTGTAGTTTTCCCCTTTGTCGCCGGTGGGCTTGCCGCCGCTCATCCACTGGAAGGACGGTTTCGCGGCGCCGGGAAAGTCATAGGCGGCCCTGAGGACGTCGCCGATGATGGGCGGTTCCATGCGAAGATCGATGCCCGTAAGGTCGATGTCGACGCTTCCGGTAATATTTTCCGCCGGAGTCGGGCATGAGGCAAAAAGCAGGCAGGCCGCCAGCAATCCCGTCGTCCGTATTCGTCGATTCCCCATTTCTCCCATAAACCGACCTCCTATCGCCGATCCAATGTAACACTTTATCGTAATAAAATCAATGCAGGCTGACCACAGTACCCAATTTTTAATACGCAAGGCCGATCCGATCCGGCCTTCCCGAACCGGACACGGGGCTTTGCATGGCCGCTCGCGCCGGCCTTCGGGCCAAATCGCTCGGCTTCCCTCCGGGCGCGTACGCCGATTCCCCTTTCCTCCGAACCGACTTCCCGCCGTCGATACAACATACTATGATTATCGGATGAAAGTCAATACCTATCCAATCACGAGGGCATATTTTTAATACGTAAAGCCCGATGCGCTCGACCGTAGGTCAAATCGTAAGGCTTTATCCGACAAGCGGATACGCCGATTCCCCCCGTTTCCCCGTAAACCGACTCCCCGCCGCCGATACAATATACCATGATTACCGGATGAAAGTCAATAGCTATCCAACCATAATCGGTGAAATCACTTTTCAGAAAGCCTCTATGAATTTCAACCACGTAGGGCACGCGAAGTTACACGGAGGGAAGAAAGCGGTCCGATCCGACTTTGTCGGGCCGGATTCGGAACTTTGCAGGGCAAGGCTCCACCCATTTGCCGGCAGGTTACACCGCAAAGCTTCGTTCGGCAAGAAGATCGGGCTTTTCGCCGTCCGCATCGGGGCAAACCGCCGTGGGAACGCAGCGGATCTCGGTGCCGGGATCGGGGATTCCCTTCGGGCACCCGACCAGCAGCTTGAGGTAGTTTTCCGATACGGCCCGGATCCCGGCGGTTGCCGAGTCTTCGACCACGGCGGAAAGTTCCCGGCCGATCCAGGCCGCGGCGTAACGTTTCCGGCCGTCGAGGGCGAGAGCGCCCAGGAACCGCATCCTGTCGGCCAGTTCGGCGGGGGGAAGGCGGCCCGGGAAGGTCGCCGCACGGGTCCCCGGCCTTGCCGAGTAGGGAAAAGCGTGTATCCAGGCGAAGTCCAGTTCCCGGCAGAGCTCGGCGGTAAGGCGGAAGTCCTCCGGCCCTTCCCCCGGAAAGCCGGCGATGATGTCGCAGGCCAGGAAGGGATTCCCCTTGGCCTGCCGGA
>Ga0131853_10011633_pt1 | contig 16120 bp, 10 predicted proteins | sample TergutLab28metaG_FD_92764 | JGI IMG/M metagenome (GOLD analysis project Ga0131853, IMG submission 92764) | Labiotermes labralis P1 segment gut microbial communities from Petit-Saut dam, French Guiana - Lab288 P1 (version 2) (version 2) | ecosystem: Host-associated > Arthropoda: Insects >...
ACTCACAAGCGTCCGCCACCTGTCTCTATCCTGGGCCAGCCCAATCCAGTCCATATACCCACATCCCACCTCCTGGAGATCCATCCTAATATTATCCATCCATCTACGCCTAGGTCTCCCCAGAGGTCTCCCTCCGGTTTCCCCAGCAAGACCCTATACACCCCCCTCTCCTCACTCATACGCGCCACATGCCCAACCCATCTCATTTCAGGTGTGTTGTCAGTATAACTTACAACACACAAAATTGACGAAACGGATCATAAAACAAATAACACAGCGGAATGGAGGTCAAGGTCCCAGGAGAGCCGTATGACAATGGAGTGGGTAAGAACTCACGTTCATGCTTTCAAAAATGCAGTACAGTCTCCTTCACTTTAAATGATGTTGGTCGGTAAACAATAAAAAAATAAAGGAACTACGGCTGGTCTAATTAAGCTGTTGTATGTTAATAAAAACCCAACCAGATGCAACAGTATGCAGATATTTATTTACTCCAAAGTCACTCTACATGTTTCGGGTGTCACAGCACCCATCATCAGGAGTACTAAATGCTGTAACCGCAGCCTCCGGTACAGGTCATAATACTGGTACAGCTACTCCCCTCCAACGTGGCCACGTTGGAGGGGAGTAGCTGTACCAGTATTATGACCTGAAACATGTAAAGTGACTATGCAGTAAATAAATATCTGCATACTGTTGCATTTTTATTGACGCTGAATTACGATGCACGGAACCGTGAGCTTAAAATTTAAGCTGTTGGACTGCGGTAAAAATGTGTTAAAATGACTCTAGTACAAGCTAATTATGAAGGACACGTTACAGAGAAATATTTAATTGTTAATAAGAGTCAACGTGAATCTATGAAGTGCTGTTTTCAAAATGCTTTATTGTGGGATTTTACATACGCATTCCTCATTTGTCTCCGTGTATTCCAGGTATGTCCTCAATTACTGCATTTTAAATCCCAACTACTGCCCACGACGTAGCGATTTTAAATTTATAATACAATGAAATGCATACACGACCGTACCGTGCACCGAGGCCGGCAGCATGTACAGTATTAAAGGTCCGTACAGTGCACCTAGGCTGTCACTGAAGGGCTGATGTTGAAAATGTTGTTACAAATCGCAATTAAGACATTACATTGCAAAACATGAAACTATTTGTCTGTTTCCTTAAATGTTCGCAGTGATTTAAGAAGTTTAAAACATAACATTCTAAAAGGAATGTACACTTTATGTCACATCAAAACCTTTTGTACGATCAGCTGCTTGTGAGAAATGAACAAAAATGTAAAAGTAGTGTTCATTTAGGATTCAGACGACCAGCAATTAAATTCGCCAGACTGCGTGTCAGTATAAAATGTAATCGAACCTGGTCTAGTTTTGGAGATAAAACCTGTGAACAGGCGGAAGACGACGACCTTTTTTTACAGTCTTTCAGTTTCTGTATACATATCATAATAAACACTATTGTACTTTGTTTAAGCGCAACAAGGCTTTGTAGGGGTTCTGACAAAAGACATAATAAATTATGTCGATACACTACAGTACCATCTGTCTTTTCGAGTCAGGTACTCATTTTGTATCACTCCCATTTAGTGATATTTGTGGTCGGTTACTGCACATCACTCGGCTTTTAAATATGTATGAATTGTTTTTATTTAACAAGCATTTTAGCCTTCTTTTTGCGATACACTTCAAACGAAAATGAAACAAGTCGATGAACTACAATCCGATAACAATATTCTGAGATCAGCGGGAAATTTCATCCTGGTCCCTGTGTAATTTACACCAAGTGTTAAGGAATCTTATTTGAACACACTAAAACAGGTAGTTTCTTGAAATTCGTGGCATAATATTATAATCCGAGAAGCCAATTTTGAGTCTATCCCGTTTTAAACAATTTCGACACCATTACTTCCAAGAGGGTAGCATAGGAACTATACACTGAGACTCTTCAACGCGCAACCATCGATCGCATCGACCCTCAGAAGGGGACATTCAAGTAGATGGAGAGAGAATGATAAAGGGAGGCATTTTATTTAGTGTCTCACAATCAAAATGAAACCAAGAGCCATAATGAGTTGTCACAATAATGACTTGTCATAACACTTAAAATTACTTAAATAATACTGAAGTATTATTATTACCTTCTTGTGTTACTGATGTAAAATTACACTCCTAAACAAACACTTCCAAAACTGGGCAAACACTCTTTAATTATGAGCACTCAAAATTCAAAACAAATATAACACAGTATAGCTGAAATTCCGACTTTATTCCTTAGTAGTCCAAACCACTAGCCATTTTGAAACACTCTCACACCGACCGATGATACAAATTGCGAGCCCCTACACAACAACTCTCCAACACATCGAAACCTCACTGCTAACCCGGAGGTGTGAGCGCGCACACTATGCGTACATAAATGACGATATAGCATTTGCCACTCCCCCAACAAATACGAATCAGGTTCAAACACTCTTTTGCGCAGGTTCGCGCGCATTACGTAATGACCTTTGAAATTACAACAATGTAAGAGTGATGTGTAGCGCTACAATAAATGTGTTACTAATTGACAATGGCCTTATCCCGCTAAATATAACCATTTCCAGTACTAACACACAAATTTTAAGATAGACATTTCTTTCCATTAGTGTAAGTGGAATACTATTGCTGCCTTACCGAATTCCCAGAGTTTGACACGTCGTTCCACAAATTGCAAATTACGTTAAATTATGTCACATTATGGCGTGTTATTGTTATAATTCCTAGGGAAACTTGATGTTACATCTGTAGATTCTCCACACAAATGATATAATGGTACGTATGGCCAAAAAAAAACCATTGTTTTAATTCAAGCATAAAATGAGAAACTGGTATAAAGAGACCTTTCCTTTGTCATTATGCCGATTGGGTTCAGTGAATAGTTCTTTTAGAATATGTGTAAACAAATTAAACAAATGAAACCCAAATTCAAAAAATTGAACTCACAAATATATTAACCTCACTTCTATTAATTATTCCTTTCTTTACAGAATGTCATTTGGAACAACTGGGTGCACCATGAGAAAGATGAGACTCATACTGATGCCAGGAAGGCTCTGAATGAGTACATTTTGAAACACCTGCAATTTTAGATCTCAGAGGACTCTTATTTGCTTCCAGTTTCTTTAATACCACTGTACCAACAAACACATTTATCACACACCAAAAGTAACGAACAGTCAACTGTTGTAAGCATGCCAAAATTTGCCGCATGGTACCTATGTCATTATTTTTCATCTTCAAGTTTGTGTATTTTTTTGGAGGTTTGCTAACATGAAAACTTCAAAAACCCTACACAGAATGATAGTACTGATCCAAAATCACAAGTCTGCCCTACCATTATATTAGTGTTTTGGAATATTATAATAATTCATACAAAGGACCATGAAAGTTGGTAACTTTGTCTCATAATCCTCATGTCCTTAATTGAGTCCAAGATTAAATAGTGAGATAGAATGGACACACACTTGTTAACAAGCTGCATGATCATTTGGCACACAGTGAAAGATCATACTCCAACTCCTTGAAAGCTGGTCAGCTTTTGAATAAGCCAATTCAATGTGATCCCTGGATGGGGCACAAAGAATACTTCTCTCCACAAATCTCTGTTACATTTCAGAGACCATATAGCATCATACTGAAGGGTACGAGCAGCATAAGTCTGCATCACTGTACCTTGATGATGAATTTCTGCAAACTTTGGCTGAAACAGGATATGCAGGTGGTTCTCAGAGCAGGAATTTGCAGCTGTCACATTCAAAAAGCTTGCTTTACAGGTCTCAAGTCAGGAAATCTACAGTACGTATTTTTCACCAGACTCCTTCAACATACACCGAGGACTGTTTTACGAGGGGTACACCACCTAGGAATTGAAGATGACCACTCACCTCACATTACTGCCCAGGTTAAAAATGTGGGAGAAGTCCCACATACACCTTCATGGCAGAGTGATTAAGCACAGAAAAATATGTATATTGCTACCTGAATCATTTTTACTTGCTCCTTTAGGTACAAATATTCTCCTCTGTTCTCACATATAATCAATTTGATATTCTCTTTCAGAAGGACGGGAGTGAAGCCAGGACACCTTCTAACAAAGCAACGCTCCTTCTCCATGCAAAAAAATGTCTCTCTCACTTCTCACTTGTCTTTAACTTTCTTCTATGCTTCTGATGTACCTTATATTTCTCATTCTATCTAAAAGATCTTTGATGGGTAAGATCTGTAATAACAGGGTTCTTGTATGAAGATTTCAGTGCCCAAGCTTCAAGTGTTATACCAGTTTCCCAAGTCAAACACTGTACAATATAAAAAATTGCACGCCTCTTTGTGTGCTTCATGGTAGCAGCTGAATGTGTTGTCATGCCATGCTTAAACAACAGAAATGCATTATGCAAACAGCAGTTAAACTGATGGGTCTGACAGCATCAAAAATAAAGAGAAGTGATACAAAATAGCAAAATACGGTACCGATGGTTATTGAATGACAACATAAGAATGCCTACCCATTCTTCATACAAGACATAATTTCTTCCCTTGTCAGTATCATCCATTACAGTTTTAGTTGAACTCTTGCAACATAATAAGATGTCACGTGACATACACATACTGACACATATTACACACAATACCTTTGTCATACCTTAAAGAGAAAAAGCAAAGTTATGACTTCACAGCTGCTTCATAAGCACCAATCACATTCCTTAAAATGCTGAAATGGAGTTTGATTGCAATTTCACACTTCCTTTATGGTGTTTGTAATTCTACAAACCAAACTCAACCCTCCTACAGGACACCTGTAACTTGGCTAACTCTAGCCCAATTCACACTATAGGGACAGTCATGTTGCAGATAAGAGTAGGTAAAATATAGTTCATTGTTTGAACAGGAGTGTCCATACAAGCAATCACATTCAAGACAAAGCACATTCACAAACAGGTACATTTAAATACAGGCAACAAATATTTTCCCTGCGGATTCAGGTAATCTGGGCTGTAACACTGTCAATGGGTTACTAGTTTCTGACATTTTGATGAAACACAGTGCCTTCATCTTCAAGGACAAAGGATACCCTCTTGATCCACTGGTGGCTGCCATTCGATGTCCAGCTCTTGCAGCACACATCCAATTATGCCCCTGTTTAGGGCCCCTTAGGGCCCCCATACACAACCAGGCCCCTCCAACACCTACCCAGTTCACTTGCCTATGTTCCCTAGCCTGATTTTTGTGGTATGATGTATGCACTTCCTTAAATAAATTTTTCTTGCAACTTAACATCACTGAGACTGCAACAGATATACAAAAGAAGTCTGTAAGTGCCCAGAAGAAGGTAGTAACAATTACTAATATGTGGCACATGCAACAAACTATCAGATGAATGAATGGAGCTAGGACATGGAAAAGCACAAACATCATTCACCAAGAGAGCCTGATATTCAACAGCACTTTTAATTTCATCAGCTATATAAGGTGTAAAGATTAGAACTTAACATACTGACAATGAATATTCCTAAGCAGTTTCTCTAATACAGTTGCAAATACCATACAGCACATAATTTTTTAAATAAGATCATATATTACGCTTGAAATTAATCTGTAAACAGAATCACAACTTTCAATGCTGAAAATTAAGGTCATAGGTCCTAATGAGTATAAAATGTCCCTAACATGATATTCAGCCTTTGTTTCTTTTTTTCTTAACACTATACTTGCTGCCACACTCCACTGTATCCTTTGGCAACTAATTAAAATTATCACACATGTACTGATTAGACTGGCACTGATTATAATTATATCCAACAAAATTCTTACATGCAGGAAGCTTTATACTGAATTTGTATTTTGTAGATATCTATGCAACCAAATGGGATGGGGGTGCATATAGTATGCACATACATATGTATGTATGTACGTACGTACATACGTACGTCTGTGTGTGTGGTGTGTGTGTGTGTGTGTGTGTGACACATCCCCTTCTCAATATCAGAATTTTTCCAACAAACATTTGTTCAGTATAACAAACAATTAATTTGTTTACCACAACAGTGACAGAAGTGCTGGTTGGTCATCACTGCACTGACTTGCCAATTTTTTCCATTTATGTCAGAATGTTATACTGCACTGAAAAAATTCTACAAAATCCACTGCTTCATACACTGAATGAAATTCAGAATTGAAATTACATAATTTATTTGCAATAATAACCCCTAAAATATGGGCTATATGTTTTCTTGTAGCACATCTATGAATATTAAATGCCTAGTTACATCACATGTTCTCTGTTTTATAATGCAGAAAACATTCTTCATTCAGTGTAGGTAAATGAGACTACATTGTACCATCTTATAAACAAATACAATAAGTAAATATTAACATATATTTTTAGGACACCCACTACCTCCCGACTGGCTTTCAATCTCTCGCAATTTGTTTAGCCTCTCAGTGTTAAAACATAAATAATATAATTTCTAAGCACGCAACGGAAGTGTATTTTTGAATGGCTACTACAAGATTGGTATGGACTCTATTTTCATCACTAAACTCTTATGTTAAAATGCATAAATGGCCAAATATATATATATATATATATATTTAACTTTCAGCAATAAAAATGAACAATCTTGTGAATTAACAATGTATATTTTTGGGAAAAATGCCATAATATAAACAAGATCCAGAAGAGTATAGAAGGGATGGAAAGTTTCACAAGACATTATAAGCCATATTCATATACCCAAGGAACATGAGAATTTCACTAACATCCATACTCATCTATCACTTAAAACACATCAATAAAAATGGTTGTGAAGTATGTATGGTCAAACACTGCTGCAAGTTCACCTTCCCTCCCACCACTATGCTTTCCTTGCAAGAGGTATTTGTACCTCGAGTTCCATACTTTACACAGAAAACAGTGAAAGCAATCACAATAACCTGCGATTTCCTAATGCAGAATTGGCCACAGCCTATTTTAAGGTTATTTAAACCATCTCTACTAGGCTTGCCTAAGTGAAAACAATCCTAGATGTTTTAGAACTGGCTGCAAGTACTCATAAATAGCATATGATAAACTAAGTAAGGAACAGCACATTACTGAACACTAAGACTGCAAATGGCGTACTTCAAGATGTGGTGCACAGAATTTACAGTTTCATGGCACATACATAACAGTGATTTCATTTACACCCACATGAAAATTGCTACCTTCCCTGTGCCAGTTTGCACGAAAATCACAAATGCTGAGCAGAGGTACGTATAGATCTCTTATATCCAGTTTCATCCAAATCACACAATAAATGCAGCAAGAATCAGCAGAAATTAATTTACAATCACTAAGTTAAGTAGGAGAGTGTACTGATTTTTGAGAAACAGCCACTCAATAAATTTTTTGGGGGGCTATCTTCTAATCAGTTTTATCCAAATTAAATTAAAACTTTAGGAAATACAAGGAAAATTCCATTTGAACCCTTAAGTAAAATATGGCTGTTACTGCAGAGACTTCCATAAAACTCACAGCTGCTTAATAACACTACTGAATTTCACCTAAATCATTCATGAATTATGAAAAATATGGGTGGAAATTTATTTGTATTTTAAGTAAATTATCACTGAACCAATTTTAAAAAAAGTTACACTTGCTTTACAACTATATTGAAGAACTAAATCAAACTGCATGGGAATCCAACAAACTCTCTACTTACCCCACAGGCAGATGTGAGATCCACACAAGGCATTTTTCTTTTACTTCATAAAGTGACCATACTGAATTATGCATCTGAAGCAATCCTTTCATACTACATGGAGCCCTTTAACACTCATGCAGAAACACATACCAGATATTCTATACAGCCATTTTCATGACAAACAAGAATGAAAAATGTAATGTTATAAGCACTTATACAGTGATTTCTGTTCAAATAAAATTTTATGAAACTTTTAAAAAGTAGGGAATCCTCTAAAAATTGTTTGTTGTGTGAATTTTTGGAGCAGTTACTATTTAGCAAGGCAAACAAAAATCTTCAACTGGGCTGGCGAATAAATGGCTGTACTCACTGTATGATATAATCCATATTCACATTGTATTGTTCGGTCTTACTAAGGTAATCCAGTGTCACACTTTATGAAACCGTAAATAAAGATTCAAAACCTGAAGGATAATTAAATTTGTTTCACACATGACTAAAATGTCAGAATACAACAAAGGATAACATTCATTTATTTCACCCTCACTATCTTACACTTTGCAGGGAGAGGACTTCCAGTGTCAGTGCAGTTTACAACAATACATAATGACACCCACAAGTTACATTAACGAATTTCTTAAACAGTCTGAATCGGAAGGAATTTGATGCCAAAAAAAAAAAAAAGACATACCATGCAACTGAATTTACTAAAAAAAATCTAATATTACACTTAAGTGAGACAAAAACAAACAATTTTAATCCAGTTAACAGCTGTTTGCTGACTGCTGGACAAGCTGGTTCATAAAACTTTCCATTAAAAGGTTTTAAATACTACTGCTGTTAATATAGCCTTTAGAATATATTCTACAAATAAATGTATAACGTTGAGGGAAGGTGAACTTGATCAAATAATTATAAATATTAATTTCTACAACTGAAGTCAAAGTACAATCAAGAGACATACATGTCAATTCACATACATTACTGTGCCACGTTTCAGAAATGACCCATAACTTACACCTGTTACAAACTGTTCCAGAATTTTAAATTCTGCACTGGATGTTCCACAACTACTTCCATGATGAACTGCACTAAAGCGAGACAAAGAATGCAGGGGAAATATGACAGACAAACAATTTCATTTGACTGCCTCGCATAGCAAGCAAACAACCTAATAATAAAAACATTCTTGTGAAGCTGCTTTGCGACCCCATCATACTGCATGTTGTTATTATGTGGCTGTACAATTGTATGACACTGAATGTAAAGTATGAATAACAACACAAGCAAATAAATTATGAAAGCAGAAATGGGAAAAACCAACACACATATTGGAAAGCATATTCGCAACAGAAGTTTAGTGTGTGATTCAAAGTAGAAGAGTACAAAAACAAAAGGATAATTTTTATGTATTGGACAAGAGTGGCTAGGATGGGGCAAACAAGGAATGCACACAGAATATGCATGCATCCTGGGAAAGAGCACCTAATAACTCCAAGGAGATGTTAGGTAAGAAAGCTATGTGAACTGTAGGTGGATACAACTGGCACAGGATTATGTCCAGTGGTGGGTTTTGGTATTAGCAGCATTGAACCTACAGGCTTCATTACCAGAGTGTCTGTACATGTGGAATTCGACAGAATAGGAGGAGGATCAGAAAAACAGACTGGCAAAGACTGAAGACAAATATCCTTGCAGAATGTTACACCAAACTCATCTGCCATCTCAAACCTGCATGCAAAATATGTAATTTCATATTCTGTCTTCAATATACCTTTGTGCTCTCAAAGAGATAAAGTCTCTTTGCTTTTTCAACTATTTCACAGCAACTTATTTTACTAAAACTCATATATGCATGCAAAATGCTGTACAAATAGCATAAAATATGAACCAATAGTGCAGAAAATATAATTCAAAAGAAGGAAAACAAATGCTACAAGACAGATATATGATAAAATGCAAGAATTTGTACAGCCCAACAATTTAAATTTGATTCCATTAAGTTTCTGGAAAACCTTTATGTAACTGATTTTAATACTGTCTAATTTATACTCAAAGCATAAATTTACCATCTATGGCAAATGATTTGCTTTCTACACACTTCAAGGATTTGAGAATCAGCACTGAAATGTCAACAAATGAGTTAATGGGTACAAACAAATTCTGATACTTCTGTTACATTGGGTTAGTGGGTCAGTAAAGGTATACATACAGCTTTGATACAACTGGTTTCATTGCTTTGGTAAAATCATACACTGTAAGTTACAGAGAATTCAAAGATGTGACATACATGACACATTATAATTTTCAGTGGCTAATCAAAAAAGCAAATTTTAAAGTACTATTAAAGGATTATTAAATTACCATGAAAACACACAACCATATTATAGCTTATGTTAAAATGACTGCCCTCAGGATTACAGTACCAAATTCTCTGCCACATACCATACTTAAAAATTTTACAGATGATAACATAGACCTGCATTATGAATTTATAACAGAAATTCATCAGAAGTACAATTAATGGGAGACCCACTGTGGTGAGTGCACACTAAACCACTTAGGTGAAATACTGCTTTAGTCTCAAATAATGCTTTAAGGTTTGCTAAAAGGTTAAGTAACACTATTTTATCTAAACAATGAAACCAGAGTTAATAATTTAACTCTCATTGTTTCATTATGTTAAATCAGCTTAGTAACCACCAAGCTTCTTACTAAAAAATACCAGGAGTTTCATGAAAGATACAACCTGATTAGAGGGCAGCTATTTTCAGAAAACAATTGTGTCTAAATGAGTGTTCATTTAATCTCTGGTGATTACTATCTAATTACATGACACAGCCTACAGCAATGTCCAACTCAATGTCTGATTAGAAGACCAGGACCATCAGTTGTATCACACTATGGTCTACAGCAGTTGCACATTGTAAATTATAAAATTGTGTTTGTATAAGACACCAAAGATTTGTGGCATCATTAATGAACATACAGAGTACCTAACATATCATGTATATTACATTAACATTACAATAAATCACATGCATGGAAACTTCATTTCTGTGTCAATACTACTGGCTGAAAAAAATTTTTTTTTTTTAATAAAAGTAACCTATAACAAATGAACACAAAATTCAGTACCAAAGTGAAAAATTATTAGTTGGTGAATAAATATGGAGTACCAGTTTTGAATACTGAAAGCATAGCTCCGCGCCAAAAAAAAAAAAAAAAAATTATGAGACACATTTAGAAATATTCTCATGAACTGTGTGATATATGCCCACATAATTTCAAACAGCCATTAACACCTTTACCCTTCTGGATCCACCCATTACCTTGTAGTTTTGTAACACAGAAGAAACAAAACAAACTGTATCAGTGTAATATCACTTAAATTCTCCAAACCGTCTGCCTTGTTTCCATCATTCGATCACATCTTTCTCGGAATGTGCCCATCTTGCTCCACGCTGCATTATTTACATTGGACCCTCAATGAGGCTCACCTTCATAGTGCAGTAATAAACACTTCGGGCAAAAGCCAACAGTGCCAATAAAAACGCACCTGAAAATACAAGAAGGTACAAATTTATTAAATCTCTTGAAGCATTTATTTCTTACTTAAATGAGAAACCTAATATAAGAGAATGTGATCTAAGAGTACACATGACCCATGCACATTACTGGTTAAAAATTAATCGGAAAGCTAGTTAATTTAATATGTTTCTAAACAAAAGAAGTGTACTCTATACAGTACAACTAATAACTACATGAAGCACACTAATCCTTGATTTGCTAAAAGGTCCTCAGTTGGTCAAGAAATTCCCTGCATTGTACAAAACCTGAGATATCATTACCACATTCAAAAAAGTCCACCACTTGTCTGTAACCTGAGCCAATGAATCCAGTTCATGTCCTCCCATCCTAGTTAAGATTCATTTTAATATTATCCTTCCAATTTTACATAAGTATTGCAATTCCTGACATAAATTAACCGCGCAGTCAAGGAACTCAACTATACTAGCATGCCTGTCTGAGGTATTCTAACCAGCACAGTTAAGCTGGCTACAGTGTTACTTACACAGGAATGTGTCTCCACTGGCAATGTCCTTCAATATTCTGAGTTCTTTTAAAATGGATGATTACTTGCTCAGTGTCAGGTATATACCGCATGTTTTGTTACTTGCATACAGCCTGATTATTGTACTGTTGCATTTAGTTGTACCTTCATATACATCTATAATACCAATTACATACTTGAAAGAACAATAACCATGTATTCTCATATGACTGATGTTTGTACTGTATGTAGCAGACACAGGCACCAGCTCCTGTATCATCGTGTTAATACATATTCACTCTAAAAGGTCAGGGTAGTTACTTTCATAATGACCATAACAGTACTCACTGAATAAACTATCCGAAATAGGGAATTAGTGGAAGGGGTCAACTGAATTAATCATGGGTGGATGTGATGCCTAAAGAACTTGTAAATTAATCTGAACACAGATAACAATTCAAGAATTTCTTAGCAGAGTCCTACAAAATAAACTTTGACAACAGGACGACAATGTTACAGTGGAAATATTAATGGCTGAGGAAGTGTCCATCTACATGTATACAAAAGTTCTTATCACACAAATGCTATTAATTTCCGTGATCCAGTACCATCCCCCCTTACAGGATAGCAAGTTCCATCTTGTTCAATACTGGATGGAAAGATTTACGTACAAAATAATGTTTCAGTTGCTTGTTCAAATCGTATTCTCACCACACATATATGCAGACAACAGTTCTTACCTATTCCAATTCTGCAAACATTCATAAGCCTCTTATGTGTATTGGACTGTGCATCATCTTGATATTTGAATAAAGGTTGACCAACTAGATGACACTTGCTTTTTTATATATTGCTCAACTTGTTTCAGACGTTAATACGTCCATCTTTAGCCTACACTCGGATACCACATCACCAACAGACAAGCCCGCTACATAACACCAGCACGCCTCAAGTCAGCCTACACAACACAACAAGTACTCGCTACCTCCTGAAGATGGATGTATTAACGTCTGAAACATGTTGAGCAATATATAATAAAGCAAGTGTCATCTAGTTGGTCAACCTTTATTCAAATTCATAAGCCTCATTTGGATAAAATTTAAAACAAGCAGTAGAAAACACATAAAAAAGTTAATCCACAAATTATTACTTACCAACATATGCCACATAGATACCTCCATTTTTGCGTGCAAGTTTGTACGTGCCAACCTGAAAACACATCACACAGACCTTACAAATTACTGACTGTCAATGATTAAATTAAATCAAACAGGTTATCTTTAAAAAAAAGTCTAACAGTTTTCTATAAACATGAAATATTCCATTTTGTAAATATGACAAAGGAAATGTTTTAAAAACACACATATCAAAATGAAAACAATACATAAATGTCTGCCTATACTATTATCATGCATGATATTTATACCATACAGACTATGAAGGAGCTGTGAAGGACAGGAGCTTCAAAAGAACTTGACAGTACCACAACACAGTACTTACACCATGCTTGTTATCACACTGATTATTGAATGCTACCTTGTAATCAAACTGGACAAGACTCTGGTTATAGAAGAAGCATGCAAGAGGGTATAGCACAGGATTCATTTTCTGTTCTCAATACAGGTTCCATTAGAAATGGTACTGTTGCTGTTTGTGAAGCGACTGGTTATGAGGTGACTACAGGAATTATTACGCAAAAGGAGACAATGATGGAAACATCAATGCTTAGAAAGACCTCAATAAAAATGACCGTCCTGCATCTGAATGGAATGCAGAGATGGCCAAACCTTTGGGAATTAGAAACATTCAAACATGTAAAAAATTATAAAATTTCACCTGAAGAAACTAGTATGTTAAATTAAACACACTTCTCTTGCTTCATCCAAATCAGAGTTCATAATGGGACCAGTCTTGTGCGAGACTAACATGCATGCAAAAGAACCTTAAATCAATTCTACAAGGCTCTGAGGATAATATATCACATTTAGAATCACATATTTCTTGGATTCTGTCCACCATAATGTTTAAAATACTACAGATTAATGTCTCAGATGTCACATTCATTTTCACTGTTTAAATGAAGGGCAGTCACCTACCAAGTTGGCCCTGCTTACAGAGTTCCTCTCAATCTCCGCATAACAAGGGGCAATTTGTTGGTATCTGGCTAGCAAACTACACAGTGTTACATCCCAGAGACCTTAAACTAAGTATTCACTGCCATGAATACCTAAAATCTCATATCTTAAAATGCAACATCTGTGAACATTTAATGGCTTACAAATAAAATTTCTGTCCACAAAACTTCAGAAATACACAAGCATGCCAATATTCTTATCTCCCTTTTTAGACATTTCAAGGTTGGTCTTCCGTCTACAATTCATTCTACCTCGGCAAATATCTAGAACTTATAGGCACATTTGCAAACTTGCAAAAAGTGGTTATTAGCTTCACCATGTCTCTTTGTCCGTCCGTCCATCCACATGGAACAATCCATGGCTCCCATAGGATGGATTTTCAAGAAATTTGATATTTATTTTTTGAAAATCTGTCAAGAAACTTTAAGTTTCATTCAAATATGAAAAGAATAATGGGCATGGGCACTTTACATGATGACTGATATATATTTGTGATAATATCTCCCCAAATTCTTCTTAGAATGAGAAACGTTTCACACAAAGGTGTATAGAAAATCAAAACATTTTTTGTTCAGTAAATGTTTTCTGAAAATCATGCATTTTATGACATAATGTGAAGAAATGTGGCACAGCCAGACAGGCCACAGATGATAAGACAACCAACCACATGCACTTGGCAAGCTGGATAACTAAGGGTACAGACAACATGCAGAATATCTAATAATTACTGCTTTTCCACTAAAACAACAGTAATGAGAACGTGCCTCAATGTTACACTATACATATACTACTTGATGTTTTGTTTTAACAATTTTTCCACCTCACTGATTTATGAAAATTCCCTCCTCACCGTCTACCATATGAAAATTCTGTGTATCATTCCCAAAATTTTGGCTACTTCAAACTGTAAGCTACCATACTGAAATTTACCACACTTACCCTCCTGTGTTGTATTTGGATGCTGTAGTACCTTAACTTTCAATAAACGTCCATGATTTTTACAGTGTACTTTAAATCTAACAACTTCACCCTACTTATAAACTGACTTTAAATGAACTGTTGGCACATCAGTAATGAATTTGCAGGTATAAAATCTGGATCTGACAAACACTAGGGTGTAAGTCCAATTTTATATTTGAAACAATACATTTTTCTTGTGGGCCGGATAGCTCAGTCGGTATAACGACTGACTACGGGCTGGATGGTCCAGGATCGACTCCTGGTGGAGACGGGATTTTCCGCCCGTCCAGATTGGCCCTGGGGCCCACCCAGCCTCCTGTACAATGGATACCGGGTCTTTCCAGGGGGTTGAGGTGGCTGGGGCGTGGGGCTGACCCCCACCCCATCTAGTGCCGAAGGTCCTAGAAAAGAGTACAGCTATACCTCTACTCATACTAAGGGCCTGCGTGGCCTATAAAAAGGGTGAAAACCTACCTACATTTTTTTGGGGGAGCGAAGGGTGAGTTTCAAGCTATTTCAGGTGCAGATGGTTTTCTTTCCAAATACTGTCCCAGTGTAGCTCAACTAAGAATTAAACAGCAGTAAGTCACATACTGCTCTAAGAAAAATAATGTATTCTTTCATATATAAAATTGGACTTTCACCCTTCTGCAGCTGAAGCCCAGAAATAATGTGTTTAATTAATGTGATGTTCACCAAGCTATGGCTACAAGGTGGCCACCTCTATTTTCAGATGAATTAGGGAAAAATCACATTTCATATTCGAGTAAATACGGTGTTTAGTTATGTTCCTAACTATTGCAATTCATTGCTTTATCCACAATACTAATTTCATTTTCAAAACATGATGATTCATGTACATCATACTTTGGCACAAAAGGTACCAGTCATTACATTAGAAAATGTATTCCTAAAAATGAAAGATGTGTAACAAATACTTCTACTATGTATGAAACGTAAGGTCAAACTACTGCTAATATCAACACACAAAACACAACATGCCTCGAGTAAAACTAGTACCCTTCCACACATTTTACTTTCAGCAATAATTCCATCTTTATTTTCCGTAACTACTCTGTTATAAAACACATCAGGGAATGAACTACAGATGTCAGAGTAAAAAGGTAAAGCAGTCCCATTACAGGCCTGGACAGGCCCAGAGGGTTCCAGGAAGTTAAGGCTCCCAGATTTCGTGACAACGGCACAGGATGGTGGTAGGTTGTCAGCCTTACGCACCGG
>Ga0131853_10011636_pt1 | contig 16118 bp, 7 predicted proteins | sample TergutLab28metaG_FD_92764 | JGI IMG/M metagenome (GOLD analysis project Ga0131853, IMG submission 92764) | Labiotermes labralis P1 segment gut microbial communities from Petit-Saut dam, French Guiana - Lab288 P1 (version 2) (version 2) | ecosystem: Host-associated > Arthropoda: Insects >...
ATTACTACTACCACCAAAACCACCACCACCACCACTACTATTATTACTACTGCAACCACTACCACTACTACTACCACCACCACCACCACCACTACTACTAATACTATTCCTACTAAAATTACTACTACCACCAAAACCACCACCACCACCACTACTATTATTACTACTGCAACCACTACCACTACTACTACCACCACCACCACCACCACCACTAGTACTAATACTATTCCTACTAAAATTACTACTACCTCCAAAACCACCACCACAACTAATACTATTATTATTATTAATAATACTACCACTACCACCACCAATACTACTACTATTCCTACTACAACTACTACTACCAATACTATCACTACTACTACTACTTTTTATCATCATCGCTTCACATTCTCAAACAGTACTGTCAGATATGACAGTTGGGTTGGTTGGGTTTCAGTTTTGTGATCCTCAGCGCAAAAATCCGAAACGCGAATACATGATTTAAATATCTGACAGAATTCATCCCGTTTTGATTTGATAAATCAATAGTAATATATATTTTACCATCGAAGAAAACAATTTCATTGTATCCAACAATGCATCTACATGATTCGGTCCATACGACCATCTTGAGACACGAATGTGCCTACGTACTGTACAAACAAATGAAATGCATCAAATAAAAATGTTGCACTTTGCGAGATCTCTTGAACTTCACAATTGTCGTGGTACTGAAATATCAAATATTGTGCAGTGTGTATCTTTTTGTTGTTAAAACCATGTAGCATCGTTTATATAATTATGAAAAAAATCAATTCTGTTCAAATATTTTTGCACTATCTGTTTCCGTTTGACTTGTTTGATATTTGGTTTCCTGGTGCATTTAGGTTTATCTGCGTGTACACATTCTCATTATTCCGCAACGTTCTGGGTCTATCTGTAACGAATAGTGAAGTTCCTTTTTTATGTTTTATTTTCTATATATTTATGTTATTCAAAAGGTATTTATATTGCTTAAGACTTACGATTTGTTTCCCTTTTTGACTTTCAATATGTATTGGCTGCCTATATCACTGATGCTGTTAGGCTTTACGTGTTTGCAGTTTCTATTCAGTATTATTTTGCAAATACAATGAGTATTATAAACGTAATATTTTTATATGTAAAACTGCTTCCAAGAACTTTGTTCTCTAATTTGAAAATTACACTTTTTTTGTGGTCGTCGTTTCCTGTGTCTCACTGTTTACTGTACACCGGGTACTGCTGGAATGTGTATTGCACCATTTAACAGTGATCGGTTCTAACGTCGTTGATCTACGTTTTTAGATATGACTGCATCAAATGAAGTGTTATTTTAAACGGTGTTTTATCTTTTAATTGACTGTGGTTTTTAGTGTCGGTATGGAGATGAGAAGATTCTATAGTGTTCATGAGCCCTCCTTTCCCTGTTTTCCGTTTTTTACACAACACATAACAAAGCCACGAGTAAACAGGAACATAAAATAAATTAATAATAATTCAAATGGTTTATGTTGACGGTATTTAATCCTACATAATCCTTTATAAATTTCTTTTTGTTTAACACATAAACTCCTGCACAAAACGCTATCAAAGAAGACAAGCTGTCCAGGGGCTTGTCATCACCTTCGTAATGTTTGTGTGGGGGAGACAGCAGTAAAGTCACAGATACTTCCGTTGCGTGAAAGTTTGATAGTCAGAGTTAACAGAATTTATGAAATATTTAAATAAGAGATGCAAGGCCATTACTAGTAAAAAATACATTATTTTCCATATTTCACCGTGTTCTTCTGCAGGAATGCCGGCGCAAAAGATCTAGGATACGGTATGCATGAAACAGTCGATCGCAATATTCTTATTCATTCAGAATTCGAGTGTACTGCGTCTGCTTATTGTAGTTGACTTTCAGGTTTTCTATAAATGGTTTCGTCCGAAATCTTAATACAACGGACTTACCCTGAAGCAGAACCGACCTGCCTAACTAGATCTTAGATCAGGTTTTTCCTTTGGGAAGCTGATGGTTGCTTCTCTGGTCCAGGAATTAATTGCCGTTTTAGAATCCCTGTTTTGCATAGTAGTAGGTTGATATCGGTGGTTCGGAGTTGCATGCTGCCTCCATCTTCAAGGCTGAAATGACTTTAAGTAGAATACAACCAAAGGCATTCTCACCCCCATCAGTTCAGCGTTTTTTTCCCCAATTAGCACTTTCATTCCTCAACCTGGAGACAGCAATGTGCCCTGTACGTCGTTTTCAACCTTCAGTACCCCAAGTTTTCAAACCCAAAGACTACAACATGAACAGATTTGCCGTGATAATCCAAGAAGCGCTGAGTACCTAATATTCTCTAGTGCGAATCTGATGTTTATTGGACCGTGCATCATTATGATAACTGAAGAATAAAAAACCAACTAGATGCCACTTATTATTTTATTGTACTTCTTATAGATGTGGCGCGTATGGGTGAGGAGAGGGGGGTGTATATGGTCTTCGTCGGGAAACCGGATGGAAAGAGACCACTGGGGAGACCTAGGCGTACATGGGTGGATAATATTAGGACGGATCTCCAGGAGCTGGGATGTGGGTATACTCGTATGGACTGGATTGGGCTGGCCCAGGATAGAGAGAGTTGGTGGACGCTTGTGAGTGCGGCAATGAACCTTCGGGTTCCGTGAAATGCGGGGAATTTCTTGACTAGCTGCAAAACAGTTAGCTTTTCAAGAAGGACTCTGCACCATGGAGTAAGTAAGTATAGGCTCAACATGTTTCGGGCATAGTAATGCCCGAAACATGTTGAGCCTATAAGAAGTACAATAAAATAATAAGTGGCATCTAGTTGGTTTTTATTCTTCAGTTATTCTCCAGCGTATTGGCCATAAGCCATCTGAACATTTCACACTTTCAAATCCCGATTTTATGGGTATTTTATAAATATTACCCTTCCTTCTACGTCGTGGACTTCAAAATGTTACTGTATCTTCAGTTTTTCTCATAACAATCTTTTATTCAAATCATGTTTAAATAATACCCAACCTTTCAATACTCTGTTACTGTAACAACAACTTTAGCGATACATTCTCCAATTCTTGCAAACAATCCGTAGTTTTTCCGCTGGGGGTTATCATAGCTCCTTCTCGATGACACGTCCTAATGCCTCGTGCTGTAAAGAGCAGTCTCAGGATAGGTTTCCAAATAAAAGGATATGGAACTGGTCTCAGGTGGTCGCGGTTGCCATTTACTTATATCGTGTCTTCCCCTCCCCCTTTTTGGTTCCGTCTGCATCGACTTGCGACTGTCATTCTCCATTTCGAATGACACTTATTCGCAGATAGATGGTTTGCTTCTCCTCGCAGCTTCCCACTTCACTCTGTCGGCACACACAACCTTTCTTTAACATTCACATTCTGCAAATTCAACGCTTTCGACTTTAGTTGTGAAATAGTGGAACTTACTGCTACATGGTTAAAAAAAGACAGGCAATTTTTTAAACGTAATACTGAGGCGCTTTAGCGTAACAATTGTCGTGGAAAATTACCAAATTTTTCATATTATGAGAGTGTGTTTGTAGCCTTAGGTATCCAGCATGAAAAGCGCTGGGGAGACATTTTGATGTCGTCTGTGGCCTGTCCGGCTCTACCATATTTTTCCACGTATCTCATAAACGGCACGATTTTCGAAAAAAAAAAGTTGTTAAACATAAAATGTGTGTTTTGATTTTCTCTACAACTTTAGTATGAAACTTATCACATTCTAAATATTTTACACAAAGGTTTTGATAAAAATTCAATTTTTTTAGGATGTCATGCGGTATTGACTGGCACATATTTACCAGAATTTCGAAACCTTCGACTCTTTGGCCCTGAAGAGGAATGTACAAAGATCCTTAGAAACGTGGATAACTGTTGACTATCTAACAGTTCTAACATCCGAGAAGATTTGAATATTCTTCTTTTAAGAATATTTTGTGCGTCAAATAAAATTGATATTGTGTGCATTTAATGGTGTTTTTTAATTATTGTGTTTTTCAACACGGTGTTCAATATACGCACCACCTGATGTACTTTCAATTTCACGCGAGATATGTTTGCTTCAGATTATTCCCCCAACAACAAGCAGAGTGTTCTCTGCGAGGTACGAGCTATATTTTTATGTATTATTTAGATGGAATTTGTTGTTTAAATATTTACAACTATTATTTTTCATTTGTATTATTGTCACAATTTGTTAGTACCACTAGGTTTGGGTTCTATTTCCGTTGTCTGATGAATATACGAGATTTCAGCCGTCATCTCCGTGGATACAGGTGCCGTCTTTCAGGTTACAAGAATTTCAAACTAGCACACTCTTGATTTTTTAAAAAATGTACTGCCAAAATATTAAAAGAGAAATTCTACGTTGATACACAAGAGGACGTATGTAGTCTACAGCATTAGTAGGCATAGTTAACGTAACTTTTTTAAATTATGTCATCCGGAAACCCGACAGTTGCCTGCCTTCAGAAAACTGAGTGTTTAAGCACAAACTACTCCATTACACTAAGAGCCGTGGCCGCCCGTTAAGTGGTCAGCGAAGTTTCGTGCCAGTCGGTGCACATACTGTACATTATGTGCCTAAAACATGGGCTCCTCGTGCCTGCTTCCAGGCAGAATTAACCGAACTCTTGTCTCTGTCACTGCCCTATTAATAACTCGTTCCCACTGGATGCACAAATGCGTTTTAACTCCTGATTGAAGTAATATTTTTCAAACATCTCGCTTCCTTTCTTTCATCAGAACATTTAACGGATTATTTTTCTGGGTGATTTCAGGTTTCCGCCGCGAAGTAGATGCGATTTGAGCCCTTATGTGATATGACGCAGTGCATAGCCGTAATTTCTTACCGACGTTTCGGGACAACTTATTGGTCCGATCTTCAAGTGTCGAGAATCCAGTTTTCGATTGTTGACCCTTGAAGATGGGACCGAAAGTTTATCCCGAAACTTCGGTAAGGAATTGCCACTGTACGTTGTGTAATACCCCATAAGAACTCAGATTTCAATGATTTTTTTATTTTTACATTCTCTTGTGAGGCAGCATAAAGTCACTAAATGAAATCTGTCTGTACATAAAATGATTATTTTATGTGCTGTGCCAAATATATACTAAAAACAACTCCAAGGAATCGGGGCGTGTGCCGTGTTTACCGGTTACATTTAAGAATCTGGTGCAACACAGCAAAACCAGATGTCAACACTTTGTTAGATAATATTCACGATTGCTTTGTTTTAAGAATAAAGAAAGAAGCGACTAAAAAGCGCATGGAGATTGTGGATATTGCTGAGATTAACCTTTAATAATCTACAGTCTCAGCGCGGCCGTGGAGTAGCGCGTGGTGATAATAAAAATAGGATTAATATTTAATAATTAGCAGTAATGGCGCGGTCGCGGATAGCCCCCTGGCGGTGGCAAAGGACAGAAAGTGATTTATTTTTCTAAAGCGTCCTAAGCTTGTTACACGTTGTAGTTTACGTAAAGTGTGATTCGGTGCCAGCCTGGGTGAAGACCGGGCACATGGCTAGTATATAAGAGTACTGGATGCGTGTACTTGTATGTTCTGACCTGCTTCTGTGAAATTCGAATATAATTTTTCCTTTGGAACAAAATAAATATAAATTTGATTTTTTATTTTTTTAAATATGCTCCCATTTTTCTGTCACTCTTCAGATGGACACTGGGGCCTATTCAGTCTCTTGTCTAATGGGTATCACAGCGTCTTCCCCTAGGGGTAAATAGCCATTTGTAGCTGACGTTAAAATATACGGAACTATAACTGCAATCCCCAGAGCGACGTCTTGTTTTGTGGTGCTTAAATACACACAGAGACATATTTACTTTACACTTTTCATACCTGTTAAGTTCGGAATTAGTTTTTTTAACAAGAAGAATATAGGTACAGGAACTTGAAGAGGAAGTACTGTATCGCACACTCTGGAGAACTTGCTTCGGAAAAGGCTATGGATCTGTCGCAAGACAGGCAATATAATGTAAAAGAAGCCTCGCTCTCTGTGTACATCAGTTCAACTCTTGGCATGTAGTAACTCAATAACTCTGACGACGACGACGACAACAACAACAACAACAACAACAATTGATAATTTATGCGAACAACTACACATTCTTTCGTAATTCAAGGCCTCCGAAGTATTCGGACAGACTCTAGGGTCACTCAGCCTCCCATTCAATTGACACACGGTCCTCTTCCCGGGCTTAAAGCATCCGGGGTGTGGAGCTGACCTCTTTGTGGTAGCAAGGTTAATAATGAAGGCAGCTGTGCATTTATTCAACCAATATGCCTACGTGGCTTGCATTTAACAGCTTTAATTTTACTTGCATACGTAGGTTTTGCGAGCACCTAGAAATTAATTGCCTGCAAAGGGCGAAATATTTATCGGAACTAAAAATGTTCCGCATGACATTTGTTGATGAAAACACAACACACATTTTATATCTAGTGAATTTTTCCATCTAGTCTTGGGGGTTTTCTGTTTAATTAAATAAAGTGGGGCGAATGGTACGAACCGCGAAGCTACGTCTGCGTTCGTAAACTGTTGGGTTTCGCCTTCTTGCTGCGAAGGAACGTACGTATTTGTGACCGATTCTAGGCTTTACGACGCGTTATATCTCGTAACGGAGACTGTTAACTTGTTTTATTTCATTGTAATGGAACACTGCTGATTGTTAATTTACTCTCAACATAACTGCTTACATCTTAATTGTTTACTGATTTCTGGCCTCGGCTATGGCGAAGAGCGAGAGAAGGAAACTTCTTATAGTTCACACTGCTGGTACGAAAAGAAGGGTAAGCTGCCATCCACCTTCAGTACTCACTTAGAAAACACATGCGATGGGAAATAAATTCCTGTTAGGAAGGGAGATTATTTCATCGTCATCATCAAATTCATATCGAATCTACTCATCCCTCCCCTATCGAACACGTGCTAGGTGTTTATCTTCGAAAATATAGCAAACGGAGCATGAAAACGAGAGCTTATCTCATTTCAGTGCAGAGTTTATGAATGCGTAGAGCTATGCCTCCATTCCACCATACATCTTCATGGCGTGATACTTCATTAAGCACAAAAACAAATTTCTCTTGCTTGTCTCATTATTTATAACATCTCAACTATATACCCCATAAAGGGACAAAGTATTTCACCTGAAGCGGTGTCATACGTGACTTCTATTCGGAAGACAACTAGTTCGAGTCTCGGAAGAGTTATCATCTAGCGCGAGATTTTATACTAATCCAAACGGCCGTCAGAATGGACCACTGAAGTAGGCCGCAGCTACTTTTTACACCCCTTATTTCTTATATATATTTTTTTACAGAAACTGACAACGAAAACGGATAAACAACTACAAGCGTAAACAAGACCAACAAGGCGACGTTTCGTGGACATTATACTGCATATTCTTCTATCGCACCGAATTATAGAAGCATAACATATGAATCCCCCTGTAACATATTTTAATCATGTTAATAAATATCTGAACACACTCGACACAGCAGCGTGCATTGCTCTGAACATAAACTTGAGATATCAGTTATTAATATATTTAACATAACTGTACACGGTGCTTTTTACGGGTTTTATATTATTGGCCTGAAGATCAACACACTGGGTCGAAACGTGCTGTCAAAAAACATTAGACCTAAATAACATACACTGGTTGTGTTTAAAGGTAATTGTGTGTATTTTATTCATTATGTTCGAAGAATTGTTCAGTTGAAGACTGAAGCATAAAAACCAACTAGATGTCACTTATTACTTTATTCTACTTCTTATAGGCTCAAAATGTTTCGGGCACCACTATGTCCATCATCAGGAGCTCGCGACTATAATGTTGCTTACCACATTGGTCGTTTCGTTCTTGGTTTGCTGTAGGTTGGAGGTTAGGTGCGGTTAGGCTGGAGTGGTGTCCGGGCTCCAGCCTAACCGCACCTAACCTCAAACCTACAGCAACCCAAGAACGAGACGACCAATGTGGTAATCAACATTATAGTCGTGAGGTCCTGATGATAGGCATAGTAGTGCCCGAAACATGTTGAACCTATAACAAGTACAATAAAAAAATAAGTAGCATCTAGTTGGTTCTTTTTCTTCAGTTATCACAATGATGCACGGTCCAATAAACATCAAACTGCTCAGTTATTAACGTTATTCAGTAACACTGTCATTTCAAAGCGTTCCTTCGCGGCTATAAAGCATGAGTGGTTCAGTGCAAAGGTTACCTCTAAGAGCATAAACAGAGATGGGAACTTTAAATTCTTAACTTTAGTATTTCAAATAGCTTTATAGCAGTTACGTTCATATCTATGCAACGCAAACAGAAGGCTATTCCGAAATACCCACATCTAACCACAACACTCGACGTTGTTTTTGATAGGACAGTAGCCTTCATAGTTGCCACCATGACAACTTTACACCTCAGGAACATCTGCAGTTTGTATTGGTAGTCTCGATGTCGGTAACAGTGGCGTACTCAGGAATTTTGTTCGAGGTGGGGGGGTTCAACAAATTCAGTTGAGGACAGAGGACAGAGAGAACGGTGATCTAGGAGCGGTAGCCCCCTAGTCAGGGGTTCTGGAGGCAGCTGTAATTTGGTACAAGAAATTTCATTTCGTATAGTAAAATTTTCTTAATTTTTGGTACTTTAAGACTATTTATGACGACAACCAATTTATTTCTCATTGCCAATGTAAAACAATTGCGAACCTAGGTAGTTTTAGAATTTTACTGCCTTTTTTCCGAACATCTTGGGGTATTGGCGTTCTAAATTCAGCAATTTTTAACAGTTTTCACAACCGGGTTGAATTTGGCACGATTTTGGAGGACCTTCGGAATTTCGGGGAGGGGGGTTTGAACCCCCCAACCCCGCCCCCTCGGTAAGCCACTGGTCTGTACCATGAGAAGAGGGTCGCAACATAACTTTACTATCGTGGTAATATGAGGCGCTAACTGGTGGCCGTGCCAGCAGACTAAACATTCCACACACACCCTTGTATATCAAGATATAGTAACTTTGCTGACGACTTATACTATATGCCTATAATCTGTCACATTTTACTCCCTCTGGTTTCTGAAATTCCTTTCCCTCCTCGGCCCAGCCATCCCCCCCGCTGTCGCTGTGTCAACCTGTCCCTCAACTTGTCACTTTACATCCACGCATATCAATATCCATCCCACTGCCAGACATCATCCCTCCTACCTCTCAACGTCCCTGTTTTTCCAGCTCTTTACCTTCTCCCCAAACGAGCGGTTGTTCACGAGATTTGAAGTTCATTTCTTTGTTATTGAAGATTAAGGTCTTCATAGTTGTTACACTATGTCAACTGGTAAATATTTACCGACGTTTCGAGGGATTATAGTGCCTTCATCTTCAGAATTCATCTGTATGACGGCATTACAATTTATTGAAATGCCACTATTTACTAGTAGACATGGTGCCCAAGCAAACTGGTATCTTCAGTGGTGTTTGTTTGTTCATTCACAAGAAATCAACAAAGTATTTTAACGCTAGTACAAAGTCCTAAATTTGCCATCTCCCACTACAGTGGACACACCAACGTTTCCACTGGTCCATAAGTTGTTGTCCTTCGGTTAGAACATCACAAAATAAATGAATACACAAACCACAGACTTAAATTTCTTATAAAACACTTTGATGGAATAAACAATGTTGCTACAAATACAAAATATTTTATCGGCAGAGGTCGAGGCTGCAATACCGATCGAGGCACAGATACGTTTTGACGGACTTAAAACGGCAAAGTTAATCCCTAATTACTACTAACAGCTATAAGAATTAGTTGCAAGGGAAGGTGAGGATTGCAACAGAATTAGTTGCAAGAAAAGTTGAGGATTGCAACAGAATTAGTTGCAAGAGAAGGTGAGGATTGCAACAGAATTAGTTGCAAGAAAAGTTGAGGATTGCAACAGAATTAGTTGCAAGAAAAGTTGAGGATTGCAACAGAATTTCAGCTCCTAGGCTTATGGTTTTGCGTGAAGTGAGTAAATGTTAAATCCGAGTATCGCTTATTGACTAACTAAATCCATAGCACGTTATACATCTCTAAAAAACTAATAGCCACTCAACTAATCATTAAATTCCCTGCATTTTATGAAAATTAAGCCTTCACGGCCTTATATATATATATATAGAAAATCATAAACAACTTTGTACTTTAATAAGAAAGAATCCCAACAACTGCACACCCCCATAACCACCCCGTCAATTTTACTGTTTTAATACATTTTAATGCTTATTGTATAATACCACAATGCATTTTAATCTTAAGTTTTTATATAACATACCACATTTATTTTAACCAATTCTTGTAATACGGGATCTCGTAAACTGAAAGCATTATCAAACCTACACTCCATCTACTCAAAGAGCAGCCTGAAAATGGCCTTACAATTAGGCCGAAACATGTAGCTGAAATTATAATCTAATATATCTAATAAAATATAAAGTTGTGTCTGATTGTGTGTATATATATACATATTCATATTTATTTATTTTATATTATGCAGGGTTATTCGAAATGATTGTCGGGGTTTTAACAATTGCCACCTAGTTCCCCAGATGCAAACCCATGTGATTTCTTTCTATGGGGTTGCGTCAAGGATCAGGTTTACGTTCCACCTCTTCCCGCAAGTTTCCCGGAACTGAAGGTACGAATCGGAACCGCCATTTAAACCATCACCGCTGACATGCTAAAACAGTTTGGAACGAACTCGATTATCGTGTTTATGTTTGTAGAATCACAAAGGGTTCACATAAAGAGCGCCTGTAAGTTGTGTAACAAACACTTGCAGTGTTGTTCTATTAAATAAAAAATACATAAACTCCTATCTCAAGTTTATTATGTATGACAAGTTAAAACCCCCGACAATCATTTCGAATAACCCTGTATTTTAGCATATTCAACACAACGGGGATGTTTCACTTGAAAATTTCACGACCCTGTTCACAATAAAGTTTTACTGGACCCCAGCCTGAGCCCAGTGAATCAAGTCCAAATCTCCCCACCCAGTTTCTTTAACGTACCTTACTATACTGTTCTACCAACTAAATCCACGTTTGGCAAGTTCAGGTCTGAAGTCAGATTTTTCTACTGAAACCTAATATGCATTACTCGCCATGCGTCTTACACGCTCCTCCCCTTTCAAAGTACCTTTACCGCCCTAATTATAAACATTGTGTTTGTACTGGTGTTCCTCGCCGCTGCAGCTGTCACTGAAGCTCCATCGCATTGACAGTCAACATCCGCCGCGAAATTTAGAGTCCGTTATCCCCTGCAGTCCAACTTATCTTACTTTCAGAGAACAGTCTTGAAATGCCGATATCCAGTATCGTAGCTTTGAAAAAATAGTCTTCGACACAAGAAGCAGCTCTTTTCTGGAATATTAACCATTCTTCCTCTAATATGATATTTCATTTCGTGCACAGAATTTGTATTGAAAACGTAAACCCTACTTGTGAATGTCTCTCACAAATAATACACGGATTCAGATCTGGGGATCAAGGAGGCCACAAACCGCAATATATCAACGGTTCGACGAATACCTCTGCTAGGGCAGCCACTGATAAATTTGCTGCGTGGACCGTGATTTTTTCCTATATTAAGAACTGTATTTTTTTCTGTTCTTCATTCTCAAAAACATGGTGTCAGATTGAACCTACAATAGCGGTATGAATTTAGTTTTTCTTTAAAAAAAAAACTAGAGCCCCACGATTTTGAGCGCCCTCACGGCACATCATACTCCGACTATACAGTCATGTAGAGGAACTCCAAAAATTGCAGGGGGATTTTTGAAACACCAATCTTTATTACATTCCCACCTACCATAAACCACGCCACCTATATAAGGCACTGCAAATTAACACTCTTTGTTCAATATAATACACGGTGCATTTCTCTTACGCAAGAAAGACCTGCTTTTGCCTATGACATGTCTGAAAGCCTTTATCATGTTTCATCGCTGAGAGGAGGAGGACGCTGTCAATTAAGTCGCCTTGCAGGCGGAAACTGATGGCGCTAAACTCCGGTACAAAGTATAAATCTCACCATTATGCAACTTTCCTTGTTTATTGTTATCCTTTAGATAAATTACAATTAATATCGTCTGACCTCCGGTACTCCAATTACACGTACATCTAAAATATTTTTCTTGCAATTCTCTTGCTACAATTTTTAATGTTCCTCAGATGCTCCATTAATTCAACCCCGACTGTCTAACTCTTTATTCCTAAGGTCTTCCAAAAGAATCCGTCCATGCCCGAGTCCCGTGTCAGAATTTCCTAACATGTCAGTTTTCTTCGGTTTAGGTTTATTAAATTCCCACCCAGTCCCCTGGCGGAGGATCACTCTTTTTCTGCTGTCCGGCATTACTTGTTTCAACTCGCCGTCTACACCCATTTCTGGAGGCCTTCACTTCCTTCAGTAAGATGCAGACGCGACACGCAAAAAAAGTCTTTGTGACATCGAATTACGAGAGGCTTTTACACGAATCGTAAACTCAACCAACTCAAAATTGGTCGAAGGATGGTGGTTTTAGGGGCTGCTACGGACTACGTATGTCACATGACGTCGAAATTTAGATTAAAGGAGCAGATCATATAGATAATTCATATGTATACGTTACTAATTAATACTGAAGGCATTCGGCTTAGGCGAGTATAGAACATAGGAAAAATTAATTATTGTTGGCTAGATTAACACAATTTAAATCCTGAATTTTCCTACGGCCGTGAAGACCGTATATAGCTCCGTCCTGAAACACTGGCTTCATTTCAAAGCACTCGGTTTAATCAGAGATCTCGCTGGCTACGACCGCTCTCTCCTCTCTTGTCCCAGGTAATGGCTATTTTAACATATCCAGTATAGTGGTTACTGTGTATTTTACCTGTTCTAACACTGACATGTTAGCACTGTGTCCGCACATCACTTACTGCCTACATCACAAGCGCCTCTCTCCCCAGCCTCTCTGCTACGATGGAACCAAAAAAAGGTCAGATTTTTTATTATTAAGTAACCAAATGTGTCGTGCTTTTTCCGTGGCTTAAAAGCCATCACAAACTGGAGAACTTCGGAGTGATGTCGTATGAAACTTTCGTGTCTTCTATAAAGTATAGGCTTTATTTTCGGTAGCTCCAATTCTGCAGTTGTCTTTCTTCAGATTAAAGGACAGGGAATCGTGTTTCGATTCGCGCCAGGTACTCTTCTCCACAGCGTCCAAGAGTGCCTCTGAGGCCCACAATGCTTCCTACCCTAAGCTTACCAACGGCTTTCTCCCAGAGTAAAACGAACGTAACGTGAAGCCTATTTCCATCTAGTGGAGCTAAAAATACGTGAAGCTATACCTCAATCTGCCCGTGTGTGCTGATTTTGTGATGCTTAATTAATGCGCTCTTTTATAGTTCCACATTCTCAAGAACCATTAAAAATTATGAGTTATTAAGAGTTAGTATCTCTGTATTTAATACATCGACACAAGTTTCTACCAACAGGGTGATTAGAGCGAAAGGGTCAATATGTTGGAAGATGATAGAATCGTTCATTGTGAAAAAAAAATTGATATGGACATCCTATGTATATTTCTGAATGGTTAGAGCGATACAAATACAAAAGCATTATACATGATAATGAAGAATGTGAAATTACTTACCTTTAATTTAATTTAAATTTTAATTTAATGTTTAAATGACAGATTTGTTACAGCTCACAATAAATGCTCGAAATTCTCACCGACAACCTCAACGCACTTTGCAAATTGTGTGCAAAGATCGCGTGCTTTTAGTCTGAGTTGATCTTCAAGTTTATTTTTGAGGGCAGCAGCAGCCAGAATGCGGGCGACCAATTATTCTGGTTTTTTCGCATTTCTTGTTTAAACTTTGCTCTTCAGCCCACTCAACAACAAAAGATCTAACGGAGTTATGTCTGGAGATTCAGACAGCTCTATCTGGGTATCCATTTAGAAGCGCTTATTTAAGTAACACACCAACAAATGCACATTTAATAAACTAAAATTTACATTGAAGCACTTAAAACGCTCCTACATGTTTCGATCACACAATCATCCTTAGGGAGCATACATTGTTCCTTGCTAAAGTTGTAATTGAAATTTAAAAACACTTAGTGATTACTTCGTTATGGTAATTGGTGCTGTGGCAGCATGTCTGTAAGTAAAAGTAAGTTTATGTTATTACTTATTTTTGCTTACAGACATGCTGTCACAGCACCAATTAACATAACGAAGTAATCACTATGTGTTTTTAAATTTCAATTACAACTTTAGCAAGGAACAATTTATGCTCCCTGAGGATGATTGTGTGATCGAAACATGCAGGAGCGTTTTAAGCGCGTTAATGTAAATTTCAGTTTATTAAATAATATATATGTGCATTTGTTGATGTGATACTTAAATAAACTACAAAATACACGGTGCAACAATAAAGACATTCAGACACGCGTTCACATGAACATTTCTATCTCACATTTCCCGATACTATCACTTCCCAGAATATTGAAACTTCCTCCTGGAACACTCTGTATCTAGCTTAAGTATATGAAATTACACTTTTCTCTTTTACAACTACCAAACGAATCAGCTGCAGACAGACGGGTAATCATATGCATAGACACGTGATTACCTAAAATTTATGACTTATAAACAAACCGGTAAATTTCACAAAACTCAAGGCCATAAAAATGTTAATTAAGTCAACTATTGGCACAGTACACACTAGCAAGAAAGGAGGAATACCCATTCAAATCTGGAATTATGACAAATTGCTATTAAATAGCTCGATGGGGTAAAGCCTCCAGTAGGAAGTCAGTTGTCCCTCAGGTGGTTATGAAATCTTCCGTCTTTTATCAAAATTCGATGTGTTACTTGCAGTTCTCACCAGAAATCGCCATTGTACCCTAATCTAACTACCTTAATTCTTCCATAATCCAATCTTCTGGGATGTGACACCGTGTAGTCTGGTATAAACTTAACGGCGGAGGAACCTAATGTCCACTTCTTGAGCGTGGAGAAAGATTCCAGAAATTGAGGAAGCAGATTTAGTCGGAACATAGGTATTTATGTATCCGAATACACAACTTCTCATTTTAGAGGACTGTAATCTTAAAGAGCATACCTGACCTACAGGAGGCATAAGTGTTACAAGATCTTATTTCCTTCAGCCAAACGGTCGGTGTCTGCGACAAGCGAGCAGTATTATCGGTTCTGTTTACGGGATTACACTGTTTCCTCCCCACAGCGTAAAATCTGTCGGTTCTACCGATCCCGGCTCCATGTCGCTGTCTCGGTTTGTCCCACGCTTTTCTACCTCGAGCGTAGAGACTGGTTTGCAGAATGAAGACGGATGATGATGGAAAAGGAGGAGGTAAAAGGTGAAACCCTCTTCTCTTTCTCCGAAGGGATGAAGTGGTTTAGTGCAGAAGAAGATAGAAGGGGCTCTCCTAACCAAATCTAATTCGGAGGGGAAAGAAAAGGACTTTTTGCGATCAATTCCCTCATTCAACACAAGATCTAACTCCCCCTTTTTATCACCATTACTGAATGTTCAGAGTATAGGAGAAAAATGAACATTTCCGTATTTCTGTTTTGTCAATACGCCAAAAAACACTGTAGAACATTAATTATTTAATTCGACATGAAGTAAAATACAAGTTAAAAGGTGTCCCAAAAAGGGGGTAATTTATACCTTCTTGAAGAAATCGGCTTTTTTGAGGGCAGATAACGAAAAGTATTCTTTTCAAAATAACCCTATTTTTAGAGAAAATTTAGTACTCGTTCACGCGCATAAGGAACAGTTTTCGCATTTTTAACAAAATTTATTTAACAATAATAGCCAATTTCACTAGCATATTTTTTGCTCATTTTGAGTTGTAATTGAAAGAACAGTCTCGTGAAATAAAAATGCCTAGTAAAACAAGGATTTGTGTAAAGTTAGCCAAGCTACTACTTGCTTTTATTTGTGTAAAGTTAGCCAAGCTACTACTTGCTTTTATTTGTGTAAAGTTAGCCAAGCTACTACTTGCTTTTATTTGTGTAAAGTTA
>Ga0131853_10011637_pt1 | contig 16118 bp, 9 predicted proteins | sample TergutLab28metaG_FD_92764 | JGI IMG/M metagenome (GOLD analysis project Ga0131853, IMG submission 92764) | Labiotermes labralis P1 segment gut microbial communities from Petit-Saut dam, French Guiana - Lab288 P1 (version 2) (version 2) | ecosystem: Host-associated > Arthropoda: Insects >...
ATCAGCAATGTGCACAGTATTTATAAACGAAATATGTTACAGTGGTAGATCTGCCTAAAGGCAAACATAACGAACAAATTTTGACGTTTTGCTGACCGTGCATCTCAGTATATTTATCTCAGTATTTAACCAACTTGATGCATAAAATTTGTTTCACAATAAGTTTTATTTCATGCCTCTGTTACCAGCGGCTGTGTAATGCAATTTTGACCTCCTGATGATGAGCACATGTGCTCGAAACAGGTAGAGGCATGAAATAAAACTTATTGTGAAACAAATGTTGTGCATCAAGTTGGTTAATACTGAGATAAATATACTGAGATGCACGGTCAGCAAAACATCATAATTTGTTCGTTATGTTGTCATTTTGTACATCAAGTTGGTTAAATACTGAGATAAATAACGAACAACTTTGTCATAATATATTACTTCCATTTAAAAAATTGCGCCTTATATAATATGCATTGATGATAAATTCTGAAGTTGAATATAGAAGTTACGTGGCAGTGGTAGATAATTTGTGGAATCGTGGGGAATTTGTGGGATAATTTCAGTTGAAGTATTGGAACTATGTAGAGGCGCGTCGCATTGCGGTGTGACATTTGCATTGCTCCTTCCGGCAGAGAAATTTGCCTTTCTTCGAATTTTTGTTGCGGGTTTTCGTTGTGTGGTACAGAAATTTCTGTCACATAAGTTCTGCTTCTTCATTAGAGTCGTGTTGTAATATTTTCCTACAAATGAATGTACCTCTCTTCCAGTACTACATTGAGTGTCCTTCCGTGGCAAGAATTTGTTGCCAGTATTCAGGTTTTGTACGCTTTTTTTTTTGGCTAGACTCTATTTTCGAAACGTAATGGAGAAGAAAAATACACGTATAATTTGATAGACACACTAGTACGACAATTATTTATAGGCATAGATTGAAGCGTAACATTAAAATGGCTCTTGAAGATCAAATTTGTGAGGATGTGGGCTGGGACCAGCTTGCTCAGGAAACGAACTAGTGACGAAGTCTTGTGAACAAAATAATGTTTTTGGATCCCGTAAAATGCAGGGAAGTTTGTGAATAACTGAATAAGTGTAAAATTGTCAGACAGAATTTCGTTTTAGGGGTTTGAATTTTATAAATCTTTAGGCAATTAATATAACATTTGGGCGGGATAGTAGCTTATCACAAAGCTGGTATAATCAAGGAACTGCAGAAACAGTTACTCGCGACTATCACCCTTGTTCACAGCTGTATCACTTGGGATACAATTCCTACAGTGGGAATAAGACATGATTTACTGGCCCTGAAACGCTTGGATACTCGTATAACCGGGATATGTTCAGTTGCACATCACTGGCAGTACACACCCTGGAGCATGCGTAGAGAACAGTGCAGGGGCACACATATAATTAACTTATTTCGAATGAGATGACCGATACTCACAGTGAAGCGTTACCGCTATAAGCCTGTAAATTTCATTTAGATTTTTAAAGACTTTATCCGACCTCACGTTCTAAAAAAATACGGAATGTGGCAAAACGTTTCGCGTGATTTCGTGTTACGGTTCAATTTTGCAAATATTTCAGCAGATGGACAAGCGTATGGGATAAGATAACTGTCCGCCTACGTGCAGTTTCATTCGGAAACCAAAAAAAAAGAAGGTTTCTGAGACATACAGACGAAGGTGGAATGATACGTGTATGTTTCTACTTAAATAGTAAAATGATGCAGTCAGCTGCTTAGAATTTATAGTGTCATATATAAATTAATGGGTATGGTTTATTGATCGAATGACAACGACGGCAGAATACAAGTATTGGAACCAAACACTGCCCTAGCTTCATTTGGCCTGTTTGGTGGAGGCTTCCATAATCGGCATATGAAAGTAGTAAGGTTGTCAGCCGTATGCACCGGCCGCCTTTATCCCTAGGAAAGACTCCTGTTACTTATTTTTGTCAAGAGGCCGAGTCGACTACAGAGCCACAGTGTAGCCGGAGTGATTCTGTTAATAAATAATGCCAATGACATAATCGGGAATCGAACCTGCAACCTTCCGGCTTGTAGCGCAATGTCTCAACCAACTGGGTCACACTGTGCCCCTTTAGTACACACACACACACGTCACACACACACACACACACACACACACACACCGCATATAAACAGGTGAAGCTTAATTCATTACAGATATAATAAGAGTGGCTTACAGATGTAAATTACAAACACTTTAACAGCAGGAACCTACAGAAGATAAACATGTTGACCACATTTTATATTTGCTAAGTAGTCGACAGCCAGTCCCACTGGCCCCAGAGTCTCAATATTGCGCGCTTTATTCTACACACAACCAAGTGGGAAATTCGTTCCTACTTTCCAGGTACCTAGCAACCTAGACAACCGTATTCAGACTGGTTTGTATTCCACAGGTACCGGCTTACCAACTACCCTGACTCAGCCATTCGCGTTTAGTCTTTCAAGGGGTTTGCCAAGACAGCGATCTGACACTGGACATGCTACTTCATACCCACTCGTCTGCAGTTAATCATGAATAACCATCCCATTTGACATTGCACAACATGAAAGTCGATGTAATGCCGTTACGTAATCTCAATAAACTAAACAGTAAATGCAAATACCAGTAAACAAACATAAACAAATCAATATCAATAAACCTGCGGGATGTCTAAATATGACATTGAAACAGAACAGATTTGAGTAATCTATTTCTCGAGTCGAGCTGCAAGAACAGTGATAACAATAAAAATCGCAATGTGAACTTCATCTAATTTACTAACAAATAATATTTCTTTCTGTACAAGACGCTCAATGTAAGAGTTGTGAGGATATGAATTAGAACAGTAATTAGGCTCGTATAAGTATTAACGATGATGCCCATAATTTAAAACTGAATTTCATACCGAGTATTAAAAACATTACTCTTACATGTTACTGCTTTTCTGGATATTAAAAGAAGACACACTAATAACATGCACCTCGTAACCTAATTAGAAAATTATTTTATTTATTTACGTTTCCTTTGGCGCTGCGGCCCAACGTGGGCCATGGCCTCCTCATTCTTGAGGTTTCTAGATCACACACAACGACGCATTACAGTCGGCAGGACTCCTCTGGACGAGTGATCAGCTCGTCGCAGAGACCTCTACCTGGCAACACACATCATTCACAAGAGACAAACATCCATGCCCCCGGTGGAATTCGAACCCACAATCTCAGCAGGCGAGCGGCCGCAGACCTACACCTTAGACCGCGCGGCCACTGGGACCGGCAACTGATTTTGTACGATAGCGAAATAAGGCTGAAATAATTGCTTATTTAATAAATAAATCAAGACGATTGCTGACCCCGGCGGCCGCGCGGTCTAAGGCGAAGGTCTTTGGCCGCTCGCTTGTTGGGATTGCGAGTTCGAATCCCGCCGGAGGTATGCACATCTCTCTCCTGAGAATTTTGGGTGTTTTCAGACAGAATTTCTGCAAAGAGCCGATCCCTCGTCCAGAGGAGTCCTACCGAGTGTGTGTGTGTCTCCCTCATCGTGATTAGGCACAAAGATAAAATTCTACACCTGCAATTAGCAGGTATATAACAAAAATTGTATAAAATTTATATCAATAACTACCTATGTACAAGCCAGAGCTGCTAAATGTAAATTGTTTTAGTTTCACACAATTCTAGAATAATAGTTCTATTACAATATTTGCAAGCATTTGCTCCAGGGTGCGTAAATACAAACGTGACAGTAATTTTACACCAATGTAAATTAATTTTAAAAGTAACTGATGAACCATGTGACATTTACGACTGATAAAAGAAGGGGAGATTGTTCATTATCAAAATTTCCCTATTACATTAATTAATCACTGCATGGCAGAATAGAGCCATAACGAAGAGTTTATTAGGCCCACTTAAAAGGGGACGGGCTAAAAACATTTATCATGAAACGACTGCTAATAACGTGAATACTCCCCCCGCGGCACGCTCGCCACACTGGTATAGTACATTATTGAATCAATGGATGGACTAATTTCAATATGGATGTTTGTTGAAAAAGTAAACAAAAAGTGTTTCCTGTCGTCATAGCAACGGCATACAGAAAGTTAAAAAAACGCTTCTCAGAGTTTAATAAAAAATAAATTAATGTCAGAATGGGGTAAAGAGAAGTGGGGAGGTGCAAGCGTATGCACCTACTCAACTCATACACACATTAATATACGTACACACATACACACAAACACACACCTACACTCCTTTACGTGCATACGTACACACTTGCACACAAAGGACAGGGGTAAATAATGCTTAGAAAGTAGGTAGGTTTCACCCTTTTTATAGGCCACGAAGGCCCTTAGGATGAGTAGAGGTATAGCTCTACTCTTTCTAGGACCTCGGCACTAGATGGGGTGGGGGGTCAGCCCCACGCCCCGGCCACCTCTACCCCTGGGAAAGACCAGGTACTAATTCTACAGGAGGCTGGGTGGGCCCCAGGGTCGATCTGGACAGGTGCGGAAAATCTCGCCCCCACCGGGATTCTATCCCCAGACCGTCCAGACCGTAGCCAGTCGCTATACCGACTAAGCTACCCGGCCCACATAATGCTTGGAAGAAGAGAGAAAAACAAATGCGAAATTTTCAGTTACATAAAGACCACTGTCACGTTCTCAAGTAAAATCAGTATACTTCAAAAAGTAATTTGTATTACAACTAAGTAAGGAGTAGATAAAATTGAAACGATATGACTTCGTGTTTCGGCAGGAGTCGAAGGTGAATTCTCTTTAGGTCCTTTCGATTTTGACTCTATTCTGCTTTCATTTGTTGGTGACCGCTCACTTTCAAGAAAATTTTACAAGGAAAGATTTTCATTATGATGAATTACTAAGTTGGCTTTAAAGGGTTCTTCGCATAAAACCTGCTTTCAATGCGGCACACGTAAACTTCACTCGGGCGTTCTGTAAAGAAACCTAATAGAGACATAGGAATGGGAAGTCACTGATCGTCAGCATAAGGCAGTATCTTGTAAGGTTAAAGGCTCACATTCAAGAATCCAGGTAATTTGTCAGCAATGTAGTGTACAAATACTTCACGATACACAAAAGTATCATAAAAATGAAAAGAATATGTAATACCGAAAAATGGATAAAACTGTACGGGTGACCCTCACAGTTATGCCAGAAACGGCGTCATAAGGGATTGTGGATCAAAAGCGACTTTGATTCAGAATGGGGAAGAAGTTCTCAAGTTCCCAGAAGTTATTTTATTTTAAGACAGCACATCAAAGTTTTGCCAAAGGACTTATTGGATTCTAAACTTATCAAGAGTACACAAAGTTGAGTATGATGATCAGAACAGCAACAGCAAGCAGCAGCAGCAGAAACAACAGCAGTAACAACAACGACGACGAAAATATTAGCAATTAACCTCACATTTTGCACCTATATTTGAGCCTATGAGAGAGAGGTTGGTGGAAGGGTGGAGAAATTTGTTTAATTAGCAACTTCATGATCTGTGCTACTCACAAAATGTTATCTGGGCGAACAAATCAAGAAATATGAGACGAGTAAGGTGTGTGGCCTATATGGGGAGAAGAGAGATTTTGTGAGGGAAACTTCAAGGAAAAGACACACTGGAAGGCCTAGGTGTAGGTGAGAAAATATTAGTGTACGGGTGGTTAAGGAATAGGATGGGAGGTTGTAGCATGCATTTATCTTATTCAGGAGAGGCGTCAGTGGCAGGCTCAAGTGAACGCGAGTGTGAATCTTCGCGTTCCATAAGAGTGGGAAATTCCTTGATTAAATGACGAACTATTAGGCTCTCATTGACTCTGCTCAAAGCAATTAGTTAATTTGTATATTTTACCAATAGTAATAATGGTGAAATGTAATGTACGTGATGGGATGGGAAGGTTAGGTGGGATGCATGAAAACAATTTAAAAATTGTCTAAAATATGTAGTAGATTTATATGATGGGACCGACCATTTGAACATCGAAGACATACTGAGAGTGACATTCAAGAAATGAGATGCGAGGGTGTGGAGTGGATCCACCACCACCAGGGTAGGACACAAGCAGGCTGGATCCACCACCATCAGGTTAGGACACATGAAGACAGTTTTTCTTATGACAATAAACGTTCGGAAGACATCATGCGTGCAATTTTTCGACTAGTTTAACGAATGTTAGGTTTTCAAGGACTCTGTTACACGGAACTAACGTCTTTTGGTGTGATGACATACAAACCTAATAACCCACGATTTAAAACTTTGTCGTTATCCTGTACCCATACAGCAGAGTTACGAGCATTAACGCCAGGTGGCAGTGATTACAAGAAACAAAAACTTGTCGTTGTGATGCAGTCAACCTTAAAAGTCATCGACGTGCCCGCAGACGACGGCAAGCCAAAGTACCAGTGACGGTCACAAGCAGATTGCTATAGTTGAAAGAAGGTACGTTCAAGAAAATATAATTTATGGTACAGCAGTGGATTACACGCATGGATATCGCATAAAAACAGTGGCTGGATGTGAGACTGGAAGCTATAATGCTGAGGGAATAAAATAAGGTAAAAACCTGTGCAGCATGTTTCCCCTCATTTTATGACATTCGCTCTTGTAATTTTAAACTATCCACTTGTTTCAGAATAACAAGTACGAAGTACGTTTATTTCTCCTGATGATGGGCACATAGTTGCCCGCGACACGTAGAGATTTATAAATGTACTAAGAAGTAAACATACTGAGAAAAACTGTGCACCAAGTTGTCTTTATTTACAAGATTTACAAGATGTTTCCTCCTGTTTGTCGCAATTTCGAGGTCATATTGGAAAATAACGGGATATCCTTGGCAAGACACAATCGGCATGGTGGTAGTGTCAGAACAGCTGCTGCTACTGACGTTTATACCGTGTCTGGCAGTCTATTTTGCGTCTCAGTGCCAAATCAAACACCGACTGACCCATTTCTACATGTTGTGACTAATGAAATGTCTCTCCGTGACTTGATGTAAAATGAAGTGAATATATATATATATACATATACATATACATATGAGGCAGTTTTTTACAATTTTGATTAAATGACTGAAGAATTTATGGTATTACTCTTACAAAAGAGACATCTAAATTTACAACAACCAGTTTGCATTTATCATTTCTGTATGAATCCTTCGATATAATGTTCATGTAAAGCCTACATTTTAGCATTCCAGTTCTTTCCTTATATGAGATTTTAACGATAATTGGATTAAAATTAAATCCGTTCAGGCAAAAATATTGTACGCACAGACAGAAATACAGACAGACAAACAGAAAGGAAGGAGATACAACAGAGAACAAAACTGTATTTGACATTCAGAGGACCGTGCATCGTGATATATTCTTACAGTAAAACCAACGAGATGCACTAATTTCTCAAATTTATTTTTGGAATAGAACTCTACATGTTTCGGACAGTTTTTCTGTCCATCATCAGGAGTACACTGTATTCTGTACACTGTACACACAGCAATATATACAGATGATGCTGACTGCTTGCTAGCAAGCAGTTAGCATAACTTGTATGACATATACATATTGCTGCGTGTACAGTGCTAGACTACTGATGCTGGACCGAGAAACTGTCCGAAACATGGGGAGTTCTATTCCAAAAATAAATTTGAGAAATTAGTGCATCTCCTTGGTTTTATTATAAGGACAAAACTGTACTTAATGCACTCTGAACAACAAACACAGAAATGAGAGATATTTCATTACGCACAATGTATTTGAGTATAACAGCTAAAGAAGAGAGAAGAAGAAGTCAGTAGTCACTGGCGGACTCCACACTTCATCGGAGATCTAAAGACAAGGACGGTATTTATATCACCATATTCTATAGGCAAACGGCATTGTTTTAATTTCATTTGTATTGTGGAGTTACAGTCACAAATTTGAATTCAGGTGACCGTGCATCATGATATATTCTCACAATAAAACCAACTAGAAGTGCAAATTTTTCAAATTTATTTTTTGAATAAAATTCAACATGTTTCGGACAGTTCCTCTGTCCATCATCAGGAGTTCTGCACTGTACACACAGCAATGGTATATGACACACAGGTTATGCTGACAGTTTGCAAGCGGGATGAAGATGATCCCGCTCTCAAGCTGTTACATTATTACCAATAAACAAAAGCAGGATACATAAATCGGTCTGAATTTTTATTGTGATTAGATCGGAAGATTTAAAAATGATTCTGCTAATAATTGTAATTAACATCAGTTTTAAAAAGCCCGTTACTTTCAATGTGTGATCTGAGACATAGAAATGGATTATTACAGACATCATTCCACGATTAATTTTAAAGTTATATATTTCAGATTTGCTCGTCCCCTTTATTGCGCCTAATTATGTAGGGTGTTTGAGGAATATATAGTCATACATGCACGCACACACAGCCATACAATTTTATAAATTGTAACCTGAATAACTACAGACAGAAAGCTTGGCAGACTTAGCCGTAGACAGTAGGACGAATATGGACTTCAGACCAACACAAGGACAAATGTAAGGAAATTCAATGTGGAGAATTCTTGACAAATTTGGTAACTACGAGGTATAATCTGTTGGAGACACATCCTGTGCATTGCAATCAACCGTTTTTTTAAGTGGATCATAACAGCAGAAAATACGGTCTGGATTTTGAAAGACATCATTTCGAAACTGCTTCCTGCAAACTGCGAAACATATTTATACTAATACGAACTCTCATTTTTAACTCCATATATCCACAATACATCACTCAGACTGTGAAGATGGAGCTTGAACCATTTCAGGTGCCAGTACCAGTTGGTGATGAATAGATAACCCCACAGTCCAGCCACTTTATTCACAGTGGACACTGTCTCTGCAGGTTACAGTAACATCCCTGCCCATTCCACAAATCCAACTCTTGGACTTTCATCTCATAGCCAGTCACTTCTGACTGAGAAAAGACAACAGTGCGTTACGACTAACGTGCGTTGTGCGTTGCTTGGCCCAAGAACTCTGGCTGCTTTAGAAGCTAGTCAAGATATTCTCCCCCTCAAACGGTAACGTGTTGACAAGGGCCAGTGAATGTGTCCGAATTGAACAAAACAGAAGTACATCAAATGAACACAGAGAGGGGAGTAGCTGTAGAGTGAATGGTGCTGCCGTCCCCGGGCAAAGGACGACTAAAGTAGTTCAACAACGCGAGTTTTCAATGAAAAGAAAATAGATTTTCTACGTTCAACAAATTTTACCTTGTGGGGCAAATGATTTAAAATTCAGTTGCGAGTCTTTTAAAATTCGTGATTTCCGCTAAAAGTGGCCACTGTGAGTACTCGGCCAGGGTGCCACAAATTGCAGCTACGCCACTAAGCACAGACGGTCGTTATCATTCGCGTCTCCCTGTCCGTCTGCACACTTCCTCCCCAAACCACTATATCGAACACATGTTTGTATGAACTTTTATTGGTCTCGAAGACCCATACAGTTGTGTCTAAAACTCATGAAACGCTATGTAATATATTTTATCGTCGATCCTGGTAGCCGCACCGTCTAAAACGAAGGTCTGCAGGCCGCTCGCATGCTGGGATTGCGGTTTCGAATCCCGCCGAGGGCATGAAGAGCTGTCAATTGTGAGTGTTGCGGATTGTCGGGTACAGGTCTCTACGATGGGCCGATCCGTCGTGCAGGGGAGTCCTACGGAGTGTGTGATCCAGTGCAGAAATAGCCCTCAACACCTACAGAGAGTGGGTAAGACAGCTCAGACTAAAAGAAGTGATACACTTTATGATTAACATCGAAGTAATCACTCAAATTTACTGTCCACAGCCATTCCTGGAAACACCAGTGTGTCAAGAGACCACCGTCTTTAACGGCAAGCGAATGTTCACTGCAGCGTTCGCAAGAACCGAAGACTTGTCCTATCCCCAGCAATAGGAATATGTCACACACGAGGCTTCTAAAATGCAGATAGTCTTCAAATCGGAGACAAGCTCTACAGTCGGGTGTCACCCTACCTGCCACATTATGTGGTGTGTTGAGTCCCTAGAGACGAAAGACTGGGTGTGTGGAGTGCCCGCAATTCTATGTGTACTGACAATCTGTTAAGCGGAAAAGGGAGGACGGTCACACTAAGGACAATCAATGATCAATGGTCTTTCGTCTGTAATTTCCGGATGGCTACTAATATCCGTTGCTGATATCCTAAAGAAAACGAACCACAACACATTTACAAAGATTACGTTACTTTCCTTTGTGCGTTCATCACTATCCGGCTTTCGGCCGATTCACGTCACTGCTTACCTATATTAACGTTCCAAGAGTACGGTATTTTGCAGTGCAACGTGGAACGCCATTAGATATTAAAATCCCAACAAACTCTAAGCGTTTCGACAAGATCGTGTTTTCTGCAGGATATTACAGAAAATACTATTCCAATGAACTTATATTGTACATAAAAAGACAAGGTCATTGATTTTTATTCTAAAATTTTTCTAAAATCTGCATAGCAGCAGTAGGGTGACTGGTCATTTTCAAGAATAAATTATACATTCCATTCTGTAGTCCCTTTACAGCAGTAGAAAAATGTTCAAGAATCCTGATATAACTTATCTAATATCCATATACTTAGGTACTTTTAAAGTAGTCGTCAAAAATGGAGCCACACCATGAAGGAAAGCGATCATGTGTTAAATAGTTGGTACCGCTTAAGAAGTACCTATCGTCCACTTGCTGTCTACACTGATATTATCATCTCCTCAACGTCTTAGCTATCTGCAGTTCGTGCAGTTTCTTTGTATGTTATTTTTGGACCTGTGTTCATGCGTCGATGTGACAGTTGTGCATGCCCCTATTTATGACTAAACAGGACAGAAAGTAACAGGAGAATAAAGAAAAGGATACTACAATTTCTTTATTCGTTCTCTTTACAGATTATTAGAATGACTGGATCAAACAGGAATGTGTGAGGCGTGTAGAGCGCATGGAGGAGGAAAGTTTTCGGGAAGAGAGGGCTTCGAAGACGCCAGTGTAAATAGGAAAATAATATTAAAAGTAGATCTACACATGACGTAAGACTGTGGATTTAATTCAATAATGACTCCTGTAAATATGGAAATGGCACTTAGGATTAAGTAAACAATGAAGAATTTGCAGAGATAGAAGCACAAAATACCCACATTTCACAAAATGTCCTGTACCAGTAAATTTTATCTGTAATTTGGTATTTAGCCATAATCTGTCAGTCACTAGGTGAGGAACGAGTAGAAATTGTGTTCAAACGTTTCGTATGGAGTTAAAACCAAACTATTGATTTTAACATAAAACTTTCAGTAGGTACAAAATTCAAACATTGTGAATATGAGAGAAGGTTTTAGCACATTAATGTTGGACAGACTTCTACGTACAATTCAAAATAACAGACAATAATGGTAGGTGCGAATGTGGAAGGATATGGGATAATTAAAACATTGCATATAGGGTTGGGGGGGGGGTGGAGGCAGAGAGTCGTTTTTTTTACGTGTTATGAACTGAGGACAAATGGGCGTCATATGGAAAATAATAAAGGGACCACGACCACGGTACTATAAAAAAATTTAAAAAAAAAGATGATGCGAGGATTTACAAACAAAGGAAATAACAAGCATCAGACAAACATTACACAGGTAACTAATGCTGCCGCTACAGACAGAAATATGTTCTGAGTGTTTAAACATTTCTTTTCAAAATATTATGTTATTAATATGGACTCAAAAAAAAAAGACCAGGTTTTTAAAGACCACATTCCAAATTTTATACGTGCATCCTTAATTCGAATATGAATAAAAATGAGTCCATTGTTTATTACAATAACACAGATCCCCCCCCCGCCCCACACAAAAGGACGCAAGAATTGCAGATATTTAAATCTTGACTTGGGGTGTGACTCGTAATATTTGTTTGCCTTAGTGCTATATTTTGGATATTTTCTACAAACATTTGTTGCTGTTCTGACGAGAAAACAATGTAAGACATTAAGGTACATAAAACTAACTCATTACCACCAGGACGCCTCCACTTTTCTCTGAATCGCCTCTTCAAGTTGCCCTGTTCGTCCATCTGCAACAACTAGAGAACCGCTGAATGAAGAATATTACGAGACTTTTCGAGTCATTTCAGTAATGGACATCGGGTTCCGTGGAGGAAGGTAATTTCTTATTCGTGTGAATAATGGAAGCCTCCAAACGATGTATGCATTTAGTCAGTCAAAACGCACACACTCAGACACAAGCCTATAAAATGTCTGACACACAAAGCCAGGTCTGCTTGGTTTCTATACATTGTCCCTGGCCTCGTATTCAGAAATAACCTGAATCCCGAAAAAGAATGAGCAGCTAAAACTACACACGGACTTCATTTCCTGCAAAGATAGGTAGTAAAGTAATAGAATCTAATTCGTTGTGTCTTCAGAAAAATATTCAAAATAATACCAGATAATCCGTCTAACTCAACTGCGTTTTTCTTTAAAGCGACATATTGTGGTCTGGATATCTATCATCATCAGACTTAAAATACACAATCTTTAAAGGCAAGTGAAAATTCAATACAAATTTACACAAAACATCATGTTTTGTGTGGGGTCCCACAGTTTTAAAATTTAATGTTTCGCAATAAAATTGTAAAATTACATATGGTCATGGTAGGTGCCTTGTATTGACTGTATAATATTTAGCCTGGTGATGGTCGATATCTAGTTCGAAGTAAGTAGCTTTCAATACAAGCACATTTGTGTTTGACTAACAATTTATTATTGTTTTGAAAGATATGAATTTTTCTCATCCTGCACCAGACAAGACTCGCTGTCCACCAATACTTCTACCTTATTAATGTCGAAGGCTCTTTCGCTGGAGATTAAATGTTCCCAGCGTGAGATGGACAGCTCAATGCGCTACTGCAAAGGTCTAGTACAGGAGTAGTAGTAGTAGTAGTAGTAGTAGTAGTAGTAGTAGTAGTGGTGGTGGTGGTGGTGGTGGTAGTGGTAGTAGTAGTAGTGGTGGTGGTGGTAGTAGAAGTAGTAGTAGTAGTAGTAGGACTTCACATTCAATCCCCTATCTCCCCTATCTACCTGAACACAAGGGTAATTCACAAGAGGTACTTTACCCCTAAGCTGTAATTTTCATGAAAAGCGTCTGTTTGTTTTTCCACACGTAATTTCCATTCCTAATATGACAAACTGACGTACAATGAAAAACGCACAATAATTACACACTTTACTTTTCTACTGAAGCAAGGCAGTCCCATATAAACGAATTTTGTTCTCCTATTCTTTGAGGCTTACTCGGACCGCGATACACAACATGCACGGTGATACCCTTCCGACCCAACAAACACAGTGTGTTGCTGTCATAACACTGTATGGTTTAAAAGTTATCTGAACTGAATACTGCAGCAACATTTGTCAAACACAAATCGGGCTGTCAATCAGGGTAGGTCATGCGTTCCCACGCTCCACCGCCACTACTATCGAAATTGGAAAACAAAACCGACGCGTCGTCTCGTATAATTTATCCGCATTTAATTTAAATATTTTCATTATTTTCTCCACTTATATCTGTACACACGTACGCAAATGTAACCCAACTACACGCTATCGAGAATACATATACAGGTGAATTATTAGAAAACAGTAAATTTATGGTTTCCGATTTTACGTCTTTTAACTAAAATGTGCAAGAATTGGACGAAGATTAATTCCAATCGCAGAGAGGTGGACACTTACACCTCGGAACAAGATTAAGTTCTGGGGGTTCGATCACAACAGGCAGCGTTACTGTTCACAATACGAGTCTGTAAAATGCCCTACTATAAGCATACGTCCTTTTACGCTCAGCAAGCCCAACGTTCATATATATACACATACATATACATATAATATACATATACCTAAACACATACACATACATATACTTATACATATAATATACATATACCTAAACACACACACATACATACATATACATATACACATACATATACATATATATATATATACATACAAACACATACACATTTACATATACATACACATACACATATACATAAACAAACACACACCCAATAATGGTATGTAAAAACTTGGAAGAATTCTAATGTATCTTTCCAATGTTTCACCTCTAAAATAACTCAAATGCTCTCCATTCAATTTGAATTATAAACCTACTTTAAAAAGAACCGCCACATTAACTTTTAGTTTATGCTTGGACCTAGGTTACCCTTTTTACACAGATATAGGATTGTTCTCTGCAGACATACTCATCGGCTAAGAGTAAATTTGTCCCTGTCCAATTCGAGGAGGCATATAGGGGAGTATAGATATTGCTCTACACATTTCTAACACCGGAATAACCTAGATAGAGAAGTGTGATCAGTCTGACCACCAGGCCACTTTACTCCCGGGAAAGAGTCTCCGTCCTCTGCCGGAAATCTAAACAACATACACATAGTGGCCACATTAATTTTGCTTAAAAAAAATACAGAGCTCTCAGAGGTAGTAAATTTTTATCTGAAGCATTCTTCAACATTAAATGGTCGTGTATACGTAAATGTATTCCAGATATAACCTTTTCTTTCACTTCCCTGCTTGGACATTTCTCATGTTAATAAACTCCTTGACGTCTTTTTTCATAGCTCTCTATCTTTTGGTACTGTGCTACAAATCGGAAGGTCGCTGGCTCGATTCCAGATGGTGTCATTGGAACTTTTCATTGACATAATCCTTCCGATCGCACTGTGGCAAAGGGGTCGACTCAGCCTCTAACAGAAATGAGTACCAGGAGCATTTCCTGGGGGTAAAAGCGGCCGGTGCGTAAGGCTGATAACCTTACCACCAGTCTGGGCCATTGTCACGTAAACTGGGAACCTTAATTTCCTGGAACTCTCTGGGCACCTCGGGCCTGTAATGGGACTGATTTACTTTTACCTCTCTCTTTTGAGTTTATTTCTCTTTAATTATTTTGTTCCAGAGGTTTACATATTATTTTGTTCTTTGCAATTTTGGTTTTCTCTTAACTAGTCTTCCATTGGCGTACAGTAAATTAGTTGTTTATTTTCACGTGCCCAAGCCTACAACGATTTTACTTTACATAATCTACATACAATGTTTTTTTAAAGATCTCAAATAATTAACCCCATTTCTAACAGTTTAGCAATACTTATCTCTGCTTTTAGCTATTTAAAAGTACCTTAATACATCAAGACCCGCAGAGACACGTGGGGGTACGTACAGCGTCAAATATTGAAGCTCCTAGCATCAAAACACAAAAACGTCAACAAAACATTTCTGGCAGCACACATCTGGATACAAAGCTTCAAACAAAATACAAATTAAAGCATTAGTGTTAAGCTTTCTCTTAAATATTTCCTTTACACTGGTCCTGCCAACTATAATTAATTTAAAATAATTCTCCATTTTTGTTCTGTGCAGTTGACAAATCCCATTCATCTACACGTCAAATTATTCGTGACCCTTCTCTGTTTGTGCCAGTTTTAGAGGCTGATCCTCCCTCGACGGAGCCATGTTACGTGATACAGAAGTAGCCTACCTCTCATTAGTCATCACAGAGCACTGAATAACTGCCAATCATGTTCCGACATGGCCTTCCATCACTCCATTCCATTCCGTCGTTCATTTGCTCAATACCGCTAGCCCAAAATCCCCACGCAGTTTAGGATTTACAAACAATATTGAAATGAAATTCCTGTCTCCTTTCTTCTCAGAACAGATGGATGTCAGTGACTGTGCCCAGCATAACGTGATTAGCACATCAGAACAGGGATTGGGAAGTGTACAATGAGAGACTTCAGTGCGAACGTCAGCAGGGAATTTCAAAGGCTTCGTCCACATTTCCAATGCATAATTTTACATAAGAAAAAGCCACCGTTCCTATTGCAATGAGAATTACATACAACAGTTTATAGGCTCATTAGAAAGAAAGGCGACGGAGTGCGTAATGAGGAGACGAGTAACGCATATAAAGCATATGTCAGGAAAGCTAAGGAGCACAAACAAAAAGCAGAATTTTGGCGTGAATTTGAAGTTGGCTTTTATAATAGTATGTTATTATTATTATTATTATTA
>Ga0131853_10011638_pt1 | contig 16116 bp, 13 predicted proteins | sample TergutLab28metaG_FD_92764 | JGI IMG/M metagenome (GOLD analysis project Ga0131853, IMG submission 92764) | Labiotermes labralis P1 segment gut microbial communities from Petit-Saut dam, French Guiana - Lab288 P1 (version 2) (version 2) | ecosystem: Host-associated > Arthropoda: Insects >...
ACGGGCGCGATCCGTGGCGGGACAATCTGCTGTCTCTCTCCGGCGTGTCAAAGTCGAACCGCGCCCTCCCCGCCGCATTGGATCGGCATTTGGAGAACCATCCTGGCACCCAAAGCGTGGTCTGTCGCCTAGATAATGACGATACAGGTCACGGCGCGGCGGCGGGGATCGCGGCACTGTTGGATGGGCGGTGTGAGGTGGAGAGTAAGCCCCCACCGCAGGGTAAGGACTATAATGATTATCTTTGTGGGCGATTGCAATTACAGAAAAATCGAAAACAGGAGTTTGCACGATGAAAGATTACGAGGTTGGAATTACAGAAACCCGCACGAGAACCGTGACGGTAGAAGCAGAGGATTCCTTGGAAGCACGAGATATTGCAGAAGTAAATTGGCTAAACGGCTACTATGCTTTGGGTGACGCTGACTTTCAAGACGTGAGTTTTCTGGTGAAGAAAGAGCCTATTGGTGCGCGTGATTCTTTCGGTGGGTGATCTTTCGAGAATCTCGACCACTAGAAAGCTCGATATACCAGCAAGCATCGCGTTTGTCATTACAAACGCACTTGTTAGGGGTCGTGCCGTCCCCTAATACCCCTTGCAGAATGGAGTGATTTATGAGAAATGGGAATGTGTTGATTCAGTTTTGGATACCCGAATCTGAGCGAGATGTTTTTGATAGGTGTGTGAAAAAAAGCGGGCTATCGCGCTCTGCTTATCTGCGCCACCTCATTAAGAATCTTGTCCCCACCGACCAGCCGCCGCCCGACTATTTCAGCATGGCACGAACTTTGAACGCTATCGGCAACAACCTCAACCAAGTGGCACAGAAAGCACACGCTTTGAATGTCATAGATGTTCAGTGGTATGAGGAAAATGTGACCGCACTGGATCGGGCGATTATTGAGATCACAAATGCCGTCATGCACCCACGGAAGATAGAATAATGGCGTACACCTCTATCTGGTCAGTAAAGGGCTGGCTTGGTAAGCTGGTCATCTATGTGGAAAACCCTGAAAAAACAGAAAATCCAGCCTACTATGAAAAGATAGGCATGACGGGACAAGAAGCACAGGGACTAGAGGACGTAATTGAATACGCCACCCAAGAGGTCAAAACGAGTGCGCCGCTACATCGTTTTGTCTCTGGCGTAAACTGCCGCCCCACCACCGCACGAGATGTGATGCTTGCTACCAAGCGGAAATATGGTAAGGAAGAAGGTGTGGTTGCTTACCACGGAATCCAATCCTTTGCCCCCGGTGAAACCACGCCGGAGATTGCTCATGAGATCGGTGTTAAGCTGGCGAAGAAGCTATGGGGCGACAGGTTTCAGGTTTTAGTGACAACTCACCTAGATCAAGAAAGCCTACACAACCACTTTGTTATAAACACCGTTTCGTGGAAAGACGGTCTGCGCTATCGCCGCACCAAGGATGACTACCGCGCCATGCAGAGAGAATCAGATATCCTCTGCCGCGAATATGGCCTATCCGTCATTGATGACCCCGAACCCGGCAGATCGAAACATTACGCCGAATGGAACGCCGAGCGCAAGGGTGAGCCGACCTATCGCGGCATGATTCGCGCAGACGTGGATGCCGCCATAGCTGAATCTATTTCCGAGCGGCAACTATGGGACAACCTCCGCCGCCGTGGGTACGCGATCAAGTTTGGACAAGACATCACCATCAAGCCGGAGGGTAAAGATCGGGGGCTTAAACTACAGCGCAACTTTGGTGAGGATTATTCGCTGGAGCGTCTGCGGGAGCGGATTTTAGAAAACACCCGTCCCCAACGAACCATCATCCCCGCCGCAAAACCGCCACGACAGATGCGGACGCTGGGTAGTTTCACCCGCCGCCGAAAATGCACAGGGCTTCGTGCTCTATATTTCTCCTACCTGTATAAGATGGGTGTGCTCCCCAAAAACCGAGAGCGCAGACAGAACCCCAAGCGGGTGTACTTCCTGTATCGGGAGGACATCCGCTTTGTTCAGCGCATTTCCGCTGGCGCACAGCTTCTGGCGCGGCATAAAATTGACACGCTGGATGAATTGGCGGCGCACAAAGAAGCCTTGCGTTTGCAGATCGCAGACGCTAAAACGCCGGAAGAACGAAAAGAACTCCGGCACGAGATTCGGCTTTGCGATGATATCGCAACACGATCTAAAACGATGATACAAAAAATCCAATCTGAAAGCGAGGTGACAGCCCATGACAAACGGAGGGGACGCAACCGAGCAATTGATACGAGTGACCCTCAACGGCGCGGAAGTCGTGCTTAGGCTCACGGGTGCCGCCACAAAGGAACTTGCCACATTCATCGTGGCCGCTCTGAAAAATCCGCAGAAGAAAAAAGAGAAGAAAGCCGCCCGCCACGGGCCTACACGCCTAGAGACCATGCTTCGATGCAATAAGCCCACAGAGATTTTTTCGGTCAAGGAAGAAGATTTGAAGAAATTTGTGGACGGCGCAAAGAAGTACGGCATCCTCTATTGCATAGTGAAAAACCCAAAGGACTGCCCTGATAATCTCTGCGACATCATGGTGAAAGCTGATGACGCACCCAAAATTCGCCGGATTGCCGAGCGGTATGGCTTTTCCACACTATCCAAGGCAACGGTGGAGCACGAGCGAGAACGTGCCGCACGGAGCGAGCCGGAACCCGAAGTCCCAAACCGCGACACCGCCGATGATCTGGTCAATGACTTGCTCGGCAAAAAGGAGGGCCGTGAGCAGACCTGCCCAAACCCCGATATGGCAAAGACGGAACACCCCCATCCGTCCGCGCCTTCCTCAGAGAGCAGACCCAGCTTCGCAAGGGGGATTTCCGATGAGCGTCCATCTGTGCGCGGGGAACTGCGTGAGATAACTGAATCACGGAAAGCGAAAAAGCCGGAGGCCCCTGCGAGAGATGAGCGTAGAACAGACCCGGCGCGTAGCTCAACCCACACACAGCCCAAAAGAGGGCGACAATCTAAAAAACAGATTCGGAGGAATACACGATGAGCACAGATACCTTTGATTATTATGATGAGCTAGATGCGGCGATTGCCGAAACACGACCAGACGAAGCCGACTTCCTGCCAGTCGAACCTCCAGCGGGGCATACCTTGCCCCCTGATGAATATGCCGCAAAGAAAAGAGCCGAGCGCGAAGCTGTGTATGCACTAGCTGACCAGAGTGCCATGACGGTTGCCGGAAGTGGCGAGACGTTGCAAAAATATCTCAATCTGCAAACACGGCTGAAACACGCCAATCCAGATTTTAGAAATGAGGGCTATTCGGAAACAAACGCACTACTCGTGCTTGCACAGAGCCCAAACGCCAGTAGGGTCGCTGATTTCAATTATTGGAAATCAATCAAATGTCCCCCACAGAAAGGGGCAACTGCCATTTCCATCATCGAACCGGGCAAGAAGTATATGCGTGATGACGGCTTTCTTGCGCAAGGTTACGATGTGAAAAAGGTGTTCGACATTTCACAGGTAGACACGAAAAACTTTGTGCCGGAAAATCCGAAGCGGCACACGGAAGCCGAACTTCTCAAATCCCTTGTCATGTATGCGTTTGTGAGAATCGAACGCGCTGACGAGTTGCCCAATAATGTAGGGGCTATGTACGAGCCAACACAAGACATCATCTATGTTCGCCGTGGCATGGAGTTTGTGGACACGTTCAGGAGCTTAACACAGGCATTGGCTTACGCTGACTTAACCACAGGCCCCGACACACAAATATGTCCCGAACTGTCATCCTTCTGCGCATCATATATGCTTTGCAGACAGTATGGCGTGGACACGCAGAGTTTCGACTTTTCAAATGCGCCGGAACTGCTTACAGGCTTGGACGCACAAGAAATCAAAGGGGAACTATCTCAAATCCGCGATGCCGCCAGTGGCATTTCCGAACGTATGTCGCGGACACTAGAGCCGCCAAGTCGCGGTACGAGGGTGCAGGATGGCGGGGCGCGGTAATCGTAAGCCGTCGTGGGTGTTGTGTGTGCTGGGAATCATCCCTGTAATATGGGTGGCCTTACTGGTCGCCCCCGCCCTGTCAAGGGAACTCCCCGAAATGCTGGAAAACATCACGGCGGCACTGGAACAGCCGTGGCAGTTGTCATGGGGCGAGGATAGTCTGCGGACTATCCTCATTTTCCTTTTTGCCTACGGTATGGGGCTGGGCATATATTTCTCCACACGGCGTAATACCCGACCTCGTGAAGAACACGGCAGTGCGAAATGGGGCGACCCCGCCGCAATCAACCGCAAATACGCAGACAAGCGGCTGACGGAAAACAAGCTCCTGACCCGCAATGTCCGCATCAGCTTTGACGTTCACCGGCATCGCCGCAACCTAAACATCCTCGCGGTGGGCGGATCAGGGGCGGGAAAGACCCGCTTCTATTGTAAACCCAACATTCTCTCCTGCAATTCCAGCATGGTGATTCTTGATCCGAAAGGGGAACTGTGCCGCGATACAGGTCATTTGTTAGAGGCCAACGGATTTGAGGTGCGGATATTAGACCTAATCAATATGCACAGGAGCCATTGCTACAATCCGTTTGTGTATCTCAAGGATGATAACGATGTACAGCGGTTGGTCACGAATCTGTTTAAGGCCACCACACCAAAAGGCTCCGCCTCCAAAGACCCTTTCTGGGACACCACGGCTTCCATGCTTTTGATGGCACTGGTATTTTTTCTCAAGCACGAGGCCCCAGAGGATGAGCAGAACTTCCCGATGGTGCTGGAAATGCTTCGCGCTGGTGACATCCCCGACACAGGCGGTGACGATGATGACATGGACTTAGGCGGCTACCGCTCCCCACTGGATGAACTCTTTGACCGCTTAGAAACAAAAAACCCCGACCACATTGCGTTGAAATATTACCGCGACTACAAGAGCGGATCAGGAAAGACACTCAAATCCATCCAAATCACCCTAGCATCCCGCTTGGAAAAATTCAATCTGGACAGCTTGGCAGGGCTTACCATGACAGACGAGCTTGATCTCGGTAGCATGGGTGAGCGTAAGACCGCGCTGTTCGCTATCACGCCGGATAATGATACCTCGTTTAATTTTCTGGTGTCACTGCTCTACACGCAACTATTCCAACAGTTGTTTTACTCTGCTGACCACAAGCATGGTGGCACCCTGCCCATCCATGTACATTTTGTCATGGATGAGTTTGCGAACGTCTCCCTCCCCGATGACTTCGAGAAAATTCTTGCTGTCATGCGGAGTAGAGGCGTTTCAGTGTCCATCATCTTGCAGAATATGGCGCAACTTAAAGCCCTGTTTGAAAAGCAGTGGGAGAGCATAGCGGGTAATTGTGATACCTTTCTCTACCTCGGCGGAAATGAGCAGTCGTCCCATGAGTATGTGACAAAGTTACTGGACAAGGAGACCTTGGATACGAACACTTACGGCAAATCCAGTGGACGAAACGGCAACTATTCCACGAACTATCAGATCACAGGACGCGAATTGCTTACGCCCGGAGAGGTGCGGAAGCTGGATAACGATTACGCTCTCCTATTCATCCGTGGGGAAAGCCCGGTGATGGACAAGAAACTCGACATCCTGCGACACCCCAATGTAGCCCCCACGCCGGACGGCAAGGGCGAACGGTTTGTCCACGGCAAGACCGTGGGTTCGGTCGGAAGCGTGGGCTTAGTTCGTGACATTGACCCCGAAACCCTGCCGGAATTGGAGGTGCCGGATGTAGACTATGTGCTGTATTCCGAACAAGACCTACAAAAATTATTTGAGGAGAAGGAGAAGCAAGCGAATGAAAAAACGAAACAAAATCAGGGTGCTTCTGTGCGCCGTGGTCTTAGCCCTTAGCCTGACCACAACCACCGCCTACGCCACCAATGACCCCATTGCCGTTGTCAACAACCTGTCCAATTTCATCTTTGGCATCATCCGTGCCATCGGGCTTATCATGCTGGGCTTTGGTATCGTGCAGATCGGGCTATCGTTCAAATCTCACGATCCCAGCCAAAGAGCGAACGGCTTCTTGACGCTGGCGGGTGGAATTATCATCACCTTTGCGCGGGAGATTCTAACGCTGATTACAGGGGGTTAAATGATTTTGGCAACTAAAGACAAGGGGGCGGTGGCTTGAATTGGATCATCCAAAACCTAGAGAACGCCCTCCGAACTTGGAACGACCGCATGGCCGCCATGTTCGACCTGATAACCCAAAGCCCCGAATATTTTCGGGGCGGCGGGATATGGCAAGTAATTCTCAGCATCCACGCCGCCGTACAAGGTGTCGGCCTCGGATTGCTGGTATTGTTCTTCGTCATAGGCGTGGTAAAAACTTGCGGCACATTTTCAGAACTAAAACGTCCTGAAATAGCCGTCAAAATGTTTATCCGCTTCGCACTTGCAAGGGCGGCTGTGGTGTATGGGCTGGAACTGATGATGGCAGTATTCGCCATCGTGCAGGGGTTGATTGTCCAAATCCTCACAGCGGCGGGACTTGCGGGAGCAGATATGGCGACCTTGCCAGATGAAATCCGCACAAGCATTGAAAGTGTGAATTTCATAAACAGCATTCCGCTGTGGATTGTGACCCTGCTTGGTGGGCTGGTTATAACGGTACTTTCTATCATCATGATTATGTCTGTGTATGGCAGATTCTTCAAAATCTATATGTACACCGCCATCGCCCCCGTGCCGCTGGCATCATTCGCGGGTGAACCATCGTCTGGCATGGGTCGGGCATTCATTAAATCTTATGCCGCTGTGTGTCTAGAGGGTGCGATCATCGTGCTGGGGCTTATCATCTTCAGCGCATTTGCATCCAGCCCGCCTACGATAGACCCCGACTTGTCGGCGGTTGCACAGGTATGGGCTTACGTTGGAGAACTGGCGTTTAATATGCTAATACTGGTTGGCATGGTGAAGATGGCTGATCGTGTCGTCCGTGAGATGCTTGGCCTTTAGGCCGGAATGGAGGAAACAGTTTGGAAATAAAAATAAATAAGGAAATCCGCAATTACACCGAATCCATGTGGTTCGGACTGAACTTGCGGCAATGTATCTTTGCGGCATTGGCGATCATCGTGGCTGGTGTCGTATTCTTTTTTCTGCGAAATATCGTAGGAACGGAAACCGCATCATGGGTGAGCATCTTAGCCTGTGCGCCCTTCGCCGTGATGGGCTTCGTCACCTACCACGGTATGACAGCAGAGCAGTTCATCTTGACATGGGTGAGGTCTGAACTTATCTCACCAAAACAACTACGCTTTCATGAAACAAATCTATACTGGGAGGCCGTGAGGATTGCAAAAAACACTTAAAAACTGGAAGAAGGAAAATCACGAGCGCAGGGTTGCGCCTCGCGGCGTACAAGATATAATTCCCATTCAAACGGTCTACGAGGATGGGATTTTTCTTTTGGGGCGCACCAAGGGCGGCCCGAAGTATAGCAAGTCCTTTGCCTTTACGGATATTAACTATGCCGTCGCCAGCCGCGAGGACAAAGAGGGTATGTTCCTAGACTACGCCGAGCTTATAAATTCCCTAGACAGCGGCGCAACGGCGAAACTCACCATCCGTGCAAGACGGGCATCGAAAGCGGAGTATGAGCAAAATGTCCTCATCCGCTTGCAGGGCGATAGGCAGGACGTGTACCGCAATGAACTCAATGATATGCTTGCGAAAAAGACCACCGATTCAGGGGCGATTGTGTTAGACAAGATGCTCACCATTTCCGTGTGCAAGCGCAATATTGAGGAAGCCGCTACCTACTTCCAACGGGTAGGAGCAGACTTGACGGCACGGTTCGCCGCGCTCGGCTCAAAGGCCGTTCCTTTCAGCACGGAGGAACGTCTAAAGACCTTGCACGATTTCTATCGGCCCCATGATGAGAGCGCCTATCACTTCAACGCCAAAACTGCCATGCGGCGGGGGCATAGCTTCAAGGACTATATCTGTCCCGACAGCCTAGAGTTTAGCAAGAGCCACTTCAAGATGGGCGATAGGTTCGGGCGGGTACTGTTTCTCAAAGAGTATGCCAGCTTCATCAAAGACACCATGATCTCCGACCTGACCGAACTCAACCAGAACCTGATCCTGTCTATTGACATCCGGCCTGTTACGATGGAGGAGGCCGTGCGGGAGGTGGAGAAGCGGGTACTCGGCGTGGAGACCAACATCACCCAATGGCAACGGCGACAGAACAGTAGCAATAACTTCTCCGCTGTGGTGCCGTACAACTTAGAGCAACAGCGCAAGGAAAGCCGCGAGTTTCTCAACGATGTAACCAGCCGTGACCAGCGTATGATCTTCGCCACCGTGACCCTTGCTCATACAGCGGAGACCAAAGAACAACTGGACGCAGACACCGATTCTTTGCTTGCAACCGCAAGGAAGCACCTGTGTCAGCTTGCCCCACTCTCGTTTCAGCAGATGGATGGGCTAAACACGGTTCTGCCATTTGGCAACACCAAGATTTCCGCGATCCGCACCTTGACCACGGAATCGCTGGCGGTGCTGATGCCATTTAAGGTACAGGAGGTTATGGATAAGGGCGGGCTGTATCTCGGTCAAAACGCCATCTCCAACAATCTGATTCTATGCCGGAAAGAGAACTTGCTCAATCCCAACGCTTTTAGGCTCGGCGTTCCCGGCAGTGGCAAAAGCATGGGTGCCAAGCAGGAAATGGCCATCGTTGCCCTGATGTATCCAGAGGATGACATTCTGGTCTGCGACCCGGAAAACGAATATTCCGCGCTGACCAAGGCCCTCGGCGGCGAGGTGATCCGCATTGCCGCCGGCAGTGACGATCACATCAACGCTATGGATATGGTGGAGGGCTACGGCGAGGGTTCTGATCCCGTGATTGACAAGTCTGAATTTGTCTGCTCACTCTTTGAACAGCTTGACAAGGGCGGACTTACACCGGAAGAAAAATCCATCATTGACCGATGTGTGCGTCTGGTATATGAGCACTACCAAGCGGGCGGGGCGAGACCCACGCTTGTGGCACTGCGGGAACAGTTACTGGCGCAAGCGGAACCCGAATCCAACCAGCTTGCTCTTAAAATGGAACTGTTCACCAATGGTAGCTTAAACGCTTTTGCCAAAAAGACCAACGTGGATACCAACAACCGTATTGTCTGCTACAACATTATGGATTTGGGCGCACAGCTTAAAACGATGGGGCTACTCGTCATCACAGATGCCATGCTGAACCGTGTGACGGAGAACTGGCGGCGCGGCAAGCGGACACACATTTTCGTAGACGAATTTCATGTCGTTTTTGAGAATGAGTACAGCGGGGCCTTTTTCTCGTCTGCGTGGCGCAGGTTCCGCAAGCGCAACGCCTATCCAACCGGGATTACTCAGAATGTGGAGTACCTTTTGGATAGCGTTCTGGCAAGTACGATGCTGTCCAACAGCGAGTTTATAGTCATGCACAATCAGGCCGCTACGGATCGGCAGAAGTTAGCCGAACTACTCAACATTTCTAATGAGCAGCTCTCGTATATAACCAACGCGAGGGCTGGCGAGGGCTTGGTGCGGATCGGACAGTCACTCGTGCCTTTCACAAACCAATTTCCATCCAATACTGAGCTGTATAAGCTGATGACTTCTAAGCCGACTGAAGCATTGAGGATGTAGGAAAAGCGGGGTGTTGCCCCGCTACATAGAAAAAACAAATTTTAGGAGGATGACAACAGGATGCTTAACTATATTTCTATCAAAGAGGCCAAACGGAATTTCCAAAAGGTGCTTGATCTAGCGGACAGGTACAAGGAAGCCCATATTGTGGAGGGCGACAACGATGATGATTATCCCTGCTATATTATGCTACCGTTTGAGACGTATTTGGATTTGAAAGAGACTGCGGAATGGAAGGGCGCAGAAAGGAGGGCATTGGAAACATTTGAGTAAAATAAAAACCCGCGATGTGGTAAAAGACGTAAAAACCTTTGACCGCGCCGCCAACCTATCCCAGCGGATGAAAGACGGTGCGGCAAAAACCAAAGAGGCCGCAGAGGAACAGATACAAGAATCTCGCCACGAAAGCCCAGCGGTTTACGCAACAGATCGCATGACCGAGGGAGGCAAAATCGCTCTGCATAAAGCCCGCCACATGACCCGCCAGCCAGTGCGCCGTATGCAGAAATCCAGTGAGGAACTAGGCCGAGCGGCGCGGGATGCGAAAAGGGCTTATCAAGAACTGCGCACCAGCGGAAAAACAGCCAAGGCCGCCAAGGGCGCGGATGGTACCAAGGCCGCAAAAGGCACACAGAGCATGAGCAGCACCAAGGCAAGCAGAGGTGCTAAGAGTGCCAAGGTCATAAGGGGTACCAAGGGCGCGGGGCCTGTAAAGGCACCAGCCGAAAAGACAATACGCACGACGACTAAAACCGTCAAGGAAACAGGGAAAACCATCAAGACGGCAAGCAAAACCACCGTCAAAACGGCGAAAACTACTGGCAAGGCAGTCAAAACCAGTGCAGGCGGGGCAAAAATAGCGACGAAAAGCACTGTTTTAGCGGCGAAATCCGGCGCAAAGGCCACGGTGACTGCCGCAAAGATGGCGAAACTGTCCGCGATCAAGGCAAAAGCGGTTGCAATCAAAGCAAAGCTGATCGCCAAAGCCGTGATCGCCACGGTGAAACTGGCAATCGCCGCGATCAAATCGCTTATCGCAATTATCATGGCGGGTGGCTGGGTGGCAGTTGTCATCATCCTTGTCATTGGGCTTATGGGAATGCTTGTGGCATCGCCCTTCGGCATCTTCTTTGCCGGAGAAGATGATCCCGATTATGGGCTGACCATGCAAGAGGTAGTGGCAGAGCTAACGACGGAATTTTACGCGCAAATTGACGACCTCGCCGCCAGATACCCCCATGATGAGCTACGGATCGGCGGTATGACCTTACGCTGGAACGAAATCTTAGCTGTCTACGCCGTCCGCATGACCACGGATGCGGAACACGGAATGGATGTGGTCACACTGGATGAACAGCGGGTGGCGGAGATCCGCCGTATCTTAGAAGATATGGCAACGCTCACCGCTACGACGCATACAGAAATGCGGGAGGAGATTGTGTTGGATGAATATGACGAAGAAATTGTAGAATATGTCCCCTTTGTCATCCTAACCATCACGCTCAACCACCGCACAGCAATGGAGATGGCAGATTACTACGGCTTTGACAATGAACAGCGGGAGTTACTGGAAGAATTGCTTGATCCCGAACACATGGAACTTTGGGCAATGCTACTCGGTGGCTTTGCGGCAGGTGATGGCAGGGTGCTGACAGGTAACGAGAACTTCATTCCCCTCGGCATTTTCGCATGGCCGCTAGAGGGCAACTGGCCTGTATCATCACGCTTTGGCCCACGCCCTAGCCCCGGCGGGATCGGTTCGACAAACCACATGGGTATCGACATCAGCGCACCGATTGGTACGCCGATTCTGGCAAGTGCCGCAGGCACAGTAACACAGGTTCGGAACACCGATCAGGGCGGTTGGGGCTTGTTTGTCATCATCGACCACGGCGGGGGCTACCAGACCATCTACGCCCACAACAGTCGAAATTCGGTATCGGTAGGTCAGACGGTAGTGCAAGGGCAAGTCATAGCCGAGATAGGTAGCACAGGGACATCAACAGGCCCGCACTTGCATTTTGAAATACGCAGAAACGGCGTACCCGTTGACCCGCTTGGGTATTTTACGTGGTAGAAATTTGCACTTTTGCGCTTTAGCGTATTGACGCAAGGGAGGGATGTGGTATAATGGTGGCAACCTAGAAAAAGGAGCCACATGACATGAAAAAGCTTATAACAAGCACACTTATAGTCCTATTGCTTCTGACTGCCATCATCACACCTGCCCTAGCTACGTCAAGCCCATCCTTTGCGGATGTTCCCACGGGCGAATGGTTCTACCCCTATGTCCGATGGGCGAATACACACGGCATTATGCAAGGCACAGGCGGCGGGAACTTTAGCCCCAATACTGCCATGACACGCGCGCAGTTAGTGACCGTGTTATGGCGGATTGATGGCGAGCCCGCCCCGACATATAATGCGAATTTTAGCGATGTTACGGCGAACCAATGGTACACGGACGCAGTGAATTGGGCCGCCAGCCGTGCGATTGTCGGCGGTGTTGGCGGCGGACGCTTTGCGCCGCATGACAACATCACGCGAGAGCAATTTGCAACCATTCTGAACAGATGGGCGGTTGGGATGCGGTATCTGCCGAGTGATATGCCCTATCCCACGGTGGGCGCAATCAATCATTTCCATGATCGGTCTTTGGTCAGTGATTGGGCGGTGTCTGCCTTGGAAGTCATGGTGACCTTTGGTGTGATGGGTGGCACAGGCCCGACCACGCTTAATCCGCAGGGTGTCGCAACACGCGCACAAGGTGCCGCTTTGATTGCGCGGCTCACAAGCGTTTCCCATGAGTATGGCCAGCAAGCGATGCCTGTCCCGCCTATGGATACACCGCCTACACCACCTATGCCGCCTGTGCCTGATCCGCAACGGGAATTTGAGCTAGATGTACTGCGTTTGATTAACATTGAACGTGCAAACGCAGGGCTGAGACCTTTAATATGGGATGATAGTTTAGCTGATGTCGCGCGTAATCATGCAATAGATATGGTGACGAGAGGATTCTTTGCTCATACTTGCCCGGATGGACGAGGTTCGGGATATAGGATAGCAAATGGTACCCGTTTTACTGGTGGAGGCGAAAATATTGCTAGAGGATTCTTAACGCCAGAGAGTGTTGTGGCAGGCTGGATGAACTCATCCGGTCACAGGGCGCTCATACTAGTGAATTTCACAGAGCCGATCTATTATAACGGGACTCGCATTTTTGACGGACATGAAACCTTTGGCGGCGTCGGACTTTCAGGTAGCCATTGGGTGTTTAAGGTCGGTATTATCACTTAAAACAAGATTGCTTCAAAATAAATAACCTGTAGACCCTCAAGCGTATGCTTGGGGGTTTTTTACGTTCAAAAATCCCAGCGTTCGCGCTGTTTTCATATAGATTGCTCGAAAAAAATGAAAGCACTAAGAGAGGAGACCGAATGAAGAAAAACAAAACCAAAGCACTAGCCCTGATCCTAGCCCTGCTCATGCTCTTGCCCCTTGGCACAGGCGCATTTGCAAGCGCGAAGACCCCAAGTGTCGATACACTGGTGGTATCAGAGCGCAGACATCCCGACAAGACAGGTGACGAAGCCCTGCTCTATGACTATCTGGCAGACGATTTGATGCGGCTGACCGAATGCGAGGAGACATTTAATTTCCTGTATGATGGTATGCCCGTCAACTTCCCGCCGTCTGACGTTCCCTACCGCCCGGAACAGATCGCGGTTTTGATGCTTGGCGTTACACCGCGCACTTGGGAAGAAGTGGCGTATGCGCGACCCATCCCATCGGAGGCTGTGGGCTATGTATACGGCTCGGTGGTAGACGCGGTTGAGGCCGGATTCTTTAGACGAGTGTGGAATAGGCTGACAGGCACGATCACTCCGCTAAATGCACTCCCCGAAAGCGGTCACATCACGAACCACGGCATTTTGTCCGTAGGTGCGACCTCCGGGGGACGGTATACGCTCACGATTGACGGCGTTCAACTTCCTGTCTTTTGCAACAACCGCAATATCCCCGGCCCTGCAACTGGCGCGTCTCATCGGATCATGGGGCTAGACAACCAGCAGGTCATCCGCGCCCTATATTTTGGATGGGGCGGCCCCGCCAATATTTTCGGATCAGGTCAAGTGGCGGAAGGAGTGCTTGCGACAACAATCGTAACCTCGCATATCTCCGTTGGCACTGCGAACCCAGCGACACACGGTCTGCAAGGCGCGCGCGACCTTTGGGCGATTGTGCAAAACCCAACGCAATACCCCATGCGGCATAATGTGCAAGGCTTCTTCATTGATGTGCTTGCCGCAGGAGCGCAGAATTTGGTAGGAATCCGGGTTATCCCCGATACCGGGCCAGACCACGGCTATCTTCGACTGACAAAAACCGCCGACACCAACAACGTCTCCGGCATTCAGTTTCGTATCACAGGGAATGGCGTGAATCAAGTTGTTACAACTGGTGCGAATGGTATGACCCCGGTGATTGAGTTGCCGCTCGGCACATTCACCGTGACAGAAATCAACGTGCCGCCTGGATATACTGCACCACCCCCGCAGACGGTAACGATCACAGCGGGGCATACCGCCACAGCTCCGGCGCAGTTGACCTTTCACAACTCCTATACACCAGAAGAGGGCGAACTCCGCATCATCAAGACCTCCGAAAGCGGTAACGTCCAAGGCATCCAGTTCCGTGTGACAGGCAACGGCGTGAATCAAACCGTGACCACAGGGGCGGGCGGCACAATCACCATCCCGAATCTCCAGCCCGGAACCTATACCGTGACGGAGATCAATCTAGGCCCACAGTATGCGCCCCAGCCACCGCAGACAGTGACGGTGCGCCCGAATGAGACAGCCGTCGTCACGTTCCACAACAGGCTCAGTACAGGTGGATTGCGGATTGTGAAAACTTCGGAATCCGGTGTTGTCGCTGGAATCCAATTCCGCATTACTGGCAACGGTGTGAACCAAACTGTGACCACAGGTGTGGACGGCTCCATCACTGTGCCGGGACTCCAGCCGGGAACCTATACCGTGACTGAGATCAATCTAGGTTCGCAGTATGAACCGCAACCGCCGCAGACGGTGACGGTTGTGGCGAACCAGACGGCCACTGTGACGTTTAACAACACGCTAAGACCGGGAGATCTCCGCATCGTCAAAACATCGGAATCCGGTGTTGTTGCTGGAATGGTCAATCATCGATGTATAGATTCGATCGTTTAGGCTGACACTATTTTCCATGAAAAACGAGGCGCATATTGAGACAGGAATGAGCCTGAGTGAATAGGAATATGCACTTCCATGTTCTTTTGCCTCGCTTCCGCAGGCGGAGAAGAATAGAAACAATAAGCAGATCAAAAACAATTTTAGACTTTGCGTTTTCATCGGGAAATCTCCGCCACATAGATGGCGACCCGTGCTTGAATAATCCTTGCTGCGTCCTCCGCACTTCTGTCTCCGTGGAAGAAAGGGATGGCTTCTTCAAAAACCATATCGAAGATCACACTTTCAAAAGGATCAAAACGAGTTGCATCCGCGATGGCGCCCAGTATTCGCTCTTTTTGTATATCTGTAATTGCAAATAGTTCGACCATGTTACCCTGATAGTCAAAACGCACATGATTTGGCACGATTTGTTCCGACCCATCGGCATTGATTGAGACGATAGGGGTTCGAGCTGTTTCAAGCTGTTCATCAAATACCATTCGGTTCATCGGAAACCCATCAACTCGATAGCCATATTGCACAAAGTGCTCAGGAAGAAGGAACCCTCTTAAAAACTGCCATGCACCGTCTTTGTTCTCCGAGAAAGCGGAGATGGCAAGTTGCAAAGGCACACTCAAATTACCGTCACCGCCAAAACCCCAATAGACAAAGTCTGAGCCAAAGCGCATTTCATGCATTTGTGCGGAATAAAAATCCCAGATACTAATCGGTGCGAGAGTCTCGTTGATTGCAAGCGTCCAATCCTCCTCATGCCGATCTGGAAAAGTCAGTGCAGTTTGTAATACTTGTATAAATTCTTCTGTGTCGAATGATACCGTGCCAGAAGGCCAATCTACAAAGAAGTCCATATAGGTGAGTAAAATCTGCTGCAAGAAATGGTTTCGAGTGGCATCTGGGAATAAATACTCCGCGCCCTCTCCGGCGGCGAAGACCATAAGGTCAGCAAAAGACATGGCAGAAATACTATCTACCATGTAGGGTTGCCCTGCATAAAAGCCAAATACATTAAAAGAAGGACCTACCATATGGAGACCACCATTATAACTTAATATATTTTTGGGCCACGAAACAATAGAATCTCGGGCCAAGATAGGATCAGCATCTAAAAAAGGAAACAGATCCTCTAAAATTCCAATCTCAGCATAACGCATGTGTCTAGACTGCAAAAGGCTTAGGTCAATGATATCTGGCCCCCTGCCTGTGATAAGCTCTGTATGGAGGCGATCTCTCATGTCCACAG
>Ga0131853_10011640_pt1 | contig 16114 bp, 12 predicted proteins | sample TergutLab28metaG_FD_92764 | JGI IMG/M metagenome (GOLD analysis project Ga0131853, IMG submission 92764) | Labiotermes labralis P1 segment gut microbial communities from Petit-Saut dam, French Guiana - Lab288 P1 (version 2) (version 2) | ecosystem: Host-associated > Arthropoda: Insects >...
AATGCAGCTTCTGGTTTGATAAAAGTTTCTATTTTTAGGTCTTGACTTTGCCGTATACGTTAAGGTTTATAATTATAGCAAGGAGGTGAATAAATGGAAAAATACCACGCAATACCTGAGGGTTATATGCGAGTAGGCGAATTGGCAAAGAAGACGGGAACCACGGCCCGTACCCTGCGCCACTACGACGAGATAGGCCTGTTATCGCCGTCGATGGAAAGTGAGGGCGGGTATAGGCTTTATAACGATAAGGATATGGTATTGCTTATACAAATACAAACGATGAAGCGGCTGGGGTTTACTTTAAGCGAAATTAAAAAACGCCTTGTATCTCTTGACACGCCCGATGATATGGTTAACGCGCTAACAGAACATGAAACAGCTATCCAAAATAAGCTGGAAGCGCTGTCGGAGTCATTAGAAACAATAAGGGCGCTGAAAGCGGAAGTTATTCAAATGAAGACGATGGATTTTAAGAAATACGCGGATATTCTCATGAGCTTGCAAATGAAAAGCGTGAACTATTGGGCCATCAGGTATATGGACGATGATGTACTGGAGCATTTCCGCAATCATTTTGATGAAGAAAGCGCAATGGCATTTGTGGAAGCAATGAATCACTTTGAAGCAGAAGTGGCGCAGTTTCAAAATGAAGGCGTAACGCCTGAAAGCGAAAGAGGCCAAAACTTGGCCAAAGTTGTCTTACAAAAGATACATGAGGTAACAAACGGCGATGAAGTTCTTCTATTAAAGTTTGCGAAGTCTATAGCTGAAACAGTACAAAAAATTAAGGTTTTAGATGAGGAGCGGAGCGAAAAATTTGTTGCGGTACACAATTTTGTGCGGGCCGCGATGGACGCTTACTTCATAAAAATGGGGCATGACCCACATGAATGAGAGAAAAATGCTAAATGAATTGAGGTGAGAAGATGGGAAATGAACCCGCTAACTATGGATATTTGCTATCATGCCCTGTATGCGGCGGAAAAACCCGTACAAAAGTGATGCCAGACACGACACTTATAAACTTCCCCTTATTTTGTCCAAAATGCAAACACGAAACCTTGGTAAATGTAAAAAACAAAAATATATCCGTAATCCGGAGCCCGAAAAAAACCGGGGCTGCTTAATCGGGTACTGTACAACAATAAATCTATAAAAGTGCCAGCCGCTAAGACGCAGAGCCGATAATATACGAGAAAATCGTGATTATCGGCTTTTCGTTTGTCGCAGACACGAATAGCTCTTAATTAAAAAACGGAGGAATTTTATATGAATGAAAAGGATTTTATCAACCAAAGCGAAACTCCAGAACTTGAAGATACTACAAAAGCAACAGAGGAATCACAGCTTGACAAGCCGGTTACACTATCGCTGCTTTTACAATTTGGCCTGCCAACCATTTTCGCCATGCTTGTAATGCACACATTCGCGATTGTGGACGGCATATTCGCTATGCGGGCGCTAAGCTGGGAAGCAATGTCGGCAATAACTGTTTTTATGCCGTTTTTCATGATTACAGCAGCGATAGGGATGTTGTTTGCCGCAGGTGGCAGCGCGGTTATAGTTAAAAAAACGGGTATGAAACTATTTAGTGAAGCCCGAAATAATTTTACTTTCATATGTATTGCCGCATTGCTTGTTATTACTCTGATTACGGTTGCGGTGGTCATTTTCCCTAGTTCATTATTAAATATCTTGGGCGCGAATTATGAAATCTATGACCATGCGTTAGCTTATTTGCGCATTGCCGCGTGGGCGTTCCCGTTTATGACTATGGGGCAAATATTTAACATCTTTCTTATAGCAGACGGTAAACCAATGCTTAGCATGGTGATAAGTGTACTAGGCATTATACTAGGTGCTGGCGGAAATGCCGTATTCCTGTTCGTGTTTGAATGGGGAATGGAAGGCCTTGCGTGGGCGACGTTGGTTGGTACAGTTGTTCCTGCGTTTATTTACCTTTATGTTTTTTGTAACAACCGAAAGGGTACATTTTACTTTGCCCGCCCTAAAATTGATTTAAAGGCATTTGGGCAGGTCATGCTTCTTGGAATGGCGGTGTTCATCCCGTCTATGGCAGGCGCCACCATATCACTGATAATGAATAATGTTTTGGTGCGTATGGAAGGTGTAGGCGCAATGGGGATTGCCGTTGCGGGAATGGTAATGGCGGTGCATGGTACACTTAGCGTTTTATTCTTAGGACACTTGCAAGGGACAGGCGCACTTATCAGCTTCAACCACGGAAAAGCGAACCATGACAGACAAAAAAGGCTTTTTAAACTAAATATAAAAATTTTTGCGGTAATCTCTGTGGTTACCCTTAGTGTAGCTATGGTGTTTTCGGATCTGCTGATGCGTATATATCTGCCGTCCGCTACAGATGCCGGTGAAATATTCATGCGTGAAATAGCGGTGCGTGGGCTTAGGATTGTATCTATATCCTTTATCGTTTCCGGATTTAATACATTTGCGGCAGGGCTGTTTACCTCACTCAATAAAGGTGCTATAGCTACAATATTAAACACGGTACGTACGATTTGTTTCAACTTACCTTTATTGCTGCTATTGCCCCGTGCGTTTGATTTGACAGGCGTATGGATGGCTATGCCCATTGCTGAGGGGTTAACCATTATTTTTTCAATTATTATGTTAATGGCATTTGGCAAGCGGTATCATTTTTTAGGAAAGAGCGAGGACGTGCGTGTCTCATTATCCATTTGACATTGCATGAAAGATGAAAAGGCGGGCTTCTGCCCTCATGTATGATGAGGAAGAAGCCCGCCCTGCCGCGCATATTACATAATATATCGATTGCTTTTCTTCTGTGGGCGCAATTTCATCATCAGACCATGGGCGGCCATCGAGTGGTTCGTCAACTTTAGAGCCTATATCTTAGCAATTTAAGTGACAAGAAAGAACTATCACCACCAAGGCCACCAGGGCTCATCACCAAGATGTGCAAAATCCTCCATAACCGTTAATGTAGGGGAACCGGTCCAATTATCAATATTATACTGGAAAGATTGATACTCTACCCAAATAGGTACCTCGTATCCGTCTTGGCAGACAACGGTCTCCCAGCAAACAAATTTAACTGTTATATTAATCGGCCTGTCACCCGTAGGTATCATATTCGTAAAGTACCATTCACGTCCATCCAATGCGTAATAGAATCTTGTGCCGTGATCACCTGCTGTATACGCGATTTCCCCAATCCGGTGAAAAGTCCCTATTCTAGAGCGCATATAAAGCGGGTTGCCTGGCATAAATGTACCGCTTACAATGGCATCAACCCATACATCTTCTACCCCTTCAAAAATCACAAGTATTGACCAATCACGTGAGAATGTAGGTATTTGTGGCTCAGGGGTGGGTTGTGGTGTTGAGGTAGGTGGAAATTCGAGATGCGCGTATCCGTAACAACAACATCCCGTAACTGTTAGCTTGGGAGAATCGGCAGAGCTGTCGATATTAAATTGGAAAGATTGATACTCTATCCAAATGGGCATTTCGTATCCGTCTTCGCAGACAACAGTCTCCCAACAAGCAAATTTAACACTTATATTAATCGGCCTATCACTCACAGGCACCATGTGTGTAAAAAACCATTCACGTCCATCCAGCGCATAATAGTATCTTGTACCGTGGTCGCTTACTGTATATGCACTCTCCCCAATCCGGTGAAAAGTCCCGAGTCTAGAACGCAAATAAATCGCTGCGCCCGGGCCACCTCGCATAAGCGTGCCGCTTACAATAGCATCTATCCACACATCTTCAATCCCTTCAAAAACCACGAGTATTGGCCAATCACGTGAGAATGTAGGTATCTGCGACTCTTGGATAGCTACAGATGTATTTTGTGTTACTTCACCGGATCCTCCACCGGGATTCCCAAAAGCAGTTATAGGCATGACTAAAATCATCATTACCACTAACAAAACAGTGACTAAGCGTTTTTTCATAATACATATCTCCTTTTGCTAGCTCTTTCTAGAGCTGCTTTGTGTTTTTACTGTTGTAACCATCAACTTATCCGTGCTGTAAATCCAAACAAGTAGTGCTACCCCTTCCGCCCAATATCACCCTCCTTTCGACACCTTGGTTCATGCAGAGACACAGAAGAATAAGTTATTGGATTCCTTTTAGTCCGTCGCATTCACTTGTCCCTGCTAACTTCATGACGTATCATTTCACAGGTCATAGCATGCCACTGCACAGCAAACATTTGGTAATAAAAGTATATCACAAATAGGCTAAATGTAAATAAATTATTGAAATGCAAAAAGCCCGGAAAATCAAGTTTCCGAGCCTTCTATAATCGTATGAAACTCATCTTAGTGTAAATACTGTAACACTAAACGCATTGTTTTCCCCTATCGCCCCAAAATCCCCTGTGCCACTTCCAAAAACTCTTGCCCGGGTGGCTGCACATCTGCAAGCTCATACTCAATATCCAAATCCCGCCACTTATACTCACCCACTTTATGAAAAGGTACAACATCCACCCTTTCTACATTATCATAAGGGCGCAAATATTCCGCCAGCTGGCGTATATCATCAATGTTATCGGTAAGCCCCGGCACAAGTACATATCGCACCCATACTTTACGGCCCATTTCGCGGCAAGCTTCCAGCATGCGAAGCGTACGGTCGATAGGTACACCGGTTATCGCTTTATATGTCTCAGGGTTAATGGACTTAATATCCAAAAGTACCAAGTCCGTATAAGCCAAAACCCGCCGGGCATTAACCCCAGACGTGTACCCAGAGGTATCAATAGCCGTATGAAACCCGCAATCCTTGCACGCCTTTAAAAGCGCCTCAAGAAATACTGCCTGCGCAAGGGGTTCGCCGCCCGAGACCGTGACCCCGCCGCCCGAAAATTTCATATATGACTTGTACTTCTTTATATCCGTGATAATTTCCCCAACTGTCATTATCTTGCCGGAAGTCCGTTCCCAAGTGTCGGGGTTGTGGCAATACTTGCACCTAAGCGGGCAGCCCGACAAAAATATCAAGTACCGTATCCCCGGCCCGTCTACCATGCCGCATGTATCAATAGAATGGACATGCCCGGCCCTAGAAACTGGATTAACGTCACGCATTACAGTCTCTCATGGAAGGTCCTGTGGATAACCTCCAGCTGTTGGTCTTTTGTAAGCTTAACAAAGTTAACCGCGTAGCCCGAAACCCGTATAGTTAGCTGCGGGTACTTTTCGGGATGTTCCATAGCGTCCAGCAATGTTTCTTTTTCAAAAACATTAACATTTATATGATGCCCGTTGTCGCTGAAATACGCGTCTATTAATGAAGATAAGTTCTCCTTGCGTTCTTCCAGTGTCTGCCCCAAAGCCCGCGGCACTATTGAGAATGTATAGCTAATCCCGTCCTGTGAATATGAGTACGGCAGTTTGGCTACGCTGGCCATAGAGGCAATTGCGCCTTTTACATCCCTGCCATGCATAGGGTTAGCCCCCGGCGCAAAAGATTGGCCTTCTTTGCGTCCATCCGGGGTTGCACCTGTTGTTGTGCCATATACAACATTTGAAGTAATTGTAAGCACACTAAGGGTAGGCACAGCATCACGGTAAGCACGCTGTTTTTGCAATTTTTGCATAAATTCCTTAACCAAGCCGTAGGCTATTGAGTCCACTCGCTCGTCATTATTTCCAAAGGCGGGATATTTCCCTTCTATTATATAGTCTACAACTAAGCCGTCGGCATTGCGCACGGTTTTAACCTTTGCGTGCTTAATAGCGGAAAGCGAATCCGCCACAACACTAAGCCCTGCTATGCCACAGGCATGGGTGCGCAGTATTTCTAAGTCGTGTAGCGCAAACTGTATGCTTTCATAATTATATTTGTCATGCATGTAATGGATTATGTTAAGCGTGTTGATATACAAACTTGCAAGCCATTCCAGCACTTGGTCCATTTTGCGGTAGACTTCATCGTAGTCCAGATACTCTGTAGTAATGGGCGCAAACTCCGGCGCCACTTGTTGGCCAGTTTTTTCATCCTTGCCGCCGTTTATTGCATAGGTCAGCGCTTTGGCAAGATTAGCCCTTGCGCCAAAGAACTGCATCTGCTTGCCAATCCGCATAGCACTTACACAGCAAGCAATAGCGTAATCGTCTCCCCAATAGCCCCGCATCAAATCATCGTTTTCGTATTGAAGTGAGCTTGTGTCTATACTTACTTGTGCACAAAAGCGCTTGAAGTTTTCCGGCAAGTTCACGCTCCATAGCACTGTGAGGTTAGGCTCCGGGGCTGGGCCTAAGTTGTATAGCGTGTGGATTAACCTGTAACAGTTTTTTGTTACCAAAGTCTTGCCGGATTCGCTCATGCCGCCTATCGCGTCTGTTACCCATGTTGGGTCTCCGGAGAAAAGCGCGTTATATTCAGGTGTGCGCAGGAAGCGTATCATGCGTAACTTCATGGCAAAATGGTCTGTCAGTTCCTGTGCCTCGGGCTCTGTTATTACGCCGTTTTTAAGGTCGCGTTCAATATATATATCAAGGAAAGTGGCCACGCGCCCAAGTGATGTTGCCGCGCCGTCTTGCTGCTTAGCGGCGGCAAGATACGCGAAATACGTCCACTGAATGGCTTCGCGGGCGTTTTTGGCAGGATGTTTTACATCACAGCCATACCCGGCGGCCATTTCTTCCAACTGGTGCAAAGAGCGGATTTGCTCGTTTAGCTCTTCCCGCTGTAGGATTGTTTTCTCCTCCAACCAAGAAACATCCATTCTTTCTAGCTGGCGCTCCTTATCGTCTATTAGAAATGCTGTGCCGTATAGGGCTACCCGGCGGTAATCGCCTATAATCCGGCCACGACCGTATGCATCCGGCAGGCCTGTGATAATGCCTGATGAACGGGCTGCACGCATTTCAGGTGTATACGCGTCAAAAACCCCATCATTGTGGGCCTTACGATACTTTGTGTATACTTCTTCTGTTACAGGGTCCAGTTTGTAGCCATACGATTCCAGAGCTTTTTGGATAACCCTTATTCCACCGTTTGGGAATATCCCGCGCTTAAGTGGCTTGTCTGTTTGTAGGCCTACAATTTTTTCTCTTTCCTTATTTATATACCCCGGCCCGTGTGAGACTATGCTGTTGGGGGTTTTTGTTTCTACGTCTAGTATGCCTTTTTCATTTTCCAATTTTGTTAGCTCACATACATCTGCCCATAGGGCCTTTGTGTCGCCTGTTGGGCCTGCTAGAAAGCTTGCATCGCCGTGGTATGGGGTTACATTGGTCTGAATAAAATCTCGTACATTTACTTCTTGCATCCACACGCCTTCATTAAAATCCTGCCATGCCGCTTTGGTATATTGTTTCGCCACCGGATCACCTCATTATAATTGTATGAAAATTTGTTTAGCCAATTTCCGCGCCCGCACTATCCAATAGATTTGGATGGGGCTTTGTTGATTTTACTTTATATAATAGGAATAGTAAATTGATTTACGATTGAATTTATAGCATTTCATATGTATGATTGCCACAGGAGGTAATGCATATGAACTTTGAAAGATTTCTAGACCTAATGGACACGCTACTTGGAGAAAACGGCTGCCCCTGGGACCGAGAGCAAACTCACAAAAGTTTGCGCCCATATATGTTGGAAGAATGTTATGAGACAATTGAAGCAATTGACACCGGCGACATGATTGCCCTGCGGGAAGAACTAGGTGATGTACTGCTTCAGGTAGTTTTCCATTCAAAACTGGCCGAAAAAGCCGGTGCATTCACAATGGATGATGTAATAGCGGAAGTATCGCACAAATTAACCAGCCGCCACAGCCATGTATTTGGCGAGGACACAGCCACAACCGCCGAGGATGTTGTAAACGTATGGGAAGCCAACAAGCAAAAAGAACGCAACCAAACCCCCGCGCAAGATATGCAGGCAGTACCCAAAGCTTTGCCAGCCCTGATGCGCGCGTCCAAAGTGTTGAAACGCGCCCCGCAGGGCAGCCCCGGCGCAGAAGAACTTTATGAAGAGTTGCGTACCGCGTTGGATTGCTTGGGCCAAGCCAAAGATGGGCATTCGAAGGTAGTGGGGGAGATGTTGCTTAAGCTGGTAAGCCTGTCTAATGTGCTGAAGGTTGATGCCGAGCTGGCTTTGATTAATGCGGTTGAGGAGGTTATTGAGGGGATTTAGGAAGCCTTTAACCAAAGCATCAAAACCTGTACTACAATTGTCATCGCCTTTAACCAAAGTATCAAAACCCAATCCCGCACAAAATACACATTGGAAACATTAATATCAAAACAAAAAAGCGTAGAATCGGGCTATCAAGACAATAGATGTCCCGGTTCTGCGCTTTTCGTATCTTAAATTATGACAAGTTAATCATAATAAGGATACAAGGAAATAATTTGTTGTGACTATTGTGCTTGATATTAATAAAAATATGTCGTATGTTGCCAGAGCATATGTTTGGGTGATCACCAAGTGCGAAGCCAAAATGGCAATCAAAGGAGGAAACAAATGTTTAGGTCAAAAGGAAGATTTGTAGCTCTGTTTTTAGCGGTGGCAATGGTTATAAGCTGTTTTCCGCTAACGGCACAGGCCGTGCGAGCAAATGAGATGGGCCACGATTTCGAACAAATGTTAGAGCCGCTACGTCAAGAGTTTTTTAGCTCTGCAATGGCCATGTACGATACCGGGCCAATGCAACCTAGCAGGCTACCCATCCGTGCTTTTTGTATGCAGTCACTTTCGTCATTAGTATCAAAACCCAACCCGTGAAAATCCTTGAAGACACCCACATCACATAGTATAATAAAGCCGAAAGGGGGCGGTTATCATGGAAACCCAGCCCAAGCCCGCCATACCCAACCTAAACCGCCAGCACCGTGACTCCATGTTTCGCGGCCTATTCATAATCCCACAAAACACAATACAATTACTAAACCATTGCAGTGGCGGCGTATCAACTCTAACCGCAGAAGATATAACCCCCTTTGACCTAGAATCAGCAATAGCTGCCCGCAACCGCCGCAATGATATATCATTCCTAACCAAGGACAACCGTCTAATAATCCTAGTAGAGCATCAGTCCACCATCTGCCCTAACATGGCACTACGGCTCTTCTTATATTATGTGGAGTTACTGCAATTATGGATAAAATTAAACAAAATAAGCCTATATGCCAGCAAAAAGATAGCAGATCTACCTGCGCCAGAATTTTATGTAGCCTACAACGGCTCTAAAAAGTTAACCGTCCCTTACTCAACTTTCATTACAGAACACACCGGAATAAAAATAGACATAAAGGTAAAAATCGTAGATATCCACTACGAAAGCTTGGCTGATACAGCAACCGGCAATGCACTGGCAGGCTACTCATACTTCTACAAAGTCTATGACGAATGTATTCAAAAAGGCATCCCCCCTGATGATGCATTTACTACAGCCCGCAACAAGTGTATGAAACGTGGCTATTTAACCGGGTTTATAGAAAAGGAGGATTTTATCGTGCTATATAAAGAGATCTTAAACTATGACGAGCAACTAAAGGCTGAAGGCCGGGCAGAGGGCATAGCCAAAGGCAAAGCAGAAGGTAAAGTAGAAGGCAAGGTAGAAGGCAAAGCAGAAGGCAAAGTAGAAGGCAAAGCAGAAGGCCTACTTGAAGCTGCGATAAGCCTAGTTAAAAAAGGTACCGACATTGAATATGTAATAGAGGCCATACCCTTATCAGATTCGCAGATATCTCAACTAAAAAAAATGACCGCATAGAGATCTTTTCCATTAGTATCAAAACTCAAAAAGCACGGAATCTGGCCTATCCCCACACCCCTATAGGCCCAAGTTTCCGTGCTTTTTGTATTTAAGCTAATAAGTATATGCAAATATTGTTTTGCACATAGTTGACATATTAAAAAAAATGTCGTATATTGTCGGAACAAACGTTTGGGTGGCCACCAAATGCGAAGCCATAATGGCAATCAAAGGAGGAAACAAATGTTCAAATCAAAAGGAAGACTTGCAACTCTGTTTTTAGCAATGGTAATGGTATTGGGCAGTTTTCCATTATCAGCACAAGCCGTGCAAACAAACACGGCCGAAAGCAGCTTCGACCAAATGCTGGAGCAGCTGCGTCAGGAGCTTTTTAGCCCAGCAAGGGCCATGCAAGATACCGGGCGGGTACCGGTATATGTAGAAATGGACGACATGCAACACACACCGCCTGATTTTAGCAGCCCGGCGGATGATGGCAGTGTTGGCATTGTCCCATTCGGGTTTGTAGAGCAAGATTATCAAGAAGGAAGCACACGGCTGTTTCGTGCGCAGATAAGACCTAACTCAACTTTATATAATTATGTGCAAGGCAACCTTGTTAGGCAGGGCCAGCATGTAAACATTTGGGTGCTGGATTTAGATGCTTACATTGCCGCACTAGGCCCGGAACTTGCAGCACAGCTTGTGCCGCAAAACTCTATTGGAGGGCAGCACGTATCAACCCGGCTTAACGAAAATGCCGCATTGCTTGATGATATGGCTGCACGTATAGATGGCATTATAGGGCGTGTAACACAAGGGTTTGGCCCGTTTGCAGGGGTTAAAGTAACTACACCATATGCAAGCATGCCTTATGTTGGCGATGTACACAATGATGGCCGTGTTAATGTGTTGCTGTATAACATACAAGGCAGCGGAGTAGGGATAGGTGGATTTTTTAGGCCAACAGATTTTAGTATCACATCTGGCGGTAGTACACCCTTAGCCATGATGCATATTGACTTAAATCACGCGTATACCTCTGCAATGACACATTTCAATAATCCGGCCCATGTCCAAGCCGGTTTCTACTACACGTTTGCGCATGAGTTGCAGCATCTGCTGTTTTATATGCACTTCGGGGTTTATCTAACCAACACCCCCATACAACGGCAATTTCTTTGGTTTAATGAAGCATTAAGCGACTACGCCGGCCATTTTTACACAGCACCGGGTGTAGAGCTTGTATTACCGGCAATTTTATCTGGTATATTCAATGCCTCTGTTAATTCGTATGCTACTACAGGTGGTGGACTTATCGGGGACTTCGTTAATTTTAATAATAGTTCTAAAAATTATGCCATGGGCAGGCTGCATGCAACCCTTATGCACAGGATTACAGGCGGGACATATGCACGTGATGTTTACAGCTTTTTTAACGCCGCGTTTCCTCATGCAAATACCGCGGCAGAATTTAATGCTAACCGAAACAATATATTAAGTGCAGGCATGTCTGAAATCATTGGCAATGCATTTAATGCGGCGGGGTTAACCGGCTCAACAGGCGCAACAGGCGAAGATGCGTTTGCGCTGCTTTATTTCTTATTTATGGAGAATTTCGCGGCTGATGGTGGAAATATTGTTAGCGGGAATGCGGCACACACAACAATACCATTCCACACCAGCCAATTAAGCGCGCACAGGCTTTGGGGCATACGGCCTACTTTAGGGATTGGAAGAGTATATGATATAAGTGTGCAGATGTTTCACATCCCTCGTAGTTTGGTAGCGTTTACGCCATTGCCAAGCTTGGCACCCGGCGCAACCGTTTCAATGTCAGGGTTCAACGGGACACCTATCCGTGGTGCAACTCATGAAAGGGTGTATAGGCTGGTTGGCGAAAGCGCCGCCAATCCTATTCTTACTATTTCTATAGACGATAATGACCCAATGACGCGGTTCTATGTTGCTGTACCCAACGATGCCCCGGGTTCGGTAAGTTTTACCCCTAATGTAACGCTAGGAGGTACCGGTGCTACCGTTTACCCGCTGGCCGGAAACAATGCTGTTAATATTATTGATACCGGCGGGCAGGTTGCGTATTTGTTTGTGGCTACGTTGTTTAGGAATGTTTCTAGTGTTGTGGTTGATTATAGCTGGGGAGCTGATGCGGCAACTGTTACGGGCGTGACGGTATCGCCACTAGCATCTAATGTACAGCAAGGTGGTAGCCAAAACTTTACTGCTAATGTTGCAGGCTCTAATAACCCTAGCCAAGCTGTTACATGGTCAGTTGAAGGTAGCGTCAATCTTGGGACGGCTATATCTGCCGATGGGGTGCTTACAATTGCCGCAGATGAGACGGCGACAACTTTGACGGTGCGCGCTACTTCTCTTGCTGATGTTGGGGTTTCCGGGACAGCGGTTGTTACGGTTATAGGAACGGCTGGCCCCACGCCCACACCTATACCGTTGCCAACAGTAAGCCCTATGATAGGCGGCGGACTAAACCATACACTGGCACTAAGATACGATGGCACGGTTTGGGCATGGGGAAGTAACTACCGCGGAGAGCTTGGTGATGGCCGCCAGGGCACAGGCACTAACCGTTATATGCCTATGCACGTACGAGGCCTTTACGATGTAGTGCAAGTAGTCAGTAATGAACGCGACATGAGTACAGTGTTAAGAAGTGATGGAACGATTTGGAGCTGGGGCTGGGCGCCGTATTACTTTGAAAGGTCATCAACTCCTATGCTTTTAGCAGATTTAGATGATATTGTCGCAGTTGCGCGAGGGTCGCTCCATACAATAGCATTAAGAAGTGATGGCACAGTTTTGTCATGGGCCTATTATCGCAATGGCATGCCTGACCCAGTAATCATTGATGGCGTTATTGCTATTTCGGCAAGCAACATGCGTAGCCTAGCTCTAAGATACGATGGTACTGTATGGACATGGGGCGTGAATATCTGGGGGCATTATGGTCCGCTCATACCTATACAAATACAGGGGCTTTATAATGTAGTGGCAATTGATACAGGAGCCGATCATAGCATTGTGTTAAAAAGTGATGGCACGGTATGGTCATGGGGAAGAGGCCGGTCTGGTGTGTTAGGTCACTCTAACGGAGCTGATAGTCATACGCCTAGGCGAGTGCAGGTTGTTAGCGATATAATAGCAATTTCTGCTGGCCGATTGCATAATGTTGCGCTAAGGAGCGATGGCACAGTTTGGGCTTGGGGGGAAAGCCGCTCGGGCCAATCTGGTATCGCCAATGGTACTGTATGGACACCTATACAAATTCAAGGGCTTAACAATGTGATGCACGTTTCAGCTAGCGCGGGTAGCCATAGCATAGCAGTAACTGATGATGGATATGTTTGGGCTTGGGGAAATAATGCAGCGTATCAGCTAGGTGACGGTACCACAATTGACCGTAGCTATCCTGTGCAAGTTTTAGGCCCACACAATGGCCGACTTAATTTGCTACCTCATCAAGCCCATGTTCCTACAATTACAGGCGTAACTGTATCGCCAGCTACAGCTTATGTACAGCTAGGTGGAAGCCGTAACTTTGCTGCCGATGTTGAAGGTATAAATAATATCGGGCCGGCTGGGCAAGCCGTTACTTGGACCGTAGAAGGTAGTGTTAATTCTGGGACAGTTGTATCAGCTGGTGGAGTATTAACTGTTGCCGGAGATGAGACTGCTGTAGCTTTGACTGTACGTGCTACTTCTGTTGTTGATACAGGGGTTTCCGGAACTGCGGTTGTTTCAGTTATAGGAGATATAAATTCTTGGGTCGAGTTGCGGGAGACAATTAATACCGCACCCGAAGGAATTCCTACTGTTATAAGGATTGGAAGCAGCTTTGCTGCGCCGGAGGGTGTGCCAGCCGGTAATGTGATTGAGATACCGGCAGGCCGCCATATTACGTTAGTGAGTTCAGATATAACTGAAGGGCCCGCTAATGTTCGGACATTAACACAGCCAAACACATGGCCTTGGCAGCGTCATTTTAATGTAAATGATGGCAGTAGCTTAATAATATGCCAGAATGTTACCCTCTATAGAGGTGGTATACAGGTTAACAGTGGCGGTGAATTTGCCATGAATTCAGGCAGTGTAATTGAGTACAGTGCAGGAGTATTGCTTACCTTTCGAACCATACATGATGATGTTCCTGCACGCTTTACGATGCGAGGAGGAGCAATTCGCTATAGTGGTAATGGTGTTTACAACAGAAGAGGAAATTTTGTTATGTACGATGGGTATATTCATGACAATACCGCAACAACAGGCGGAGGTGTTCGTAATTTCTACGGTGTTTTCATCATGCATGGCGGTACTATTTCCAATAATTTTGCAAGCGCTGGTGGCGGTGGTGTAATTAACCATGGTGAACATGCAACGTTTACCATGCGTGGTGGTAAAATCGTAGGAAATAGTTCGGAGCGAATAGTCGGCAACAGCAGTACCGGCGGTGTTAGCGGTGGTGGCGGTGTACTCAATATTCGCGGAACCGTAACTATGTATGACGGCTTGATTTCCGGAAATAGAAACGAATGGACAGGTGGTGGTGGCGTACACAATGCTTCCGGTACTTTTATCATGAATGGCGGCGAAATTTACGGCAATTCAGCTCGAAGACTCGGTGGTGGAGGCGTACTCAATTCGCCACGATTCTCGACTCACAGTGGGGCCAGTGGTGGTATTTTTATCATGAATGGAGGGAGGATTGCTGGGAACTGGCTAGACGGTCTTCTCAACACAAACGGTCTTAGCAATACCGTCCTCGGTGGTGCCGGTGTACACAATGGTCAATGTGGCATCTTTAATATGTATGGTGGTGAAATTTACGACAATGTAAGTCGTCCAAATTCGGGTGACAGACACAACACTTTTAGCGGCCGTGGTGGTGGTATATACAATGTAGGAAACTTTACTATGCATAATGGAAGAATCGCAGGAAATACAATTACAGCGACTAACCGTTATGATGGCGGTGGTGTATTCAATCGTGGATATTTCACTATGTATGACGGTGTGATTTACAGTAATGGCAGACGCAACCATCCCAATCACGGTACTCGTGATTGCAATATAGCCAACGTGCATGTTTTTATTAAGCACGGTGGAGTGATTATTTGTAATAGACTTGGATATATTGATATTATTATCGGGTAATATATCTTTGTAAAAGTCACGATATAAAACCGGGTCAGAGGCAGATGTTTCGAAAACAGCTGTCTCTGGCTCGGTTTTTGTTATGCTTTGGTTTTGAGTTTTCATTTGTTGTAAATCTTTATCCTTGAAGAACCCACCCACAGCATAGTATAATAAACATGAAAGGGGCAACATCATGGAAACCCAACCAAACCCCGCCACACCCAACCTAAACCGCCAACACCGTGACTCCATGTTTCGCGGTTTATTCATAATCCCACAAAACACACTGCATCTACTAGATCATTGTAGTGGCGGCACCTCCATCCTAACTACAGAAGATATAACCCCCTTCGGCCTAGAATCAGCAGTAGCAACGCGCAGCCGCCGCAACGATATATCTTTCATAACTAAAGACAACCGCCTGATAATCCTAATAGAGCATCAATCCACCATCTGCCCCAATATGGCACTGCGGCTCTTCATATACTATGTAGAGCTGTTGCAACTGTGGATAACATCAAATGATATAAGCCTCTATACCGGTAAGAAAATAACAGACCTACCCGCCCCGGAATTTTATGTTGTCTTCAATGGCTCCCAAAAGCTAACCGACCCCTATTCAACCTTTGTAATAGAGCGAGCCGGCATAAAAATAGACATAAAGGTAAAAATCGTTGATATCCATTACGAAAATTTGGGTAACACCGCAACCGATAATGCACTGGCAGGCTATTCATACTTCTACAAAGTCTACGACGAATGTATCAAAAGAGGCGTAACCTCTGATGATGCATTCACTACAGCCCGTAACAAGTGCATAGCAAGCGGTTACCTAATCGGGTTTATAGATAAGGAGGATTTTATCGTGTTATACAAAGAGATATTTAACTACGACGAGCAATTAAAAGCAGAAGGCAAAGCAGAGGGCAAAGCAGAGGGCAAAGCAGAGGGCAAAGCTGAAGGCAAAGCAGAAGGCCTGCTAGAGGCCGCAATAAGCCTTGTTAAGAAGGGTACGGACATTGAATACGTAATAGAAGCCATACCCCTATCAGATGCACAAATAACACAACTAAAAAAGATGACGGCATAAAAAACCTTCGTCATTAGTATCATAACCCAAAAAGCGCAGAATCAGGCCGCCCACACCCCTACAGGCCCCGATTTCCGCGCTTTTTGCATTTAAAACAAAAATAAACGCATAAA
>Ga0131853_10011641_pt1 | contig 16114 bp, 16 predicted proteins | sample TergutLab28metaG_FD_92764 | JGI IMG/M metagenome (GOLD analysis project Ga0131853, IMG submission 92764) | Labiotermes labralis P1 segment gut microbial communities from Petit-Saut dam, French Guiana - Lab288 P1 (version 2) (version 2) | ecosystem: Host-associated > Arthropoda: Insects >...
ACGGCCTGACGGGCACGGCGGATAGCAACACGGGCAAATGGACGATCAGGAGTGCATCGTGAAAACGACAACAACGGCACTGAGCGGTGCATGGACCGAATTCTGGAGCGCGCGCACGGAGCGCGAAAAGGCGCTGCTGACGTGGGGCGGCGCGGCGCTGGCGGTGGCGATCGTGTGGTCGATGCTGTGGGCGCCTGCGGCCGCGGGTCGCGCGCAGTTGCGCGAGAGTCTGCCGGCCCTGCAACGGGAGCTGTCGCAGATGATGGCGCAGGCCAACGAGGCGCGCTCGCTTTCGGGCGCGGCCGCGAGCGTGGCGCCTGGCGGCCAGGCGCTCAAGGACGCGCTGACGGCCTCGCTGGCCAGCCACGGCATTCAGGGCGCGCAGGTGCAGTTGATCGGCACCACGGTCCAGGTTCAACTGAAGAACGCGTCGTTTCCGGTGCTGACGGGCTGGATCGACGACGTGCGCAAGCAGTTCAAGGCGCAGGTGGTCGAGGCGCACGCGAGCGCATTGAAGACCGATGGCCAGGTCGATATGAGCGTGTCGCTGCAGCCGGCGAACGCGAATTGAGCGCGGCTGGCTTCGGCCGACCGCTTTGCATGGGATCGGAGTAAGCGCTAAAGCGCCAACTCCGATCGACAGGAGATCCGCATGACGTACTGGATGCGGCGCCTGCGCGCCGTGTTGCCCTGGCTCGTGGTGGGCCTGCTGTCGAGCGGCGCGGTGCTGCTCGCGCGGCTGCCCGCGGCCTGGGTTGCGCCGCAGTTCGCGCGCATGACGCAGGGACACGTGAATCTCGTCGATCCGGCGGGATCGCTGTGGCGCGGGTCGGCCACGCTGATGCTCGCAGCGGGACACGACACCGGCGGCGCCACCCTGCTGCCGGGTCGCATTCAATGGCAAACGGCGTTCTGGCCGCTCTTCACCGGGCGCGTGCGCATGCAGATGCGGCAGACAGAAGCCATGCCCGACGACATCACCGTCGAGGCGTCGCTGCGCCAGGCCACGGTGACGGCGGGCTCGATCAAGGTCCCCGCCTCTCTGCTGACGGGTCTTGGCGCCCCGTTCAACACGCTCGATCTCGACGGCAGGATGCAGCTCATGTGGAGCCCGTGGCGTATCTTCGGGACCCAAACCTTCGGACGCCTGACGATCTCGCTCGAAGACATGAGCTCGCGCATATCGCTCGTGAAACCGCTCGGGTCGTATCAGGTGGTGGTGCAGGCAGAAGGCGCGTCATCGACGCTCGATCTGTCGACCCAGAAGGGGCCGCTCATGCTCAATGGCCACGGTACGGTCTCGCGCACGTCGACATCGTTTTCGGGCATCGCGAGCGCGGCACCCGAGCAACGCGACAACCTGGCGGGACTGCTCAATCTGCTTGGCCGGCCGAGCGGGCCCGGCACCGTCGCACTGAATTTCGTGCGCTGAATTTCGTCCCCGACGAGGTCCCCGGCGCAGCTTATTGCTGCACCGGAGCCGCGCCCGCGGCAGCGGCAGTCGTCGTCGCACCAGGCGCTGCCATGCTGCCCGTCTCGCGATCCATCTGCGCGACGTCCCAGCCCCCGCCGAGCGCCTTCACGAGGCCCACCGACGACACCATCCGCTCCCCGCCCAGGCTCGCCAGTTTCTGCTGGGCGACGAACGCGGTGGTCTGCGCGGTCAGGACGCTCTGGAAATCGACCGTGCCGACCTTGTACTCGTTCATGATGATCTGCAGCGCGTGCTGCGCCGATTCCACGGCCTGCCGCTGCACGACCACTTCCTGCGCAAGGATGCGCTGCGACGCGAGGTTGTCCTCCACGTCCTGGAACGCCGCAAGCACGGTCTGCCGGTAGTTGGCGACCTGCTGATCGTAGGTGGCGCGCGCGGCTTCGGTCTGCGCGTGACGCAGGCCGCCATCGAAGATCGTGCCCGCGAGCGACGGTCCGAGCGTCCAGAAGCGCGACGGCAGCGACAGCAACTGCGAGAGCACCGAACTCTCGAAGCCGCCCGATGCCGAGATCGTCAGCGACGGAAAGTATGCCGACATCGCCACGCCGATCTGTTCGTTGGCAGAGGCGGCCTGGCGTTCGGCCGCCGCGATATCGGGGCGGCGCTCGAGCAGCGCCGACGGCATCGAGACCGGCACGACGGGCGGCGTGGCCGTGAGCGGCGACGGCGGGAGCGAGAACGTGGAAGCGGGCACGCCGACGAGCACGGCGATCGCGTGCTCGTCCTGTGCGCGCGCGACGCCGTTGTCGATCGCGGCGGCCTGGGCCGACTGAAGCTGCGTTTGCGCCTGGATCACGTCGGCACGGCCCGCGACGCCCTGCGCGTACTGATTCTGCGTGAGTTGCAGCGACTTCTGATACGCGGTGACGGTGTCGTCGAGCAGCTTTTGCTGCGAATCGAGCGAGCGCAACGTGAAATACGTCTGCGCGAGCGTGGCCTGCGCGGACAGACGCGCGTTCGCGAGATTGGCCGCGGCGCCCTGTTTCCCGGCTTCCTGCGCGCCGACCGTGCGGCTCACCTTGCCCCACAGATCCGGCTCCCAGGTCGCATCGAGGCCGACGTTGAAATCGTTCGAGATCGGGCTGCCCGCGTTGCTCACGCGCGTGGGCGAACCCGAACGCGTGGCGCCGGCCGAAGCGCTGATCACCGGGAAATAAGCGGCCCGCGCCTCGCCGACGAGCGCGCGCGCCTGCCGGTAAGCCGCCGCGTACTGCGCGATGGTCTGGTTCTGCGCGTTGAGCTGGTCCTGGAGCGCATTCAACTGCGCGTCGTCGTAGATCGTCCACCACGCGCCGCGATCGGCCTGATCGGCGGGCTGTGCGACCTTCCAGCCCTCGGGCGCTTCCTTGAACGAGGCCGGCACGGCCGCCGACGGCCGCTGATAGTTCGGACCGACGGCACAGCCGCTCAGCTGGAACGCGAGCGCGGCGGCGGCGCAGAGCAAGACGGGCCGCTGGCCGGCAAAGTGAGCAGAGCGGACGATACGAACGATACGGCGAGGCATGCAAGCAATCCTGTCGATGCCGACGGCAACGGGCCGTGCGGGCTTGTGGCGCTGCGCGCGCGGGATAACGATAGCGATGGCGCGCGGCGGTCGCGGCAATGGTAGCGCACGGACCGCGCGCTGCGCGGAATCTGCAAGGGTAATGCGCCGAAGGCGTGCGGTGTGTTACGACCTGCGCCGGCCAGGTTACGTGCCGTTACCGAGCGGACAGATGCCGGAAAATCGCGCCTTGTAAGGGGAATGAAGTGATTGTCTGTCACACTATTGCCCAGGCAAGCAAATAGGCTGCGCCTGATTATCTGCCCAGGCAGTCAACCTGGGGCTAGAATGGACCGCCTGCATCAATGCACCGAGATTTGTCACCGAAATGAGTGCGTCGCCCTTCACACCCGAAATCGGCATTGAATCGAGCCTCGGCTATTTCCTGTCGACGGCGCGTAACGTGCTGGCCGCGAGGATAGACCGGGCGGTCGCGCCGCTGGGCCTCACCTCGTCGCAGATCGGCGTGATCTTGCTGCTCTCGTACGAGCGGGCGCGCACGCCCAACGAGATGTCGCGCGTGCTGTCGTACGATACGGGGTCGATGACCCGCATGCTCGACCGGCTCGAAAAAAAGGGCTTTCTCGTGCGCCAGCGTAGTCATGCGGACCGGCGCGTCGTGGAACTCGCGCTGACGCAGGCGGGCCGGGACGCGGCGCAGCAATTGCCGGATCTGGTGTCGAGCGTGCTGAAGGCGCAATTGAGCGGCTTCTCCGCCGACGAGGTCGGGATGCTCGTCAGGCTCCTGCAGCGCTTCATCGCCAACGATGCGCAGACGGACGCGGTCTGCGGCGCAGGGTGCAACGGCTAATGCGGGCGGCGCCACACGGAATTGCGCCCATTTTTTAACGGGATAACTGTCTGGGCAGAGAATGCCGGGGCATTGAAGTACGGACCGGTTCGCGCGAGTATTCGATGCCGCCTGGTCCGACGTAAAAGGATTCGGAACCGATGAATGCAACCACAACGGCGAGTGACTTGCCGGCCGCCGAACCCGCGCCGCTGTCGGGCGGCATGCTCGCGCTTCTCACGGTCGGCCTCGCGCTCGGCACGTTCATGGAGGTGCTGGACACCTCGATCGCGAACGTCGCCGTGCCGACCATCTCCGGCAACCTCGGCGTCGCGACGACCGAAGGTACCTGGGTCATCTCGTCGTACTCGGTGGCGTCCGCGATCGCCGTGCCGCTCACCGGCTGGCTCGCGCGCCGCGTGGGCGAAGTGAAGCTGTTCACGATGTCGGTGCTGCTGTTCACCGTGGCGTCGGCCGCCTGCGGTCTCGCGCCGAACTTCGAGACGCTGATCGCCTTCCGTCTGTTGCAGGGACTCGTGTCCGGCCCGATGGTGCCGCTCTCGCAGACCATCCTGATCCGCTCGTATCCGATCCCCAAGCGGGGCCTGGCACTCGGCCTCTGGGCGATGACGGTGATCGTCGCACCGATCTTCGGCCCGCTGCTCGGCGGCTGGATCACCGACAACTACAGTTGGTCGTGGATCTTCTACATCAACGTGCCGATCGGCCTCATCTCGGGTGCGTGCGCGTTCCTGCTGCTGCGCGGACGCGAGACCAAAACGACGAAGCAGCGCATCGACGCCGTGGGGCTCGCGCTGCTTGTGATCGGCGTGTCGAGCCTGCAGATGATGCTCGATCTCGGCAAGGACCGCGACTGGTTCAACTCGACCTTCATCGCCACGCTCGCGATCGTTGCCGTCGTGTCGCTCGCGTTCATGCTCGCGTGGGAGGCCACCGAAAAGAACCCCGTCATCGATCTCTCGCTGTTTCGCGACCGTAACTTTGCGCTGGGCACGCTGATCGTTTCATTCGGCTTTATGGCGTTCTTCGGCTCGGTGGTGATCTTTCCGCTATGGCTGCAGACCGTGATGGGCTACACGGCGGGCGCCGCCGGTCTTGCGACGGCGCCGGTCGGACTGCTCGCGCTCGTGTTGTCGCCACTGATCGGCCGCAATATGGACAAGCTCGAACTCCGGATGGTCGCGAGCTTCGCATTCGTTGTGTTCGCAATGGTCTCGTTCTGGAATTCGACGTTCACACTCGACGTGCCATTCAGTCAGGTGATCCTGCCGCGTCTCGTGCAGGGTATCGGCGTGGCGTGCTTCTTCGTGCCGATGACGACCATCACGCTATCGAGCATTCCCGATGAACGCCTCGCGAGCGCGTCGGGCCTGTCGAACTTTCTGCGTACGCTATCCGGTGCGATCGGCACGGCGGTGAGCACGACGTTCTGGGAAGACAGCGCGATTCGCCATCACGCGGTGCTTTCCGAATCGGTGACGCGCTATTCGCAGGCCACCAATGCCTATATCGACTCGCTGTCGAGCCTCGGCCTGTCCAGCCAGGCCGTGACGGCACAGATCAACGAGGTCGTCACGCAGCAGGGCTACATGATGGCCACGAACGACTTCTTCATGATTTCGGGCGCGGTGTTCGTCGTGCTGGCCGGGCTCGTGTGGATTACGCGGCCTCAAAAGGGTGCAGGCCCGTCAATGGGTCATTGACGGGCCTGCGGGGAGCCGTAGATTAGCGGGGTGGTGACAATCAACGGCGGTACAACACGGTTACTCAGTATCAGCGCAGCGTGATCCCGCTGGTCTCGACGTCGACGCGACGGTTATGCGCGCGGCCGTCCGCCGTGGCGTTCGAGGCGATCGGCTTCGAGGCGCCATAAGCGCGAACGTCGTACTGGCCCACTTGCAGACCCTTCGACGCCAGGTAGTCGCGCACGGTCTGCGCGCGGCGCTGCGACAGGCGCTGGTTATAGACCTTGGTGCCGATCGAATCGGTATGGCCGCTGATCACAACGGTGCCGATGGTCGCGCCTTCGCTTTCGGCGACAAGGCGATCAAGCTGCTGCTTGCCGGCGGGTAGCAGACTGGCTTCGTCGAATGCGAAATTCGCGTCGGCGTTCAGCGTGATCGTGCGCGGCTCGGTGACCGGTTCCGGCGGCGGCGGGGGCGGCGCTGCCTGGACGACGGGCTGCGGCGCCTGGCAGACGAAGATGATTTCACGCGGATCGTTCTCGGCCTTGAAGCCGGCCTTGGCAGCGTCGATGGACGATACGCGCAGCGGCTGCTTGTCGCCGCAGATCTTGTTGACATGCGCTATGCAGACCTTAGAGCTTTCGAGCAAGCCGAGACACTGCACGCGATAAGCCTGGGTGCCGTTCGCAAGCGTCACGATGTCAAGATTGTGGAGGGGCCCCGACGCGGTGGTACAACCAGCGGCGACGACGATGAGGGCGGCCAGCGCGCTGGCAGACAGTAGTCGCAGTTTCATGTCGATGTAATAGAGAGATGGAGGTGGACAATTCGGCGCACGCCGAAACAGGCCCACTATGCGGGGCCTGACCGCATCGTCTCAATCGGAGAATGCTTAAAACTGCGCTGGGGATGACTGGAATGTCGGTGCGAGTGTTGGTGCTTTTGGCACCGGCATTCCAGTGGAGACGTCAGTGCGCCGCTGCAGGTTGTGAGGCGCCGTCCGCCGGGCTGGCTACGATATCCGGGCCGTCGCCGGCAATCGGCGTATCGACGCCCGTGCGCACGTACTGCTTGAACGACGCGCCCGCCGTCCACGGGTTCGGCTTGCAGCCGAGCGAGCTGTCGCAGTGCGCCGCGAAGCCGATCGTGGCGGTGCCGTCGCTGTTGGCGGTCTTCGTGATTTCATACGCGAGCAGGCGCCGGCCGCCGCCCGGACCCGAGGTCTGGATCAGCGTATCGGTCGCGGTCTGTATTTCGTACTTCGAATGACCGCGCACCCAGTCCTGCGCACGTTGCCACCAGAGCGCGCATTGCGTCGCGTCCTGGCACGTGAGCGGCGCCGTGGCCACCTGCATGACGTCCGGATTGACCTGTCCGCTCGTCGTGCAGGCCGCGGCGAGTACGCAGAGCAGGGTGATCAGGATGCGTTTCATCGTGTCGTGTCCTCCAGAGTAGGCACCGCGCAGGATGCACGGTGCGTTTGGTGGTCTGTTGTGGTCTGTTTGATGGTATCTGTCCGGCAATCGGCATGCCCGTGCGCACGCGGGCCGTCGATCGATAAAGGGTCGATAACAGTTGGACCGCGCGCGCGGGTGTGCGTTTCGTCTATGTTTCGTGCGGGTTGCGCTTCAGGCCGCGGCGCGGCCGTGTATCGACCGGTCAGCCGTCGTGGCGCTCGAACACATAAGCGTGCCACGCGCCGATGAACGCATCGAACGAGCCTGCATCCTGATGTTCGAGCGCGGCCTGTTCGTTGAGCGATTCGCGCGCGAGCGTTTCGTACTGCGCGGTCAGCTTCGCATCGAGCGGACGCGAAAGGAAGTGCGCGGCATGCCGTTCGCTCTGCGAAAGGGCGAATTGCAGGAAGCTCTGCTGTTCGTCGCGCATCGTCTGCAGCACGCGCGCCGATGGCGTGAGCGAGGCGTCGGCGAGCTTCGCGCGTTGCGCGGCCACGGCGCGCGCGTGTTCGTTGGTGCCGTGCAGCGCATCGAGTGTCGCCGCCGTGCGCTCGATCTTCGCGAGAAGTTCATCGGCCCATTCGAGCATTGGCACGCGCTTGCCGTCGCGCGTGAGTTCGAGTCCCGGGCGGCGGCCTTCCTTCGTGACGAGCCCGAAGTTTTCGTTCGCTTCGGCGTAGGCGGGCGCGGGCAAGAGCGGGCTGTCTTCGAGCGCGCACGCGAGCAGATAGGCATCGAGAAAGCGCGTCGTTTCGAGCGAAATGCCGATGGGCACGAACGGATCGATGTCCATGCAGCGTACTTCGATGTACTGCACGCCACGCTCGAAAAGCGCATGCAGCGGGCGCTCGCCGGGGTTCGTCACGCGCTTTGGACGGATCGTCGAGTAGAACTCGTTTTCGATCTGCAACACGTTCGTGTTGATCTGTATCCACTCGCCGTTGCGATGCGTGCCGATCGTTTCGTAAGGCGGATAAGGCTCGCTCACCGCCTGCGCGAGCGCTTCGAGATAGCCTGGCAGCGTGTTGTAGTCGGCATGCAGCGCCGATTGGCCCGTCGTGTTCGAGTAGCCGAGGTCGCTCATGCGCAGGCTCGTCGCGTACGGCAGGTAAAGCGTGTTGGCGTCGAACGATTCGAGCTTGTGCGGCCGCCCGCGCAGGAAGCCCGCGTCGAGCGCCGGCGACGCGCCGAACAGATACATCAGCAGCCAGTTCGTGCGGCGGAAGTTGCGGATCAGCGCGAGATAGCGCGCCGAACGGTAGTCCTGCTGCGACTCCGGCGCGCCGTCATGGGCGCGAAGCACCTGCCATACGGCTTCGTCGAGCGAATAGTTGTAGTGGATGCCCGCGATGCATTGCATCGTGCGCCCGTAGCGCAGCGCGAGACCCATGCGATAGACGTACTTGAGGCGCCCGATGTTCGACGTGCCGTATTCGGCAATCGGAATGCCTTCGTCGGTGGCCGGCAACAGGCCCGGCATCGACTCGTTCCAGAGCATTTCGCCGTCGCGCGCCAACACCGCGTGGACGTAGCGATGCAGTTCGTCGAGGCGCTCGAGCGTGATGGCGGGATCGCGCTCCGCAGGCGTGATGATCTCGAGCAGTGCCTCGGAATAGTCCGTGGTCAGCGACGGATGCGTAAGCGCCGAACCGAGCGCAGCCGAATGCGGTGTCAGCGCGAGACGGCCGTCGTGCGTCACCCGCAGGCTCTCCTTTTCGATGCCGCGCAGACCGCGCGCGAGCGCGTCGCGATGAGGCCCGGCGCTCAGCACGGAAAGGCGCTGCGCGAGAACGTCGTTCGTGCTTGTAGAGGTCGTGTCTGGCATTGAGGCTGGTGGGGCAAAGGCTCGCGGCACGGGCCGCGCGCGTCGATGCTCGTTATTCGGTAGCGGGCACTTTAACATCTCGCCCAAAGACCTGCTTGCGCCCACCGCGCACGTGTCGCCGCGCGTTGCGCGATGCCGGCGCGGGTCGATTTCGGCGCTGGCGACGACGATGCGCCGTCGCATTCACGGCGTCTGTTACAGCGCCTGGCGTGCGTCAGCCCCCGCGTGCCGCGCCCGCGCGATCGGCGATTTCATTCCACAGATGCATGGCCGCATAGGCGCGCCAGGGCTGCCAGTTGTCGGTGCGCGTGCATTGTTGCTTTGGGCGCACGAGCGCCGGATCGCGCGCGACGATGGCCTGCATCAGCACGAGATCGGTGGCCGGCCAGGCGTTGGCATCGCGCCATGCGCGCATGGCGACGTATTCGACCGTCCATGGTCCGATACCGGGCAGGGCGAGCAGCGCCGCGCGCATCGCATCGAGATCGGCGACGTGTGGAGACGTGTGCAGGGACTTGTCCGACGATTGCGCGTGGGCGGGCCGCTCGATCGCGACCGCGCCGCTTGCCACGGCCTGCGCAAACCCCTGCAGCGCGGCGACGCGCTTGCCCGGCATGCCGATGCCGCCGAGATCGGCACAGGCGAGGGCGGCCGGTGTCGGAAAGCGCCAGGCGGTGTGCGGATGCGGATGGTGTTCGATGCGCTGGCCGACGCGCTCGACGAGGCGGCCGATGATCGTCGTCGCGGCCTTCACGCTGACCTGCTGGCCGACGATCGCACGCACCACCAGTTCGAATCCCGACCAGGCGCCCGGCACGCGCAGACCGGGCACCGCGGCGATGAGCGGCGCGAGCCACGGATCTTGAGAGAAGTGCGCGGCGATGGCGGCGGGATCGGCTTCGGTGTCGAACATGCGGGCGAGCGGGGCGGCGAGGGCGCTCGCATGCGCGCTCACGGGGCCGTCGATCTGCGCGACGAGGCAGCGCTTGCGCGCGTGACGGCGGACCGTGAGCGTGCCGCTCGCATCGGCGTAGTCGATGGCGCGGCGGAAGGCGCCGTCCTCGACGATCTCGACGCCGCGCGTCGCGCGGCCCGCGAAAAAGCGCAATACGCGCGGCCAGTCGTAGGGCGCGCGAAACGGCAGTTCGAGCGTGGCGCTTGCGGTCGTCGTCGTCGTCGGTGTTTCGCTTTGCGACGACGGCGACGCTGACTTTGCCGGTGGCGGCGGTACGGCGGCGGTCGTGCTCAAGCGGTGGTCTCCGGCGTGGCTGCGTGGGTTCCGGCGGCGATGCCGGGCCGGTCGACGTCTGCATGTTCTGTCCGACCATGCGCCTCGGCATCGAGCAGCGCGGCCTTGCGCGCGAGTCCCCAGCGGTAGCCCGCGAGCGAACCGCTTTTCTGCACGACGCGGTGACACGGAATCGCGAGCGCCACCGGGTTCGACGCGCACGCGCTCGCCACCGCACGCACGGCGCGCGGCGTCCCGAGCGTTTCGGCGATTTGCGTGTAGCTGCGGGTCTCGCCGTAGGGAATGCGCTGCAGGGCGTCCCAGACGCGCTGCTGGAAGGCGGTCGGGGCGATGTCGAGCGGCAGGTCGAAGCGCTCGCGCCGGCCATGGAGATACGCGTCGATCTGCGCGATGAAAGGCGCGATCGCCTTGCGATCCTCGATGCATGTCGCGTGCGCGAAGTCGGCGAGCAGGGCGGCGGTGAGCGCCGCAGCGTCGTCGCCGAATGCGATGCGGCAGATGCCCTTGTCCGTGGCCGCGACGACAACCGGGCCGAGCGGCGTGTCCGCCGTCGCGTAACGGATCGTCCGGCCCGCGCCCTTGCGCCGGTATGCGGACGGCGTCATGCCCAGTTCGCCCGGCACGCTCTCATAGAGTCGCGACGAGGAGCCAAACCCGGCATCGACGCTGGCCCGCGTGACATCGGCGCCTTCGGTGAGCGCTTCGCGCAGCAACGCGCCGCGCCGCGCGGCCTGGTATTGACGCGGCGACACACCGAGCACGCGCTTGAACAGACGCTGCAGGTGAAACGGGCTCAGATGCACGGCGTCGCTCAGATCGGCGAGCGTGACGCGCGTGTGCGGATCGGCGTCGAGCGCGGCACAGGCCCGGCGCACGATTTCCATCTCGCGCGGCAGGCCGCCCGGACGGCATCGCTTGCACTCGCGCAGGCCGGCGGCGCGGGCCCCATCGGCATCGTCGAAGAACGCGACGTTCTCGCGGCGCGGCAGCCGCGACGCGCAGGAAGGGCGGCAGAACACACCGGTCGTGCGCACGCCGTAGAAGAACGCGCCATCGGCGCGGACGTCGCGCGAAACGACGGCGTTCCAGCGCGCGTCGTCGGTCGCCCAGGCATCGGGCTCGACGGGCTGGGCGGGCTGGGCGGGCTGTGCGGTCAGGGTGGCGGTCATGGCATGACTTCCGGAAAGGCGGTTTCGATGGTTCTCACTGTAGCGGCAGGCCCGCGTACTGGCGCGCCGGATCTTGCGCTGTCATTCGGGCTTTTTTGCCGGCCCGGCGTCCTGGAACTGTCACATTTATGCGACTGGCATCGGAAGTGCGTCAAACGGACACGATTGCGGGTTTTCCCTTAAAAAGTTGTTGCGTCGCGAAAGACGGCTGTGTATAGTGATTCCTGTCTCCTCCATGTCTCCTCCTGATATGGATTAAGCCCGCTCAAAGCAGCGGGCTTTTTTTCGTCCAGCAATTTTGGACGCCCGCCTTCGTCTCGCAACACCGTAATTTTCCACTGGTTTTCCGATCTGCGCCGCGCGCCACTGACACGGCTGGGCATCCGGTTCAAATCAGGTTCAAGATGGGCGCGAGTCGGCACGCAGAGGGGCACGCCATGCAGTTCCAGATTCGCGGGATCGATCATGTCGTCATTCGCGCCGCCGATCCGGTTGCGATGACGCGTTTCTACTGCGATGCGCTTGGCTGTCGCGTCGAGCGTGAGGAGCGCGAACTGGGGCTCGTGCAGCTACGCGCCGGAGATTCGCTGATCGATCTCGTGACGATCGGCGGCCCGCTCGATCGCGACGGCGGAGCCGCGGTCGGGATCACGACTGCCGGGCGCAACATGGATCACTTTTGTCTGCGCATCGAGCCTTTCGATGCCGATGCGCTGCGCGCCCATCTCGCGCCGTTCGGCGCGCGGCCCGGCGAGGTCGTGCAACGCTACGGCGCGCAAGGGTACGGGCCTTCGCTGTATCTGTTCGATCCGGAAGGCAACCAGGTGGAGCTCAAAGGCCCACCGGTCTCGCCCTGACGGGCGGGCGCCCTCAGACCTTCTCCGGCGCCTTGAGCACGGTCCACTCGACGGCCACCGGCTCGTCGCTGCCGTTGCCGATCCATGCCGCGCCGTCCTGTACGGTGCACTGCAGACGCATCGTGCGTTCGGTGAGCCCGGCGAGCGCGGCCGCCACACCTTCTCCGAGCGACCAGACGGTCACGTTGCGCAGCCGCTCGACCTTGCTGCGCACGCCTTGCCACCAGATGTCCGAGGTCCGGCCGCCATACGCGATCACGATCACCTCTTCCGAGCGGCCGCTCGCGCGCGCGATGCGGCGCTCGTCCGGCTGGCCGACTTCGATCCAGGTCTCGATCGCGCCCGTGTAGTCCTTGCGCCAGAGATCGGGTTCGTCGGCGTCCGAGAGACCCTTGCAGAACTCGAGTCGCTCGCTGGCGAACAGGGCGAAGGCGGCGATGCGGACCATCATCCGGTCGTTGGTCTCGGACGGGTGGCAGGCGATCGTCAGCGCATGGTCGGCGTAGTAATGCCGGTCCATGTCCGCGATCTGCAGTTCTGCTTTGTAGATGGTCGATTTGAGTGCCATGCCGAATCCGGGCTGAGAAAAGCCGATCATGATAGCGAACTTCGACGCAACGGATGTTCCCGCCCCCGGGAACCGGCGACGCGCCGTGTCATGCGGATGGTCGGTTGCGAGAGTGACGCGGATGTGACGGCAGGCGTGGGAGCCGGGTGGCGCGGTTCTACACGGTAAGCGCGAGCCTCGCGCCGCCCAGGGCACGGACCTGGGGGCGGTTGCGGACGCGACCCCGAAAGGCGCTACGGCGGCGTTATCGCAGTTATTGCCGGATGAAGCGGTCGCTGGTCCAGAGACCTTGCTGATCGTCGTTGCCCGCGTTCGCGAATTCGACGTCATGACCTTCGACGCGCACGACACGGAACGACTGGTTTTCAGGCGTCGACAGGCACTGGAAGCCCGTGAAGTATTCCTGCATCTGCTGATGCTCGCCGGCCTGGTCGTGCTGGGTTACCGCATCGAGCTTGTCCTTCGACGTGCACCCGTAGGCGCCTGCCTTGAACTGCACGGTTTGGTCCGGCTTTAACACTACGTCATGCGCGAACGTGGACGCTGTGCAAACCAGACCGGCTACGGCGACAGTCATTGCGGATAGCAATTTCATTTTTCGCCCTCTTGCGGATAACGGCTCAGATTAGCTAGGTGTTTAACTTTTACCTTGAATCTGATTCGTCAATGTAGGAGACGGCGGGGAGACTTCAAGGTTTATCTCGTGTGCGTCTGCAGCAGTGCCGGGCCGGATATATGGATGGAAACTCAAGTCGCGCCATGTTATCCGCCGCGAGAAAAATTGCAGTCCGAACTAACTCGTGTGGCTTGGGTGCCTTGTTTGACAAGGCCGTTTCCAATTGCGCAGGCAAAAAGACCGGGAAGCTGCCCACAACGGAATCATCAGACACAACGCCGTTCAAAAATGGCGCGCTGCACACAAAGTGAAGAGCGGGGTGTAGACGCATCAGACGAATAATGTGGCATCCGCAGAATAAATTCGATGCCAGCCCACTGAGCTGCGTCGAGGCGGCCGGGACGCTTGCGGACTACGGCTGTTCGTGGATAAATCAGGCTTTCCTCCAGGACAAGCCTCATGACTCTCGCGCACTGGCTGCCGTTTGCGCTTGCATCGGCCATTCTCGTCGCCATTCCCGGTCCCACCGTGCTGCTCGTCGTGTCCTATGCACTGGGCCACGGTCGCCGCTACGCGCTCGCGACCACGGCGGGCGTCGCGCTCGGCGACTTCACGGCCATGACGGCGTCGATGGTCGGCCTCGGTGCGATTCTCGCGGCATCGGCGACGCTGTTCTCGGTACTCAAATGGATCGGCGCCGCTTATCTGATCTATCTCGGCGTCAAGCTCTGGCGCGCGGGCACCACGCCGGCGGGAGCGCCCGACACCTCGGAGAAGCGCCCCGCCCGCATCCTGGCCCACGCCTATGCGGTCACCGCGCTCAATCCGAAGAGCATCGTCTTCTTCGTGGCGTTCGTGCCGCAATTCATCGACACGCGCGCGGCCGTGCTGCCGCAGATCGTCATTTTCGAGGCGACGTTCCTCACGCTCGCCACGTTGAATGCATTCGGCTACGCGATGCTGGCCGCCGCCGCGCGCAAGGCGGTGCGCAATGAGCGGGTGCAGCGCATCGTCAACTGTGCGGGTGGGTCGCTGCTGATCGGTGCCGGGCTGGTTGCGGCGATGTGGAAGAGGTCGGCGGCCTAACCATCGGCCTAAATTCGCTGCGGGCTACGCGGGCGTTCGTACGGCGCTTTGGCCGCGAAAAGCGAAGTGAGTACTCGCCCCGGGTGCAATCTGTAGCGTTAAGACTACAATGGAAACGCAACCGCTTGACAACCAGGAGGTTATCGTGATCGAGCACGTAATACTGGCCGCGTTTCTGCTGATCCCCCTTGTCATCGTCGTCTTCCTGTTTTCGGACGAGATCCTTGCGGAGCACAGGCAGCGCACGGAAGCGGGGGCACATCATATGGACTGGCGTCACCCGTTGCGTAGCATCCTGCGCCACTGACGTGGCACCCGGCGAACGCGACGCATCAGGAGACGCGATGAGCGAAGGAGGCACTCGTGGATATCGAGTTCTCCTGGATGACGTATTTCGTAGCGCTGTTCGTGATCGTCGTTTTGTCTATCGCGCTGAGCCTGCTTTGTCCGCGCGGTGGAGGGCGTGATTCGAATGCCAGCCGAGGTGCGAGGCCACATCCTTCGGACAGCGAACGTATGTGACGTACGCATACGTATGATTTATCGGCGTTCAGACTTTCTGCGCTGGCCGCTAACGGTTAACTATTGTCAAAACGGCCGTTGACCCGTTGATACCCTTTCGCTTAGCCACGAAAATGATCTCGCGGCGACGTCCCCTCGCGCCGTGTAGTAATGGCAAGCTCTTGGCCGCGGCGTCGTCGCGGCTTTTTTTTCGCCGGGATTCTGGTGGCGCGGTGAACCCATTACTCCATTACTCCCACTCGGCCACGCCGCCGTGATGCGAGCATGTGCCCGAGTGATGCTGGCTGAAACTGTATGTGCCGTCGCCACAGTGGGCTGTTGCGCCGGTCGGCACGCGGTTAGTGCGGGCATGCGCCGGAGAGTGCACGTCCTGCCCGTAGCGATTCGTGTAGTGGCGGTGCTCCTGCAGTTGCGATTCGTCGGGGGCCGATTGGTAAGCGAAAGCGGGCGTGACGAAAATACCAATCAAGACCGCAAGGACGAAGCGCTTCATGGAGTTCCCCGGTTCGATTTATTGAGTTCACTTCAGCACATCTGTCCCAGCGCTGCCACCCATCAATCCAATTCCCACCCCCATTCTGCTACGCCGCCATTCTGCGAACACGTGTCGGAGCGGTGATGGCTGAAACTGTATGTGCCGTCGACGCAATGGGCCGTAGCGCCAGCGGGAACGCCGCTGCTGCGCGTTTGGGCCAGCGATTGCACAACGGGAGCAGGCCGACTCGCGTAGTGGCGGTGTACGTGCGGCAGTGATGCGTTGTGGAGTACACGTAGCCGTAATTCGTCGTGGTGTTCGCGTAGCAGTAATTCGCTCGGACTTGCTTGATACGCAAAGGCCGGCGCGGCAACAAGACCTGCCAGGGCGGCAAGCACGAAGAACTTCATTGGATTTTCCGGCTGGGCTGATTGATCTGGCTCGTTTCAGTATTCGGTGCAATACCTCGTCTGCAACCGATGGCCAAATTTTAGGCATCTCCCAATCTCGGGTTAACCAGTGCCGTGCTAAGAGACTCTTCCAGATGGCACAACGATTGGATCGTGCGCCAGTGGGAATTTTGTAGCCTGGGGAAAGGCTTGGGGGTTGTCGGGGCGCTTGGCGGCGCCCTATTTTCCAATACAAAACCGACTAAAAATCACCCCCAACAAATCATCAGAAGTGAACTCACCGGTAATCGAATTCAGCGCTTCCTGCGCGAGCCGCAATTCCTCGGCGAAAAGATCCAGCGCCTGC
>Ga0131853_10011643_pt1 | contig 16112 bp, 18 predicted proteins | sample TergutLab28metaG_FD_92764 | JGI IMG/M metagenome (GOLD analysis project Ga0131853, IMG submission 92764) | Labiotermes labralis P1 segment gut microbial communities from Petit-Saut dam, French Guiana - Lab288 P1 (version 2) (version 2) | ecosystem: Host-associated > Arthropoda: Insects >...
GTCGGGGCGGTTGCCAGAAAACTCTGCAATATCATTTTCGCTATCCTTCGTGAAAATCGTCCATATCTACCGGCACCTCCGAAATCATAAAATTTGTGCTTGACATTTTATAGCTGGTCTATCAATTCCCGTGACAGTTGCATTTGTACGTTCTGCGTATACAAAAATTCTATCTGCGGCATTTCCCAGCACTCGGTCAAGAACAATAAACTCAAACTCGGTCGCATTTTCTCCGAAAGGTCTGTGTCCGATATACTGTGCAATTACCACATCCGTTGGCGGAAACTCTAACAACGTTTCTTCAAAGGTAAAATACTCATACTCGAACTCACGTTCCGGAGGCTCTGAAAAAGAATTAGGTACGCTGAGATAATCCTCTTCATGAGCAGAAGGTGCCGCAGAATCAGACGTATTGCAAGCACCCAAAAGGAATACAAGTAAAAGTAGCAACATCGTCATAATTTTTTTCATATTGGTTCTCCTCTTTCATTAAATAGTAATTTACGATACCAGCTTGTGATACTATAATAAATCTACCTAAATCGGGCGTAAAGCGGTTGGCCTGAATTGGCATGATTGTATCATAGGACGGAAAGAAATATCTATGCACCATTCGTATAAAATTCGCCAACTTTTTTTGTGTAAATACAACAAAGAAATCTGGCTCTATTGAATTTCCAACAGGGTGCCATAGCGACAATGGGCAGGGTCAAGGGACAGGAGAGGGCGGGGGTAAAACCTGATGTGTAGGGCTTGTTGGCAGTATGAAACAGCGTGCAATCCCCCACACGCACCACGCCCCAATACCTTTGCATACAATGCACAACAAACACAAATAATACCGCCAGAACTTTGTCATGTATTGCTCTTTGCACTTTTGCAAATGCGTGTTATAATTTTATATATAATGTTAAAAAATTAACGATTCAAGAGGGGTTTTAACATGAGTGACTATCAAGCGATCGACAATCTGGATGCTCTGCAAGCGGGGTTTGAGCGGATTCGTGCGGCCCAGCGGGTGTTCCGGGGATATTCTCAAGAGCAGGTAGATAACATTTTCAAAGCGGTTGCTCTGGCGGCTAACCATGCCCGGATTCCGTTGGCAAAAATTGCCGCAGAAGAGACCGGGATGGGCATTGTGGAAGACAAGGTCATCAAAAACCACTATGCCGCCGAGTATATCTATAATAAATACAAAGACACCAAAACCTGCGGTGTCATTGAAGAAGACGCATCCTTCGGGATTCGGAAAGTGGCAGAACCCTTGGGCGTGGTGGCCGCTGTTATCCCGGCGACCAACCCCACCTCTACGGCGATTTTTAAGATTTTGCTGGCTTTAAAAACCCGCAACGGAATGCTCATCAGCCCACCGCCGCGGGCCAAGAAAGCCGTCGCTGAGACTGCAAGGCTTTTACTAGAAGCGGCAGTCAAGGCCGGTGCCCCGGAGGGGATTATCGGCTGGATTGAGTCCCCATCCTTAGAGCTCACCAACGGTGCCATGCAGGGTGCGGACTGTATCCTCGCCACCGGCGGCCCGGGAATGGTCAAAGCGGCCTATTCCAGCGGCAAACCCGCCATTGGCGTGGGGCCGGGGAACACACCGGTTATCATCGACTCTACCGCTGACGTGAAAATGTCCGTCAACTCTGTGATTTTATCCAAAACCTTCGACAACGGCATGATTTGCGCCTCTGAACAAGCCGTCATCGTGGCGGAAGATATCTATGCCCAAGTCAAGCAAGAGTTCATTGACCGGGGCGCGCATATCCTGAGTGCCACGGAAACCGACAAGGTGCGGAAGATTCTCGTCATCGACGGAAAGCTAAATACCGGCATTGTAGGGCAAGCTGCCAAAACCATCGCCGAGATGGCCGGAGTAAAAGTACCAGCCCATACAAAACTCCTCGTGGGTGAAGTGAAGTCCACAGAGATCAGCGAACCCTTTGCTTTAGAAAAGCTCTCCCCTGTTTTGGCTATGTACAAAGCCAAAAGCTTTGATGCGGCCCTTGACACCGCCCTTTGCTTAATCGGCAACGATGGCATGGGCCACACGGCATCTATTTTCACAGATGCGGCCTTGGGTGTCGAACATGTGAGAAAGTTCGAGCTGGCTATGCCCGCCTGCCGGATTCTGGTCAATTCACCAGCCTCCCACGGTGCGATTGGAGACCTGTTTAACTTTAAGTTGGCCCCGTCTCTTACTTTGGGTTGCGGCTCTTGGGGCATCAATTCCGTCTCTGAGAACGTGGGTGTCAAACACCTGTTAAACATCAAAACTGTCGCCGAGAGGAGAGAAAATATGCTCTGGTTCCGCGCACCGCAAAAGGTCTACTACAAGAAAGGCTGCCTGCCGGTAGCATTAGACGAGCTGACCACTGTATTAGACAAAAAGAAAGTGTTCATCGTCACAGACGCGTTCCTCTACACCAACGGTCACATTGCGCCGGTGACGGATAAGCTAAACGAGCTGGGCATCAGCTACACCGTGTTCTACGATGTAGAGCCGGACCCCACGCTGGCCTGTGTCAGACAAGGGGCCGCCGAGATGGCACTGTTCCAGCCGGACTGTATCCTTACCGTAGGCGGCGGCTCCCCCATGGATGCGGCGAAAATCATGTGGCTGATGTACGAGCATCCTGAAGTTGACTTCCACGACATGGCTATGCGGTTTATGGACATCCGCAAGCGGGTCTATCCCTTCCCAAAAATGGGCGAGAAAGCCTACTTCATCGCAGTACCCACCACAGCCGGAACCGGTTCGGAGGTCACGCCCTTTGCGGTTATCACCGATGAGACAACGGGCACAAAATACCCCATCGCCGACTATGAACTGCTCCCCCACATGGCGATTGTAGACGCAAATCTCATGATGCACATGCCCCCGTCCCTCACGGCGGCCTCCGGCATCGATGTGTTGACCCACGCACTGGAGGCGTATGTCTCCATGCTCGCCACCCCCTACACCGACGGCTTGGCGAAAGAGGCCCTTAAACTAACCTTCGGCTATCTGAAACGTGCGTACGACAACGGCGCAAATGACCCCGAGGCCAGAGAGCAGATGGCCAACGCCTCCACCATCGCCGGTATGGCTTTTGCCAATGCGTTTTTAGGTGTGTGCCACTCCATGGCCCATAAGCTGGGTGCGGCGTTTGAGCTGCCTCACGGTGTGGCCAATGCGGTGATGATGGTGGAAACCATACGCTTCAACGCCGCCACCTGCCCTGCGAAAATGGGCACCTTCCCCCAATACACCCATCCGCAAGCCGGGAAAAAATACGCCGAGATTGCCGACATGTTAGGCTTAGGCGGCAAAACAGAGGCCCAAAAGGTCGAAAAGCTTATTGACGAGGTTAACAAGCTAAAGACCGCCTTGGGCATCAAGTCCGCCATCAAAGACTACGGCATCAAAGAGGCCGATTTTGAAGCGAAATTAGACGTGATGAGCGAGATGGCCTTCGACGACCAATGCACCGGCGCGAATCCACGCTATCCGCTGATTGCGGAGATTAAAGAGATGTATCGAAATGCTTATCATGGTAAGTAGGAGATAGATAGGTAACGTCCCGATTGAGAACCCTCAATCGGGACGTTTGTTTTTTAGATTAGAACATAAATGATGCAACCGTAGTCAACATGTAGGGGCGGATGGCTATCCGTCCGAGATTTGCGGGACGATTGCCATCGTCCCCTACAAGAGAAACGCCCAATCAAAAAACACATCACCCGCCGCCAAACACCCACTGGTTCACTACCGCCACCATCTCACGCAAATAATTCGACGGCCAAGAATACCAGTCTGTGGGCGCACCGAGGCGTGCTACGTCTAAGCCCACCCGCCGGGCGGTCAGGGTGGCGCGGTAGAGGTGGAAATCATTCGTCACTACCACCACACGGTAGCCGCCCGGAAAATGCTCGTCCAAAATCTCTTGGGCGAACACGAGGTTTTCATAGGTCGAGGTGGACAACTCTTCCAGCAATATCCGTTCTTCCGGGACACCGATTCTGATTAAATATCGGGCCATGGCCTCCGCCTCGGTGATGATTGCCCGGTTCCCCAGCCCGCCGGTGACGACGATGTAGGCGGTGGGGTTTTCCCGCCAATACGCAGCGGCGGTATCCAGCCGATGGGCCAAGGGGCGGCTAACGCGCTCCCCGTGAATCCCGGCACCTAGTACGACAATCGCCTCTTCCGTGTAATCCGCATTGCTCACGTTGCCGTAAATGGCCAAAAACAATGTAAACCCGGCGGGAATCAAGCACAGTACACCTAATATGATATGTATTTTCTTAGAAATCCAAGGAAGACAGACGGCGTACGCAAGTAACGCCACAGACAACGCCCCTTGCAGGGCAAACCCAATGGTCGGGTTGGAAATGCGGAATAAAAACGCTGTATTTAACAGGGATAACACGCCCAACAAGAACAATATGATGCGAATGTACAGGTATTTTTGCTTCTTTTCTGTCATGACATGCTCCAATTTATATAACTATGCGCACACGAATGTGTACGCATAGTTTGTTATTTTGTGCCGAAAATACGATCACCAGCGTCACCAAGACCGGGGACGATGTAGCCATGGTCATTGAGCTTTTCATCCACAGCGGCGGTGTAGATGTTCACATCCGGGTGGGCCTGATGCAGATACGCAATTCCCTCCGGCGCCGCTAGAATACACATGAGCGTGATATGTTTACAGCCGTGTCCTTTGAGTATCTGAACCGCTGCCGCCGCACTGCCGCCGGTGGCAAGCATGGGGTCTAGTATCATCACCTGCCGCTCGGCAATATCACGGGGCATCTTGCAGTAGTACTCTACCGGCTCTAAGGTCTCCGGGTCACGATAGAGTCCCAGATGCCCCACTTTGGCGGAGGGGATTAGCTGTAAAATCCCGTCCACCATACCCAGCCCCGCCCGCAGAATGGGTACGATGGCCATTTTCTTACCCGCAATCCGGCGGGTGGTTGCCTTGGCAACGGGGGTTTCAATCTCTACCTCTTCTAAGGCCAGATTCCGGGTTGCCTCATAACACATGAGCCCCGCCATCTCGGTGGCAATCTCCCGAAACTCTTTGACCCCGGTGTGTTTGTCCCGTAAAATGGATAGCTTGTGCTGTAACAGCGGATGATCCAGTACGTGTAGATTTGACATAGTGTGTTCCTCCTAAATTTGTAACCGCTCGTCCCGCTCTCGCTCTGCTTGGGAGGGGCGGATATACTCTGGGTTTGCGTCATGTACGCACCCGGCCGGATGCTCTCGTGCCGCCATGGCGACACCCCAAGCCGTCTGTTGTACCAAATGTTCCGGCAGTATCTGTGCCGGGATTTTTTCCTGTTGCAAATAATCATAACATAAGGCCGCCCCGTCCCCGACCAGAAGGTAAGGGCCACTATGCTCGGTTTGGGCAAATAACGCCTCGATCGCAATAGCCCGGTCGTCTGTCAAACGGTGTAACTTGTCCCCTTGGGCGTGAAATAGGGCATTATATACCTGCCCCCGCCGGGCGTCCATAGCGGCGCAGATGAGCCCTTGCCCCAAGTGTTTCGCCTGATGGGCCATGGCCTCTAAACTGGACACGCCCACCAAGGGCTTATCCGCCCCAAGGGCCAACCCCTTGGCTGTGGCTACGCCGATGCGGATTCCCGTAAATGACCCCGGCCCTTTTGCCACGGCGATGGTGTCTAATTCCGCCACGGTGCAGTCAATGCCCGCAAGTAGCCCATGGATCATGGGCAGTAGCGTCTTAGAATGGGTTAACCCTGCGTGCTGGTATGTCTGGGCAATAAGCCGTTCATCCTCCATGATGGCCACAGAAGCCGCTTTGGCGGAGGATTCAATCGCTAATATCCGCATAAACTACTCCCCCGCTTCCGGGAGGCCGGTGATGGTAATCCGCCGACTCTCGTCCCCGATTTTCTCAATCTGCACCATTACCGTATCGGGGCCCAGGGCCTCCGCCACGGTTTCGCTCCACTCTATAGCCAAAACCGCACCCCGTTCTCGATAATCCTCCCACCCGATCTCGAACAGTTCATCGGCACCGGATAGGCGGTACATGTCGAAGTGGATGAGCGACAACCGACCAGTGTCGTACTCGTTGACGATGGTATAGGTGGGGCTGGTCACAGGGGTCTCTATCCCTAATCCACGGGCCAGTCCTCTGGTAAAGGTGGTCTTCCCTGCCCCTAGGTCGCCGGTGAACGCCAGCACCATGCCCGGCGCAAGGCAATCTGCTAAGGTTGCCGCCAATTGTTCTGTTTCTGCCGGGCTGTTTGTTACTACTGTCATGGACAAGCTCCTGCTCTTTGATTCTCCCTATTATAGCAGAATCCGAGTTGACAAGCAATCAGAAATGTAATATACTTTCCCATGGTTAGTGAACACTAACCAAATCCCATTCGTTTGGATAAAGAAAAGAGAAAAAATGATGAAATGTACAAAATTACTCACAATATTACTGATTGCTCTACTAGCTGTCGGACTCATGGTCGGTTGCGACACCCTAGAGCCAGAACCTACCCCGGAACTACCTGCTCTTTCTAGTGCATCTCAGCACATGCCCATAAGCGTCAACGTAGGCATCCTCCGCGGCCCCTCCGGTATGGGCATGGCACCTCTTATGGCGTGGGCGGAGGACGGGCAGACGCGTGATGACTATCACTTCACCGTCGGCGGTGCACCAGAAGAAATGGTGGCCGGGATTATCAGCGGTGAATTAGACATTGCGGCAGTAGGGGTAAACCAAGCCGCCATGCTGTACGAGCGCACCGGCGGGGATGTGCGGATTATCTCTGCATTAACCCAAAGTCTTTTGTTTGTCCTCGACAGTACCGGTGAGATTAACACCATTGCGGATTTACAAGGCCAAACCATTCACATCACAGGCCAAGGTGCCATCCCTCAGTTTGCCTTTGAGCATATCCTCCGCAGTAACGGCCTAGAGCCGGGTGTGGATGTGGAAATTGTATTCAACGCAGAGCACGCAGAATTAGCGGCTCTCATGGTGGCAGGCGAGGTGGGCATCGGCCTGCTACCGCAACCTTTTGTCACCTCCGTCTTAAACCAGAGCGACGATGTAACAATCGCCCTCGACCTAGCCGAAGAGTGGAACGCTGTAAGCCCCGACTCTGTGTTTGTACAAGGTAGCGTAGTGGTACGCACCGAGTTTTTAGAGGCCAACCCCATTCCGGTAGAGCGGTTTTTACAAGACCACGCAGAGTCCCTTGCTTTTGTCATGGAACATGTGGACGAGGCAGCAGAACTCATGGAGCAGTTTGACATTGTCCCGGCGGGCGTTGCCCGTCAGGTCATTCCAATCAGCAACTTCGTCTATATCATCGGCGCAGAAATGCAGCGTGTTGTGGATGCGTTTTTGACTATACTCTATGACGCAAACCCGGACACGGTGGGCGGCAGGTTGCCAAGCGCAGAGTTCTACTTCCTTGGGTAGCCGAGTAAAAAAAATCGGAATAAAGCTCACAGCGACTCTGTTTTGGCTCTTAATATGGGAAGCTGCGTATCGCTATGTCGGACGGGAGATACTGGTTGTATCTCCTGTTCGTGCTGTCAGCAGATTATTTGAACTAGCGGCGACACCGGAATTTTGGAGCGCCGTTCTCGCCACAAACGTGCGGGTGTTGGAGGGTTTTGGGTTCGCCATTCTGGTCGGCAGTGTACTGGCTGTACTCACCAGCCGATTTGCACTACTTCGTCACCTGTTCCAACCATTTTTGGGCGTGATTCGGGCCACACCGCTTGCATCTATTATTATTTTGGCCCTAGTCTGGCTTGCTACGGCCCGGATTCCTGCATTTGTGGTGTTTTTGATGGTCACACCCATGATTTGGACTAACCTGTTTGCGGGGCTAGAGGTTATTGATGTCCAACTGCTAGAGATGGGGCAAGTGTTTCGCTTCGGGTGGTGGAAAAAGATTCGCTATATCTATCTGCCGTCTTTGATGCCCTACATCGTCTCCGCCCTGACCACGGGCCTCGGGGCCGCTTGGAAAACCGCCATTGGTGCCGAAGTTTTGGCCCGCCCGGCGGGTACCATGGGGCGGCATGTGTATGATGCCAGAATCCACCTGCTGACAGCGGACTTGTTCGCATGGACGATTGCAGTCATTGCGTTGAGTGTCATGTTAGAAAAACTGATGGTGTGGCTTTTAGCATTTCTAAGCCGCCGCTTGGCTGGCACCAAGGGAAGGAGATTGCGTGATGAAGTTTGAACACCTCTCCAAATCCTTCGATGGTAAAATCGTGCTGGATGATTTTTGTCTGACACTCCCCACAAGCGGCATTGTGGTGCTGATGGGGCCGTCCGGTTGCGGCAAAACCACACTGATGCGGTTGCTGGCGGGGCTGGAAACCCTAGACAGCGGACGTATCGTGTGTGAAAAACAACGACTTTCTATGGTGTTCCAAGAGGACAGGCTACTAGGCGGTGTCACGGCACTGGGGAATATCCTCGCCGTCTTGGGTCGCCACGATGAGGCCCTTGCCATGGCATGGCTTACACGCATGGGCATTGAGGACGCCTGTCACCTGCTCCCTATCGAGCTCTCCGGCGGAATGCGGCGGCGACTGTCTATCGCCAGAGCCATGGCCTATGAAGGTGACCTGATGCTATTAGACGAACCCTTCGCCGGCCTAGACGACACCACGCGAGAGCAGATATATCCCCATCTGTTTGATGAGAAGTACACTGACCGCCTCACCATCCTGATCACTCACGACCGAGGCGAGGCCGAACGGTTTGCGAATCGACTGATTGTGCTAAACGGCCCACCGCTTACGGTGGTAGAAGATATTGTGGGGTGACCCAGACCGCCCATTCTTGACCCTGTGCGGCTCAAACTTGTTTTTTTCAATGGTACATGAAACAATCCCACAAGGCTTGTGATTGCCCTGTGGGATTTTCTTTCTCTCATATATTTCTAAGCATATAGTCCGTTTATAAACTACACAACTATGCCGACATCTCCCTTGCCGCTCACTCGCTTATGCTTTGGCTGGGCCTAGCATTGCCGCAGCCTTTGGTTGCCAAAATCCTTTTGGGTTTTTCTCTGCCCTCTTTTTTTCTGAAAATCCACTTATCTACCCAGAAGAATATCAGCCCGCCAATTAGGTTCGCAATCACCGTCTGCCAAAACGTTCCAAATGGTATGACGATAATCACGAAAGCCAATAGCGGTGTGCTCAATTGCCAGCGTCCTAAATAGAGAAGATAGCGTTTGAGTATCATGTGCCACGTCCCTCCCTTCCATTTTCCCCAACATCAAAATTCACTTAAGCACTATATATTGTGCCAAAGCCATTGCATTATACTATATCTTGCAGTTCGTGTCAAGCATAAAAAGCGCACAAAAACGAAGCCAGATGGCTTCGTTTTTGCACGAGAAACAACATGTTCTTTTTTGCTCTCCGGTCGTTATACAACCAACGATCCGCTATCGCTCCCTTTGAAATAGCGTGCGACATCGTAGGGGGAAAAGATGCCCCTGTCTGTCACAACGCTACTCACCAGATGGGGCGGTGTTGCATCAAATGAGGGGTAATAGCCGCCAACACCCTGCATCGCCGTGCGAACCCCCATCGCCTCTAGGCAGAGTTCGGGGTCACGCTCTTCGATTGTAACCGTGTCGATGATGCTGTGCTGTCTATCCGGGCCGCCGGAGACAAAGTACGGGATGCCAAAATACTTCGCCGCAATTGCGATTTGGAGTGTCCCGACTTTGTTGACAACCCACCCGTCCATGCAGATGACATCCGCCGCTGAGGTGAATACGTCCACATTCTTGGTCTGCATGGTATAGGCGGGCATGTTGTCCGTGATGACGGTCACATCATAGCCCATGTCCTTGGCCACGCTCGCAGTGAGACGAGCGCCTTGGAAATACGGCCTTGTCTCAGGGCAGATGATCTTCAAGTCGTAGCCCCGCTCTCTTGCGACACGGAGCATCTGCCCGACAATCGTCTCGCCGAAGCACTGGGTCATAATCGTGCCCTTTTTCGGGAACAGGTCTACCAGATACTCTGCCGCTTGTCCGATTTTACGGTAGCGAGTGTCCAAGTTGTGGACAACATGTTCTCGTATGGCAAGGTCGGCAGGAATGCCCGCCTCTCTCGCATTCAGAGCCACATCTAAGCAACCGGCCGTGATTGTCTGCATACGCGCTACCGTGGTCGGGCGGGCATGGGAGAGCGTGTGGGCGGCTGTTTTCATATGCGCCTGAAACTGTTCAGAGCCAAACTCTTTTGCCTCAAAAGCAGCCTGTGCCATGCCCATCCCTGCCGCCGCATAAGGCCCGGCGCTCTGTGTTACCATGTCCGCAATCGCTTGGGCAACCTCTTCGTGGCGGTTACAGGTGACAAACTCTACTTTCACGGGGTATATCCTGCGGTCTAAGATACGTACCTTACCGCCCTCATACCATGCAACATTTTCATATTGCAACATAAAAGCAAGGTTTTTGTCGGCTCGTGCCATAACCCTACACCTCCAAATCCATCTGCCTGACGATCTCACGAATCAGTGCTTTGAACCGGCCAGCGGCCTCTCTTCCCGCCTCGCCGACCTCTTCGGCAGTAATAGGCTGATCTAATACGCCCGCCGCCATGTTGCTGATCAGGGAGAAGGCCAGCAGCTTCATGCCACAGTGGGCCGCAGTGAGTGCTTCTGTCACAGTAGACATGCCAACAGCGTCACCGCCTAAAACCCGTGTCGCTGCGATTTCCGCCGGGGTCTCAAACTGCGGTCCTGTGAAAAAGAAATAATTCCCCTCCCAAAGATGCTGTCCGATCTCTTCGGCACATTGTTTGGCGAGGGTGCGAAGCGACTCTGTATACATATCGCTGGTGTCGAAGAAACGGGGGCCAAATTCATCTATGTTCGGCCCACAGAGCGGAGATGCACCGGTTAGTTTGATATGATCTTTTATGAGCATAATATCACCCGGCTTATACGTCTCGTTGACTGCGCCTGCTGCGTTCGTTAAAATCGTCGCCTTTACGCCAAGGAGCTGAAACACCCGAATGGGAATGACGAGTTGCTCATACGCATAACCCTCGTAATAGTGAAACCGCCCCGACATGCAGACCACATGTTTTCCTTGAATCTGTCCCAGAATCAGCTTGCCTGCGTGGGATCGCACGGTTGTGCGCAAGAAATTGGGGATGTCATCATAAGGGATCACAACAGGGTTTTCCACCTCATCTGCAAGCGGGCCGAGGGCCGAGCCGAGCACGATTGCAATCTCCGGCTGAAAATCGATTTTTGAACGGATGTACTCTGCACTCTTCTTGAAATACTCATAATCAAAATGAACTGTGTGCTCCATATTACTTTCCCTTCCTTTTTATCTATTTAGCATCTCCTGCACCATCTCTGCCGGCACATGAGTGGGGGTACCTATCGCTTTTGCAAAATGGTAAATTTTCGCCGCATCTTCTAGGTATTCCGTGCGGACAAACGCCTGCGGCAAATTCTCCCCTACAGTAACAGCACCATGGTTTTGCATCAGGCAGGCCGTGCGCCCTTTCATTGCCTTTACCACACCCAGCCCAACTTCAGATGCGCCCTGCGTAGCCACCGGTGCAACGGGAACATCTCCTCTCAGAAACGTCACCATTTCGATTAACACAAGCGGAATCGGCTCATTGAGCACAGCGAAGGCAGTGGCATAGGGGGAATGAGTATGTACAATGCCGTTCACCTCGGGCATACGCTGATATATCTCTGCGTGCAAAGGCCACTCAGAAGAGGGCTGGTGGGGCCCCTCTATGATTCGGCCTTCCAAGTCAATCACCATAATATCATCGGCGGTCATTGACAAATAGTCCATACCGCTCGGCGTTATGACAATGTGCCCCGCCTGTGTCCGTACGGAAAGATTGCCGCTGGTACCCGCCATCAAGCACTGTTTATATGCCTTTTGTGCATATTCTAACACCTGTTTTTTATAGTCAACCACTCTCATTTCGACATGTCTCCTGCTCTCTCGGCACGTATCTATCGCCTTATTTCGTTTTGATATTATATCATACTTTTCCTACCTGTAATAGACCGTCCTATTCGCACTTGATATTTGGCATGGATTCTACTCCAGCGATGCGACTATAAATCAAAACGCAAACCGTCAGAGCAGTTTTAAGTTGCTGTGGGATTATTTGATGCTTACGTCTGGAAATCTTGCGAATGCTATGGTAAAATAATAACCGCACAACAAAATCTAATGAGAATGTGAGATGGTGAAACATGTTAAACATCGCAATTGTCGGGTACGGCAACATCGGAAAGGCCGTCATGGACGCTGTGGAGACCGCTGGCGATATGGCCCTCTGTGGCATTGTCATGCGGAAACAGTCATTGAATAAGCCGCAAGTTTCCGTCCCGGTGGTAGACGATATCACGAAGCTCGACCCTAGGCCGGACGTGGCCATTCTCTGCACCCCCACCCGCGCCATCCCGGCGGTGGCGGAGGCGTGTCTGTTACAGGGCATCAGCACCGTAGATAGTTATGACGTCCACACGGATATCTGGGAACTGCGGGAACAGTTAGACCGTGCCGCCAAGCAAGGCGGTGCCGTGGCTGCGGTCTCCGTTGGGTTTGACCCCGGCGCAGACTCTGTTGTCCGCACGTTGATGGAGGCCCTTACGCCCCAAGGCAAAACCTTCACTAATTTTGGCCCCGGCATGAGTATGGGACACACTGTGGCCATTAAGGCCATTGAGGGCGTGAAGAATGCACTGTCCATGACCATCCCCTTAGGAACCGGTGTCCATCGGCGGCTGGTCTATGTGGAACTGTTAGACGGCTATGCCTTTGACGACATTGCGGCAAAAATCAAGGCGGATCCCTATTTTTCCAGTGATGAGACCCATATTTATTTAGAGGATAACGTGGATGCCCTCATCGACATGGGCCACGGGGTAAACCTTGTCCGCAAGGGCGTGTCCGGGCAAGCACATAACCAGATGCTGGAGTTTAATATGCGAATCAACAACCCCGCACTGACCGCCCAAGTCATGGTGGCTTGTGCCAGAGCTTCTGCGAAACAATCCCCTGGGGCGTACACGATGATTGAGATTCCGGTAATTGATTTGCTGGAGGGCACGAAAGAGACGTTGGTACGGCGGTTGGTGTAGTTGTGGGAACAAGCAAAACACTTGTTCCGTTTACCCATTTGTGGTATACTAACCACAACATATTGAACAGAAAGGCGGCATGTGCTAATGAAATGCCCATATTGTGCTTTCGGTGAGAGTAAGGTAATCGACTCCAGACCGGCGGAAGAGGGAGTCACCATCCGGCGGCGGCGAGAATGCTTGAGTTGCCAAAAACGGTTCACCACCTACGAAACCATGGAGCGCTTACCCCTCATGGTGGCCAAAAAGGACGGAACCCGGCAAGTGTTCGACAAAGAGAAACTAGTCACAGGACTCACCCGGGCCTGCGAAAAACGACCCGTGTCCACAGAGGCCATTGAGGCCGTCGCCAGAGACATTGAGCAAGAGCTGCAAAACCGCATGGAGCGAGAAGTCACCGCCATGCAGGTGGGCGAGCTTGTCATGGATCGGCTCCGTGACTTAGACGATGTGGCCTATGTCCGTTTCGCCTCGGTCTACCGACAGTTTAAAGATATCGGCACGTTCTTGGATGAGGTCAATAAACTACTCATCGAGAAATAGTTACGGTATATCCTTCGGGGCGTAATAGATGTTTTGATTTTCGTCCACGGATAAGAGAAAAACCTTTGTGTGGTCAACCGCTCCCCGCTTTTTGAGCTCTTTTTCCAACCAGCGGCGGTCAAACCCTAGGGCGGTGAGATTTTGGTCTAATACCCGCCCATCATTGATGACCAGCACCGGTAGACCGTTGTCTTTCCCTTGCAACTGATGGGCTTCGTAAGTGGCCGGGGCATGGGCTTTAAAGGGAAGTACGCTGAGAGCACCGTTGACCTCTAAAATAACGTGTTTGATGGTGGACAGGTCTGTGTAGCCTTGGGCCCGGAGTTTTTCTGTCAGCTCAGTGAGATTGAGGCGATTCTTCCGCATTTCTTGCTGGAGGATTTGGCCGTTTTTGATGATGTTGCTGGGCTTACCCACGATGAAGCCCCGGATGCGGACGCTTTTCAGACACAAAAACGCAATGAGCAACTCGCCCACCAACAACACCGCCACTGGGATAATGCCATAGAGCAAACGGTTGTTGCCCGGATTTGTAATAGGAGACACGGCAAGCTCTGACAGCATGATGGCCACCACCAACTCATTGAGTTCCAGTTGGCCCATTTGCCGTTTGCCCAGAACCCGCATGGTGACAAGCATGATGATAAACATAACCGCTGTGCGGTACGCCAAAGTGAGAAGCATGGGGAAAACCTCCGGTTTTTCGTAATCGGATTGGCTTCTTATTGTCCCCGTTTGTATGGAAGTTATGAATTTATGAAAGAGGGGTTTTACCTATGTCAGTGCAGAGAGAACAGAGAGATATGACCGCCTTCTCAACCAAAGCCATGGCGGAAATCAAAGCAAAAGTGGGAGATAAAAAGGTGTTATGCGCCCTCTCCGGCGGGGTGGACAGCAGTGTTTGTGCGCTGTTGGTGCATCAGGCCATCGGGCACCAGCTCATCAGCATTTTCGTGGACACGGGGCTGATGCGAAAAGACGAGGGTGACGAGGTTGAGCAGGTATTCCGTGACCAGTATGGCATGAATTTTATCCGAGTGAACGCCGAAGACCGCTTTCTCGGCAAACTGTCTGGCGTCACTGACCCCGAAAAAAAGCGAAAAATCATCGGCGAAGAGTTCATCCGTGTATTTGAAGATGAGGCCAAGAAAATTGGTGCCGTAGACTTCCTCGTCCAAGGCACCATCTACCCCGACATCGCAGAGAGCGGTACTGAGGGCAATAAACTGGTAAAAAGCCACCATAACGTAGGCGGTCTACCAGATGTGATTGATTTTGAAGAGATTTTAGAGCCAGTGCGGCTACTATACAAAGACGAGGTGCGGGAACTGGGACGAGTGCTGGGTATGCCCAGTTTCTTAGTAGACCGCCAACCCTTCCCCGGCCCCGGCCTTGCCGTCCGGGTGATCGGTGAGATTACTAAGAACAAGCTAGATATCCTACGAGAAGCCGATGCCATCTTCCGCACCGAGATTGCAACGGCCGGGTTAGATAAAGAAATCGGCCAATATTTCGCCATTCTCACCAACCTCCGTTCTGTGGGTGTTACGAATGATACCCGCACCTACGATTACACCGTGGGCCTTCGGGCAGTCATCACCACAGATTTCATGCGCGGAAACTTTGCAAAGATTCCGTATGAGGTGCTGGAGAAGGTGTCCGGCCGGATTGTGAATGAGGTGGAAAGAGTGAACCGCGTGGTGTATGACGTAACAAATAAACCTCCGGCTACGATCGAGTGGGAGTAGTCGCAGAGGTAGCTAGATAGACTGAAAACACTATGTTTTTGAGGTTTTGATACTCTCTGTGGCAACGTTTTGGCAACATTGATTGTTTTATCCATAGAAAAGAGCTAACTGATTTTGATGTCAGTTAGCTCTTTTTTGTTATCTGCGCCACTGTTTTTTAGGCTTAAACTTCCCGCAGTCGTCAGCGGTTTGAGGCCAGTTTACTTTCCACTCCATGTATTCCTCTTTGGTAATCTCGCCGTCAGCCAACTCTTGCTTGCGAAGTTGCCATTCTCTGAGGAAATCATTGACCAGACGATTATTGAAGTCAATACTCAGCTTATCATCACCAATGACTTTAATTCCGTAGTGTTCATCTAACTCAAAGAGCGTATATAGCACGTCCTCAACGGCATATAAACTTGGCTCGTACAAGGAGCGGTAGTTTACATCAAGCGCCTCTGAAATGCTCCGCAGCATATCTTCTTTTGGCGTTCGTGTGCCGGATTCGTATTGAGCGATACGCACATCCGCTGTCTTTTCATCGAATCCAACCGCTACGCCAAGCTCCTTTTGCGTAAGCCCTCGCAGGTTCCGTGTTCTCTTAATTCTATCGCCTACAGCCATGTTGACAACTCCTGTTTTCTCTGTGATAAACGAAGTATAGCATATATGCTTAGTCAATGTCAACAAC